>Ga0181375_1000018_pt1 | contig 150586 bp, 138 predicted proteins | sample LowvirmetaG_FD_130090 | JGI IMG/M metagenome (GOLD analysis project Ga0181375, IMG submission 130090) | Marine viral communities from the Subarctic Pacific Ocean - Lowphox_11 viral metaG | ecosystem: Environmental > Aquatic > Marine > Oceanic | place: Subarctic Pacific Ocean | collected... | reverse complement strand
TTCGGGGCCGTGAAAGCCGGGACAGAGACGCGTATGGGCGCGTCTTAGCCCCTTAGAAAATCAACCATCGCGCTCAGGTCATAGCCTGCGCCTGCGGCCTGTTCGACAATCTCATCGGCGGACAAGATGCCGATTTGTGCCAGCGCCCACGTGGTGCAAGAGCGCGTGCCGGAGCGGCAATAGGCATAGACAGGACCCTCCAGTTCGGCCAAGGCCTGTGCCATATCCGCGATCAGATCGGGGGTGAATTGCCCCGGCATGACCGGCAAATAGAGGTAGCTCAGCCCAGCCGCCTTTGCCGCCTCTTCCATCACATCCGACGACAAACCCGCCTCGACTTCCATATCCGGGCGATTGTTGATCAGCGTTTTAAAGCCTTTCTCGGCCAAACGTGTGACCTCGTCGGGGGTGATTTGGCTGCTGACCGTCAAAGTGTCGTTGATCTTGTTGAAATCCATGTCTGATCTCCTGATGTGCGTGGGGCCGCCCTGCCCGTTTCTCGGGCCTTCTGGCGACAAAGCGGCAACGCGCCCCACGACATCAAAAGAGGTCTTAGAGCCCGTTCACCGGAACCTTCAGGAATGTCTTGCCATCCTTATCCGCCGGGGGCAACTCACCCGCGCGCATGTTGACCTGCAAAGACGGAATAATCAGCCGTGGCATCGCCAATTGTGCATCGCGTTCCTCACGGAATTTGACAAAATCGGCCTTGGTTTTGCCGCCGCCAACGTGGATGTTATGGGCCTTCTCGTCGCCCACCGTGGTTTCCCACGCAATGTCGCGGCCATTCGGGCCGTAATCGTGGCACATGAACAGGCGCATGTCGTCCGGCAAGGCCAGCAGTTTTTGGATGCTGTCAAACAAGATGCCCGCATCGCCGCCCGGAAAATCGGCGCGCGCCGAGCCGCCATCGGGCATAAACAACGTGTCGCCGGTAAAGGTCGCGTTGCCCATGGTGTGGGTCATACAGGCGGGCGTGTGGCCCGGCGTGTGCATGGCGAAACAGGTCATTCCGCCAACCTGATAGGTGTCGCCGTCCTTGAACAGGCGATCAAACTGCGAGCCATCACGTTGGAATTCCGTGCCCTCGTTGAACACTTTGCCAAACACGTCCTGGACGATGGTGATGTTTTCGCCAATGCCGATTTTCCCGCCCAGCTTGTCCTGAATATAGGGCGCGGCAGAGAGGTGATCGGCATGGACATGGGTCTCGATCAACCATTCGAGTTTCAGGCCCTGCTCCTCGATATAGGCGATGATCTCGTCCGCACTTTTGTAGGAAATGCGCCCGGCGGCGTAGTCAATATCCATGACGCTGTCGACCACCGCACAGGCGTTGGAGGCCGGGTCTTTGACGACATAGGAAATCGTCCATGTTTCCGGGTCAAAAAAGGCTTTCACCTCGGGGTTGACCGACATATCGACGGGATAATTCGATGCCATTTCTCTCTCCTCTTTTCATTTCAATCGACGCGGGCGCTCAATTGGCCCGGCCTGCGGCCTTGGCCGCCGTTAACTTCATCATAAACTTGGCGACAAAAATCCCCGCCACAAGTGCGACAAAAAACACCCAGACATTGGCATCCAGTGCGCCAAGCGCCGGAAGCGCGCCGCCCGGACAAAACCCCGCTATGCCCCAACCGACGCCAAAGACCAGGGAGCCCCCCACCAGTTTGGCGTCAATCACCCGGCTTGTCGGCACGATAAAGCGCGGCTCAAAGGCCGGGGTCTCATAACGTTTGAACAGGGCGCGGTAGCCAAAGAAACTCACCGTCACAGCCCCGCCCATCACAAACACCAGCGAGGGATCCCATGTCCCGGCAAAGTCAAAAAAGTTCAGCACTTTCGCCGGGTTGGCCATGCCGGACATGGAAATCCCAAGGCCAAAGATCAGCCCGGTGAGATAGGTCAACAGATGTTTCATCACGCCCCTCCCACCACTTGGCCGAACACATGACGGATCAGATAGACCGTCACCGCCGTCGCGAACATAAAGCTCAGTGTGGCCACAATCGAGCGCGGGCTGAGCCGCGACATGCCGCACACGCCATGGCCCGAGGTGCAACCCGACCCGTAGCTCACACCGATGCCAACGATAAACCCGCCGATGATCAGCGCAGGCGTCGACACCGGCACCTCAACCACCGGCATATGCCCGGTCAACGCCGCAAAGGCCAAAGGCCCCGAAGCCATCCCCGCCAGCAAAATCGCCCGCCACGCCCAATCCGACGAGTTCGCCGGGGTCAAAAACCCGGCCAAAATCCCGGTGGCACCAAAAATACGACCCTGAAGCGCCATCAGCAACACCGCAGCACTGCCAATCAAAAGCCCACCGATGAGCGAAGCCCATGGCGTAAACTCGGTTGGCGAAAATTCCGTGATCATTCTGTCTGCCCTCCCGAAAGAGGGGCTTTGGTATCAGCCCAATATGTCATCTGTGCATGTCCTCCTACGCGGGTTTCCCGCTTGTATGCGCCCAGTCTATGCGAGCGCAAACGCAGCTGTCGGTGAGTTTGTCACATAAGAGGGGTGATGGGGGTATTTGTGGGGGGATACGGTGGGCAGAGTGCGCGTTCTTTTTGAGCGGTCAGACGTCGGTTGGTGGCCTAAAATTGCTGGTCTTGCAGGCGGAATTCGAAGACGCAGCATCTGACAGGGAGGGCGGATTCCGGACGTTCGCTCCGGGTGCAAATTATGATCAACAGAGCGCTAAAGCTGACTTACGCGGCTCGACTTCATCACGCGCTGGCACTTACCGGGCTATCCGTGCAGCAATGCAATCTGGTAGTTCAGCAAAGCGACCGACCAATTTTCCCTTGAATGGCTCAAAGTCGCGGAAGGTGTTGGCCATGGCTTTGTCACAACGGAACGGGTCGCAGTCATAAGCGTAGCACATCTGCATGAGATCCATTACATCAGACCGCTTGAAAGCATAACCCGGCTTCATGGCTTGTTTTAGGTAGTGGTTGAGATGCCCGACACGTCCCTTGCCAAGCGCTGCTTCTAGTTTTTCATTTGGCTTGTCCAAGTCCGGCTCGGGGAGCGAGATTTTCTTCGTGAGCTTTCGTGCTTCGGACTTATTCATTCCTGCCTCCACCAAACTTGCTCGGGTTTTAATTTGCGTCTCATTCAGCCTCTGAAAACTAGCCGCCATATCCTGAATTGTTTTCACAATGCGTTCTATATCATCAGTGCTTTTTCCGAAGACGGATTCGATCATGTTTGGCTTGTCCGCATAGTCGTATGCGATGCGGCTGAACTCGGCTGGGTCAGATAGCCACGCATTCATTCGCATTTCAAATTCTGCATCTGAACACTGCCCTTTCATAAAGCGCTCCAAAATACGGCTTTTGACGATCTCATCAGAAACAGGGAAGTTGCCATAATCGGAGCGGTTGCGCCCCCATGTTGACCCATGGTTGCGCATTAGGTCTGCGAGTGATGTTTTCCGACCAAACTTGCGCCTTTGTTGACGATTCAACCCCTCCACTTTCGCTAACTCATCTAGCAGGACTTTATGCATGTCCCGTTTGAAAGACTTGGCGGATACAATTTTGTCGTGACTGGAGAACATCCACTTGCCGCCATTTGGAAATGTCGCGCCTCTTGCCAAATCGGAAACGTATGGAAAAGCATTTGGCCCACAAATATTTTTGATTAGCTGCCCTCTCCGGACACGTTCCGGGCGATTGGTGATATCAGGTTTGGTGATGAATTCCATGATCGTTGCAAACGAGAACCCCATGACGATCTCGCCACTGTCCCTGTATGCCAACAGATCAGCCAAAACGCGATGGTTCGGGCCATCTTCTGGTTCGTTGAACAATTTGATGTAGTCTTGAGTGTCTAAGTATATGATCAGAGGCATGATACGACATGTAGAGCGGGTGGCGAAAGGATGGAAGATAAATTCACGGACTACTTTTTTCGACCTACTAGGCAACAAGCCCACGACGAGTGCTGACAAGAAAAATTGTGGTACAGCGCAGCCAATTGATCAATTCCGCAATGTTCGTGGCGACTAGATGCAACTTTTGGCTGAAGCAGACATTCCTATCGCTCGTTTCGGCTGCGCCGACGACAGCTCTGACGGGCTGCACCGCAGCATCACGTAGGTAATTCGAAGGTCCGGCTTGGGCCGCAGGCGTTGCGGTGGCCAAGGACAGAGATGGACTTTGCACCGACCACTCCCTGCGCATAACCGCCATTTCAACCACACACAGCACTGAACTCGCCCGCCCAACAAAAAGGCCCCATAAGGGGCCCTTCGCAGTCCATCATCCCTCTCCACCGGAGATAACTCCCGTTCACTCCCCCTGAGCGTCCGCCCGTGATTTCCCCGACACGTTCAGCGCCAAGGTGGCGGCCATGAAGCCGTCGAGATCGCCGTCCAGAACGCCTTTGGTGTCTGAGGTTTCAAAGTTGGTGCGAAGGTCTTTGACCATCTGATAGGGCTGCAACACGTAGGAGCGGATTTGGTTGCCCCACCCCGCATCCCCGGCGTTTTCGTGCGCCTCATTCACCAAGGCGGAGCGTTTGTCCAATTCCATTTGGTACAAGCGCGATTTGAGGGCCTTCATCGCGATGTCACGGTTTTGGTGTTGCGATTTCTCAGAGGAGGTCACCACGATCCCGGTTGGAAAGTGGGTGATCCGCACGGCGGAGTCGGTGGTGTTGACGTGCTGACCGCCCGCCCCCGACGAGCGATAGGTGTCGATGCGGATGTCGGAGGGGTTCACCTCGATCTCGATATTGTCATCCACCACCGGGTAGACTTTGACCGAGGTAAAAGACGTGTGGCGCTTGGCGGCGCTATCAAACGGCGAGATGCGGACGAGACGGTGGACGCCAGACTCGGATTTCAGCCAGCCATAGGCATTGGGACCGGAGATTTTATAAGCGGCGGATTTGATGCCCGCCTCTTCGCCCGCGCTCTCGGATTGCAATTCGACCTTATAGCCCTTTTTCTCCGCCCAGCGGACATACATCCGCGCCAGCATCGAGGCCCAGTCACAGGACTCGGTGCCGCCCGCGCCGGAGTTGATCTCGAGGAACGTGTCATTGCCATCGGCCTCGCCATCCAACAACGCCTCAAGCTCTTTCTCAGCCGCCGTTTTGGTCAGCGCCATCAGCGCCGCTTCGGCCTCGGCGATGACCTCCTGGTCCTCTTCCATCTCGCCCATTTCAATAAGCTCGATGTTGTCTTTCATATCCTGTTCGATGGATTTCGCGGTGTTCACCGCATCCATCAACATCTGGCGCTCGCGCATCAGTTTTTGCGCCCGCTCGGGATCGTCCCACAGGGTCGGGTCCTCGATCATCGCGTTGAATTCCTCAAGCCGATGCGGCGCAGTTTCCCAATCCAGCCGCTGCTTGAGCAGCGCCACGGATTTTTCGATTTTGGCCACAGTGTTTTGGATTTCAGCGCGCACGGGTGTCTTACCTTATTCTTGTCTCAACGATCAAAGCGTCTCAGGGGCTCAGCGTGTGTGGAGATTTACGCGCACCGCCCCCAAGAAACAAGGGGGCGGACAGGCGGATCTTGCGAAAGGGTTTAATACAGCCCGCCCGAGGACAGCGAGTTGATCTTGGCCTTTTCGGGCACTTTGATCACCTTGCCCGTCGAGGTCTGAACCTCGCGTTGACCACTGCCATCGCCAGCGCCTGACACCAAGGGCAAATCCGCCCCCATGGCAAAGCCGCCATCATACATCAGCCCAAAGATCGGTTCTTCGCCATCGCGGAAATATTCGGCCACCACATTCGGACCCGAAGCGTCATCATTGAGGCGGGCCCCCGTATAGCGGTCGATTTTGATGAAATGCCCGCCCGGTGGCACTTTGAACTTGCCACCGCCGTATTTTTTCACCGCGTCTTGCATGAAGGCGTCAAACACCGGGCCACAAAACCCGCCGCCCGATGCCCCAGACATTGCCCGCGGCGTGTCAAAGCCGATGTAACACCCCGCTACGATGTTGGAGGTAAAGCCAATGAACCACGCGTCTTTGCCGTCGTTCGTGGTCCCGGTTTTACCCGCAACAGGCACGTTCAAATGCACCCTGCCGGCGGCGGTGCCGCGCGAGACCACGCCCTGCATCATCGAGGTCAATTGATAGGCGGTGATCGCGTTCATCATCCGTTCGCGATTGGCCGTAATGGTCGGGGCTTTGCCCGGCGCAAGTGTGGCGACCTCGCATTCAGGGCAAGCGCGTTGATCATGTTTGTAGATGGTGCGGCCCCAACGGTCCTGCACCCGGTCGACCAGCGTCGGCTCCACCCGCTCGCCGCCATTGGCGAACATCGCATAGGCCGAGACCATTTTGAACACGGTGGTTTCTTCGGCGCCCAAAGCCGAGGCCAGATATTGCCCCATGTGATCGTAAACGCCAAAGCGTTCGGCATAACGCGCCACCGTGTCCATGCCGACCTCTTGTGCCAGACGGATGGTCATCAGGTTGCGCGACTGTTCGATCCCGGTCCGCAAAGGCGTTGGCCCGTAAAAGGTGCGCGAGGCATTTTTTGGCCGCCACACACCCTGGGGAGTGTTGATCTCAATCGGGGCGTCCACGATGATCGTCGCGGGCGTAAACCCACTGTCCAAAGCCGCCGCATAGACAAAGGGTTTGAACGAAGAGCCCGGCTGACGCGTGGCCTGTGTGGCGCGGTTGAACACCGAGTTTTGATAGCTAAAGCCGCCCTGCATCGCGATCACACGGCCGGTGTTGACGTCCATCGCCATGAACGCGCCCTGCACCTGCGGCACCTGCCGCAAGCTCCAGCGGATCAGATCGCCCTCACCATTGTTGCCTGTGGTCATGCGCCGGACATGGACCACATCGCCACGCTCAAAATTGTCGCTGAACCCGCCTTTGATCCATTTGATGTCCTCACGCGGCACCGTGACTTCGCCGACCTGTTCGACCATCACCGTCATCTCCGAGGAGCCAATGGTGTTGACCGCGCCGACCGACCATTTGCCATCGAGCGTCACGTCGCGCGCCACTTGCACAGCCTCAAGCGCATTTTCCCATGTGCCATCCTCCAACGTGGCCACATCAATCGTCGTGCCCGTGCCGCGCCATTGGCCCCGGCCCCGGTCCAACTCTTCGAGCCGTTTTTGCAACGCATGCGCAGCACTGGTTTGCATCTCCGGGTCCATGGTGGCGCGGATTGAGAGGCCACCTTCAAAGAATTCCTCTTCACCAAAGTCCTTGGACAATTGGCGGCGGATTTCGTCGGTGAAATAATCGCGCGGCGGCAGGCTTGCACGGAAGCTCTCGTAATCGCCGTTTTGCACCGATTTGATCGGTTTTTCCCGCGCCGTTTCGTACTCCGCCTGGCTCAAATAGCCGTTCTCATACATCTCGCGCAAAACGAAATTGCGCCGTGTGAGCGCCGCGTCATAGTTCTTCACCGGGTGATAGGAATAGGGCGCTTTCGGATGAATCGCCAAAAACGCCGCCTCTTCCGGGGCCAGCTCTGAGAGCGATTTGTTGAAATAGGACTGTGCCGCCGCCGTCACCCCAAAGGAGCGCACACCAAGGTCAATCTCGTTGAGATAGAGCCCAAGGATTTGATCCTTGGTCAGGGTCTGCTCCAACCGGGTGGCCAGGATCAGCTCTTTGATTTTACGTTCGGCGGAGCGATCCGAGGACAGCAAAAAGTTTTTCATCACCTGTTGGGTGATGGTCGACGCACCACGCAACGCGCCGCCTTTGGCCGCATCCAGCGCCGCCGCCGCCATGCCGCGCAGGTCATAGCCGTGATGGGTGAAGAAATTTTTATCCTCTGCCGACACAAACGCATATTTCACCAGATCGGGGATTTCCTCGGGCGGGGTATAAAGGCGACGTTCCTTGGCAAATTCGTCGATGATTTTGCCTTCACCGGAATAAATCCGCGAAATCGTCGGCGGCGTATATTGCGCCAAGGCTTCGTGATTGGGCAAATCGCGCCCATACATCCAAAAAATCCCGCCAATGACCGCAGCCAACAGAAAGGCCCCCGTGGTCACCCACGAGAAAATCGTCCCGAAAAAAGAGAGGATAAATCGAAGCACTTGATTGCCTTTCCCACCACCTGACCCGGCCCTGACTCGCGTCAACGCCCGATCTTTGCTCCTCCTTATACAGGCACGGCCTCCGGGTCAAAACATCCCCCGCGCAAATGTGAGCAGAAAGACGCCGCTTGTGATCGCCGCTTGCACAGTGAGGCTTGCCCTGCCCCGTCTGCACGCCTATCTGCTCATCACTATGACACCCGAAAACATCCTACCCACCTACGAACGCCAGGCCAAAGGCTTTGATCGCAACCGCAGCAAGGCCCTGTTTGAACGGGTCTGGCTGGACCGGCTTTTGGCCCACGCCCCGCAAAGCACTGGCAAACGCCGGGTGCTTGACCTTGGCTGTGGCGCGGGGCGTCCGATTGCGCAATATCTGGTGGATCGCCGGGTTGAGGTCACGGGCGTCGATGGCGCGGCGGCCATGGTCGCCTTGTTTCAGGAAAACCTGCCCAATGTGCGGGTGTTTCACGAGGACATGCGCGGGCTCGACCTGCAAGAGACCTTTGATGCGGTGATCGCCTGGGACAGCTTTTTTCACCTCTCAAAAGACGACCAACGGGCGATGTTCGCCACTTTCGCCCACCACCTCGCGCCCCGCGGCGTGTTGTTGTTCACCTCGGGTCCTGAGGACAGCGAAGTGATCGGCAATGTCGAAGGCGAAGACATCTACCACGCCTCGCTTGGCCCCGACGAATACCGCGCCCTGATGACTGAGCAAGGCATCGAAGTGCTGCGCTACGTCCCCGAAGACCCCGAATGCGATTTCCACACAGTATGGATGGCGCGTTTGGCGGGGTGATAGGGCTGCCAGATGTCGGTAGAGCGGGACGAAGTTGCCTTTGCTAAAACCGAGAAAACGCAAATGTGTAGATGGAAAATGAGCCCGTCCAAAACAGCAAAATGACTTCAACGCAAGCCAAGGCAAAAAACACCAAGCTACTTAGGTCCTTTTTTTCTGGATAGTCGTTGAGGTAAAGTAGAGCGATAATTTTGAAGCTGAAAAGCACGTAAATCAGGCTTCCGCCAAAAATTGAATTTGGGAAGATAAATTGGACTACGCACGAAAAACCAAAATTGAGCAGCTGGAACCAAAATAGCTTTTGGCACATGTGGCGGTTCATAAAGCTTTGACCTTTACAGTAGCATGGCTGAAAATCTACACGAGTTTTGCTTTTCCTAGCAACAGTTGACAAGCCAAAATGGCCTCAAACCGGACATCCCACCAAACACCTACCGGTTTTCAAGAAACGCGTGCGCCTCCAAAAGGCTTGTGGCGAGGCCGTCGAAAAAGCCCGGCACGCCAATATCTATCAGGTCTGACGGCGCGTTTTCGTCTTGCGTTGTCGCGCTTTTGGCGGGCTTCACATGGACAAGCGCGGTGGGCGTTTCAAGCAACTCCCGATAGCTTGCGCCTTTTCCGTGTTTGAGCACGTTGATGGCGAGATAATAGATGTGGATGCGCTCAGCGAGGTCCCCGCGCCCGGCTTCTTTGAGCGCGGCGGTCAGTTTGCGTGAAAACGGGCCGCGTTTGAAATGGTGCTGCATCCGCGCCTCGAACAGGGTAAAGGCATCCACGGCGGCCAATTCAAGCGCGACTTGCGCGGCGCGCAGGTCTTGTGCGTTGGACGAAGTCTGCCCTGCCAAAATGATGTCTTCGGATGTCTTTGCTTTGGCCTGTGCCGCCGCAATCAGGTCCGGCACGCTCTGTGACGCTGTCATCGTTCATGTCTCCGTATGGGTTCCCCCTTCCTTACGCGAAGCGGCGCGGAATGACAGGGCAAACGATTCATCTGAGCCGCGTAAACTCAGTCACGGGGGCGCGAGGCGCATAAAGCGACCTCATTTCCGCAATTTCCCCATCGCCACCCGTTCCTCATCCTGCCAGACATAAAGCGCGTCGCGGATGGCCCAGGCGGCGCGGGTGCGCCAGGCGGGGTCATTGAGTTTGGCGCGGTCTTTGGGCGAGGACAGAAAGCCCAACTCCAACAACACAGAGGGCATATCGGGGGCTTTGAGCACGGAGAATCCGGCTTCCAAGCGCGGGCGTTTGTGCATCCCCACACTGGCTTGCAACTGCGTCACCAATGCCTCGGCCAAGCGGTCGGTGCGCGGTGTGGTCTCATTACGGACCATGTCCATCAACACGCCGGCGATCACATCGTCCTGATCGCTCAAATCCACGCCCGCCAATAAATCCGCCCGATCATGGCGTTCGGCCAGTTTTTGCGACGCCGCATCCGAGGCGCGATCGGCCAAAGTATAAAGCGTCGCGCCCTCGGCCCGGCCTTCGGAAATCGCATCGGCATGGAGCGAGATAAACACCTCCGCCCCCGCCTCCCGCGCCAAGGTCAGGCGGGTTTCGAGCGGCACGAACGTGTCATCATTGCGGGTCAAGGTGACGTCAAAGCCACCGGCGCGGATCAGCACATCCTGCAATTCACGCGCGAAACTCAGCATCAAATCCGCCTCGCGCACGCCATCGCGTTCGGCGCCCGGATCAATGCCGCCATGGCCGGGGTCCAGCACGACCTTCAACGGCCCCTCGCCAAATTTCTTGCGTGGGATCACCGCATCGTCCGGCTTGGAGCGGCGGACAAGCTGCGCCTCCAACGGCGTCCCGGCCCCCAAAGCGAAGTCGTCAGAGGCAATCGGATCAAGGTTGAGCCGCAAAACAGCCCCCGCCTCATCGCGCGACATTTCGGCATGGACCAGCCCGTAAGGCGCGGCCAAATCCATCACCATGCGCGACCAGCCAGGGACAAACCCGCCGACCCGCAGGTCGGTGACGCCCTCGGCCGTGTCAAAGGTCTGCGCGTCAAACCCGGTCCAATCGACCTCGGAAAAATCCACGACGATGCGTCTTGGATCATCGAGAGAGAAAATCCGAAACGGCACAGGTTGGGACAGGCGCAGCATCATCTCAAGACTGTCCCCCTGATCGACCAGCGCCGAGGCCGAACTGTCGGCACGCGCCAAGGCGGTCAGCCCGTCTTGCGCCTGCACCGGCAGAGCGGAGAGGCATAGGAAAAGGAGCGCTTTGAAAACCTGCATCGAAACCTCATAAAACCGGCCGCGTGTCCGACCTTTGGCGCAGTGTAACCGCCGAAGGCCGATCTGAACAGCCATCAGCGCCGCCAAGACGCGATCACTTTTGTGCCAATTCGGCGGCCATAAACGCAGACAGGCGGCGCAGGCCTTCGCGGATGTCCTCGGTCGAGCGGGCATAGGAAAACCGCATCGTCTGATGACCGCGTTTGGGGTCAAAATCCAATCCCGGCGTCACCGCCACCCCGGCCTCATCCAAAATGCGCGCACACAAGGCGCGGCTGTCCCCGGTCAGTTCCGACACATCGGCATAGATGTAAAATGCCCCGTCCGGCGGCGCGATCCGGTCAAAGCCGATTTTCGGCAGCTCTTCCAACATCAAACGGCGGTTCTCGGAGTACACATCCACCAGCGCCTGGCAGTCCTCGCGGCCTTCAAGCGCGCCCAAGGCAGCCACCTGCGCGGCATGCGGCGGGCAGATGAAAAAGTTCTGCGCGAGGCGTTCAATCACCCGCACATGATCCTCGGGCACCACCATCCAACCGACGCGCCAGCCGGTCATCGAAAAGAATTTCGAAAACGAATTGATCACATAGACATCGTCGGACAGCTCCAGCGCCGTCACCGGACGTGCGCCATATTGGATGCCGTGATAAATCTCATCGGAAATGAACGACACGCCCCGGTCCTGACAGGTCTGGATCAACGCGCCCATGGCCTCTCGGTCCAACATCGTGCCCGAGGGGTTGCCGGGGCTGGCAACGATCAGCCCGTCCAGACCGTCGGGGATCTCGCTTGGCACCGGTTGCAGGCGGTTCTCCATCTGGGTCTGAATGCCCACCGGAGTGATGTCGAGGCCCGACAGGATTTGCCGATAAGACGGATAGCCCGGCTCGCCCAACCCCACCTTGGCCCCCGCATCAAACAGCGCGGTGAAAGCCAAAATAAACGCCCCAGAGGAGCCCGGCGTGATCACCACCCGCCGCCAATCCAAGCTGACCCCGTACCAGTCCTGATAGAGCGCCGCGATGGCTTTGCGCAGCTCCGGCAGGCCAAGGGCGACGGTATACCCCAAAGGCCCCTGCTCCATCGCCTGTGCCAGACGCGCCCGCGCGGCTTTCGGTGCCCCCGTGGCGGGTTGGCCGACCTCCATATGGATGATGTGCCGCCCGGCCTCCTCATGCGCGCGCGCCGCCTCCATCACATCCATCACGATAAAAGGATCGACTTCAGAGCGGCGGGAGGTTTTCATCGGACATGTCCTGTGATTGTTTGGGGCCTGAAATGCCAGCGACAGAGAGGAATTGCAATGCGGCAGATGATGCGCCAAGCGGTGACGATATGTGTGGCTGTTTTGGTGATGCTCTGCCTGCCGCTGTCGGCCTGGGCCAAGGGGATTTTGCGCGACCCGGATATTGAATATGCGCTTAATCGTCTGGCCGGGCCGATCTTTGACGCGGCGGGGCTGTCGGCCACGCGGATGAAAATCGTCATCATCCATGACGATCAACCGAATGCCTTTGTCGCTGATACCTCCCATGTGTTCCTCCATTCCGGCCTGCTTTTGCGCCTTGATACGGCGGCCGAAGTACAGGCGGTGATCGCCCATGAGGTCGCCCATATCACCGGCGGCCATATCATCAGGCGTCAGGCCAATATGAAAAACGCCTCGACGGCGGCGGCCCTTGGCATGTTGCTTTCCGGGGCGGTGGTTGCGGCCACGGGCAATGGCGAGGCGGCGGCGGGCATCGCCATGGGGGTCACCGGATCGGCACAGCGGGTGCTGTTTGGTCACACCCGCGCCGAGGAAGCCTCCGCCGATCAGGCCGGCATCCGCTATATGGCGCGCGCGGGCATTCCGCCGCAGGCGATGCTCGATGTGCTTGAGATGTTTCGTGGCCAGGAGGTCTTGTCCGAAAGCCGCCAAGACCCTTACGCGCGCACCCATCCTTTGACCCGCGAGCGTCTGCGCGCGCTCAAAGGCTATGCAGCCGCCTCGAAACTCACCGCCAATCCCGACCCGGAGGCCGACTATTGGTACGCCCGTGCGCGCGGCAAGTTGGAGGCGTTCATCCGCCCGCCCGCCTATACGCTGCGCCGGGTGCCCGCCTCGGATGGTTCCGACATCGCGCTGATGCGCCGCGCCGTGGCGTTGCACCGCGTGCCCAAACCGAAAGAGGCCATGGCCACCATGGCCCGCCTCGTTGCGCTGCGCCCAAAGGACCCCTATTACGCCGAGCTTCAGGGCCAGATCCTATTGGAAAGCCGTCAGTTTGACGCCGCTGTCGCCGCCTATCGCCGGGCGGCGCAAATGGCACCCTCTGAGGCGCAAATTCAGGCCGGGCTTGGCCGCGCGCTTTTGGCAACCACCAACAAGGCCAACCTCCCCGCCGCGATCAAGGCGCTTGAGGCGGCGCGTGCCCGCGATGGCTATGATCCCGCGCTGTTGCGTCATCTGGCCTCCGCCTATGCGCAGTCGGGCCAGGACGCCATGGCTGCGCTCAACGCCTCTGAGGCGCATGTGATGCGTGGCGATTGCAAAGCGGCGATGCCTTTGGCCCAACGCGCCACTGCGGCGCTGGGTCACGGAAGTGTTGGGTGGAACCGGGCGCAAGATGTGGTAAACGCGTGCGAAACCGCTCTCAAACGGAGATAGAGATATGCCTTTTGCCAAAGCCTGCGCCCGCCTCGGTGCCGCGGCCCTTTTGACCGCTTCCACCGCGCTTGGCGCCTTTGCTTTTGACATCGGTGACATGTCCGATGCCGAGCGCGAGATGTTTCGCGCCGAAGTGCGCGCCTATCTTTTGGACAATCCCGAAGTGTTGATGGAGGCGGTGGACGTCTATCAAGCCCGTCAGGCCGAGGCTCAGGTCTCCAGCGATGCCGACATGATCGCCGCCAATATGGACGCGATTTACAACACCGAATTTGATGGCGTTTACGGCAATCCCGAAGGCGATATCGTGATGGTCGAGTTTACCGATTATCGCTGTGGCTATTGCAAAAAGGCCTTTCCAGATGTGAAGGCGCTTTTGGAAAAAGACGGCAATATCAAATTGATCGTCAAAGAGTTTCCGATCTTGGGCGAGGCCTCCGTTTTGGCGTCGCGCTTTGCCGTTGCGACCAAAATGGTGGCTGGTGATGACGCTTATTTGACCTTCCATGACGCGCTGATGGAAGCGCGCGGCGATGTCACAGTCGGCGCGCTGCGCCGTTTGGCCACCGACCTTGGCATCGACGCCGATGCGGTTGTCGCCAAGATGGACAGCGAAGAGGTCACCACGGTGATCGCGAAAAACCACCAACTGGCGGCGGAGTTGCAAATCTCGGGCACGCCGACCTTTGTGATGGGCGACCAGATGCTGCGCGGCTATGTGCCCTATGATGCGATGGTTGAAATCGTGGCGGAGCTGCGTGGGTAGAACATGTGGCGGAGCTGCGTGGGTAATCATGTGGCGGGGCCCGTGTGGGTGACACGATCGGCTTACGCGCAGAAATGACAAAACCCCGCCAATGGCGGGGTTTTTATTTGAGTATTTGAGCTGCAATGAAGCGGCTGTGGTGCTTATTCAGCGGCCTCGGACGCAGTCTGAGCCTCGATCTCGGCGGCTTTGGCTTCGACCTGTTCGACGATATGGTCAACCATATTGTCATTGGACATTTTATGGCTCTGTGCCCCGCCGAGATAGACCATGCCATGCCCGGCTCCGCCGCCGGTCCAACCGACATCGGTCATCAGCGCCTCACCCGGACCATTGACCACACAGCCGATGATCGACAGGCTCATCGGCGTTTTGATATGTTCCAACCGCTTTTCGAGCGCCTCAACGGTTTTGATCACGTCAAAGCCCTGACGCGCGCAGGACGGGCAGGAAATGATGTTCACACCGCGGTGACGCAGGCCGAGAGATTTGAGGATTTCATAGCCGACCCTGACCTCTTCAACCGGATCGGCGGAGAGGCTGACGCGGATCGTGTCGCCGATGCCCATCCACAAAAGCTGACCCAGCCCGATGGCCGATTTGATCGTGCCGGACATAAGCCCACCCGCCTCGGTGATGCCCAAATGGATCGGCGCATCGGTGGCCTCGGCCAATTGTTGATAGGCGGCGGCGGCGAGGAACACATCGGAGGCTTTGACCGAGATTTTGAAATTGTGAAAATCGTTGTCTTCCAGAATTTTGATATGATCCATGCCGGACTCGACCATCGCGTCGGGACAGGGTTCGGCGTATTTGTCCAACAGGTGCTTTTCCAAAGAGCCGGCGTTGACGCCAATGCGGATCGAGCAATTGTGATCCTTGGCAGCCTTGATCACCTCACGCACCCGCTTTTCATCACCAATATTGCCCGGATTGATCCGCAGGCAGGCGGCACCGGCTTCGGCGGCCTCGATGGCGCGTTTGTAATGAAAATGGATGTCGGCGACGATCGGCACCGGGCTTTCACGGCAGATCTCTTTGAGCGCCAAAGCCGAGTCGCGGTCGGGGGCGGAGACGCGTACGATGTCGGCCCCGGCCTCTGCGGCGCGCACCACCTGATCCAAGGTCGCTTTGACATCGGTGGTCAGCGTGTTGGTCATGGTCTGCACGGTGATCGGCGCGTCGCCCCCCACCGGCACATTGCCCACCCAAATCTTGCGGCTCACGCGTCGGTCAATGTTGCGCCAAGGGCGAATGGGATTGTGCGACATGGGAACGGGCCTCTTTTGGGACGGTTTTGGGAACGTCAATTCAGCCCCCCTTAGATAAGGCGGCACACCGCAAGTGACAAGCGGCGGAAGCGGTAGAGTGATCAGATGAAAGCCGGATTATTGGCCGTTTTGGGCGACCTGAAAGGCCTCGGCGACGGTGTCATTGGCGGCCAGATCGACCTGCGCAAAACTGTCCGACACATCCGCAACCGAGAGGGCGATGTTTTTCACCACAGACCCAGAGGCCCCGACCGGGCCATAGGCCTGACCGTTGACGTCGAAATAGACACCACCGGCATTGCCCGTGCGCAGGATCGGCGCTTTGTCCATCGCCGGAACGATGTAACGTTCACCGGCATCGAGAATTTTTTCGAACAAAACGGAACCATCGGCGGCCTGGACGCGCACCCATGATGGGCGCACAGCGACCAAGGCCAATTCGGGCGCGCCCTCTTCGACCACGCGCACATCCCCCTCATCCGTGTCGGAAAGCGCCGCCAAGGCAATGTCAGACGACATGGCGTTCAGGCGCTCTTCGCGCTCGGCGGCAAGACCTTCGCCCGCCAAAGCCCCAACAGAGCGCGGATCAAGCGCCGCGATAGGCCCGTCACGCGGCACCAGAACCGGCACATCCAGCGCCTGCGGACGATACAACCGATCCAGCGCCTCGGCGGAGGGAGTCGCAAGACCGACACTCTCGTCCATCTGCGCCAAACGGGTCTCAGACCCCGCGCCCCCCAAAGGAGCCACTTCGGCGATCACGGCCGGAGCCTGATCAACAGGGGCCATTTTGACCTTTTGGATTTCTTGCAACACCGACCAGCCGCCATAGCCGATCACGCCCAAAAGCGCGAGCAACACAGCGGTAGACCCCAGCGCGCCGGGTTCGATCCGGGCCATAAATCCCTGTCCGCGCGGGACAAAGCTGGCGTTGGGATCGGAGAATGGATCTTTCTTGACAGGCGCCGTCGCCGCCTTGGCCGGTTTGCGCTTGGTTGAGGCCTCGGGCGACATGCCGTGCGCAACCGTAAAGCCACTTTCAGAGCAAAACCGTGCAAAAGCCCAATCGGGATCAAGATTCAGATAGCGGGCATAGGAGCGCACATACCCCGCGATGAAACCCTGGGTTTCAAACACAGAGGGGTCAGAGTTCTCAATGGCGGCAATATAGGTTGCTTTGATCTTCAGCTCACGCTGAACATCCAAGAGCGACTTGCCAAGGGTGGCGCGTTCCCCACGCATGACGTCGCCGAGCTGAAGCTCGTAATCGTCAAAACCGCGAGGATGTTCCTGCTCCTCGACGTGTGGCTTTGTCCACCGCCTGATCATGCATTCGCCCCAAATTAACCTGCCCGCCCTTTAGGCGTCGATTCGTCGCCTAAAGTTGATAACCTGTTACCATATGCTCAACGGGGCCGCCCAGCGTATATCTTGATTAACCCGCCATTTCGGCGCGATTCAGCGCACAATGGCTCCAAAGCGCGTCCAAAGCATGAACCAAAGCATCCATTTCGCGCGGCCCGTGAACCGGTGAGGGCGTAAAGCGCAACCGCTCTGTGCCGCGCGGCACGGTCGGGAAATTCACCGGCTGAACGTAAATGCCATACTGTTCAAGCATCATGTCGGACATGAGTTTGGTGTGTTTCGGATCTCCCACAATCAACGGCACGATATGCGAGCCATTGTCGGTGATCGGCAGACCAAGACCTTTGAGCCGCAGCTTGAGGATTTTCGCTTGGGTCTGATGCTCTTCGCGCAGCTTCACACCGCCCTCACCTTTGAGGAAGGCAATCGACGTCGCCGCCCCTGCCGCCACGGCGGGCGGGATCGAGGTGGTGAAGATAAAGCCCGGCGCATAAGACCGCACCGCGTCACACATTTTGGCCGAAGCCGCGATATAGCCGCCAAAGACGCCAAAGGCCTTGCCCAGGGTGCCGTTGACAATGTCGATCCGGTCCAAAAGACCGTCGCGTTCGGCCACCCCGCCCCCGCGCGGGCCGTACATGCCAACCGCGTGCACTTCGTCGAGATAGGTGAGCGCGTTGAATTCTTCGGCCAGATCACACAGCTCTTTGAGCGGACCAAAATCGCCATCCATCGAATAGACCGATTCAAAGGCGATGAGTTTCGGCGTTTCGGGATCGTCCGCCTCAAGAAGTGCGCGCAGGTGATCCAGATCGTTGTGACGGAAAATGCGTTTCGCGCCACCATTGCGGCGAATGCCTTCAATCATCGACGCGTGATTGAGCGAGTCGGAATAGATGATGAGACCGGGGAACAGCGTCGGCAGGGTCGAAAGCGTGGCATCATTGGCAATATAAGCCGAGGAGAACACCAAAGCCGCCTCTTTTTGATGCAGGTCGGCGATCTCCGCCTCAAGACGTTTGTGATAGACTGTGGTGCCGGAAATATTGCGCGTGCCACCAGAGCCCGCGCCCGTTGCATCCACCGCCTCTTTCATTGCCGCGAGAACGGACGGGTGTTGACCCATGCCAAGATAATCGTTGCCACACCAAACAGTTACAGGTTGCTCTGAGCCATCCGGTTTGGTCCATGTGGCGTGCGGAAACTGCCCGCGCTTGCGTTCAATATCGATAAAGGTGCGGTAACGCCCTTCGTCGTGCAACCGTTGAAGTGCTTCGTCAAGCTTCGCCGTATAGTCCACTGTTCGTCCTTTCGCGCGTCTCAGGTTCGCCTGTTTTAGCGGCATCAAATGAAAATTGCGACTCATATTCACATTTCGCAAGATAATACCGCAACAGCCCCCTATGAGCCTCTTCTGCTCTGCCTTGTCTGCTTCACCTTCTTATGACGTATCAATTCCCTTTCAGAATGATCTATGTCAACCCGCCCGCCCCCTCTGGACACCATTTTTCAGAGGCGTAAGCTGCGGCAAAATATCCCGAGCATGATAAAAGGTTTCCCATAATGAACTCTCGCCTCGCTCCGGTGCTTGAACGCATCGACACTGATCTTGACGCTACCCTTGATCGCTTGATGACATTTTTACGCATTCCGTCGATTTCGACCGACCCGGCCAACAAGGCCGATTGCCAAGCGGCGGCGGAGTGGCTGGCCGCGGAATTGACCTCATTGGGCGCGGATGCCGAGGTCTGCGCCACGCCCGGTCACCCGATGGTGATGGGCAAAATGGGCTCCGGTGGGCCGCATTTGCTGTTTTACGGTCACTATGATGTGCAGCCGGTGGACCCGCTCACCCTCTGGGATCACGACCCGTTTGCGCCCTTTGTCGAAGAGCGCGCGCAGGGCAAAGTGATCCGGGGCCGCGGCGCATCCGACGACAAGGGCCAGTTGATGACCTTTGTCGAGGCCTGCCGCGCCTGGATTGCCGAAAACGGCACCCTGCCCTGCACCATCACCTTTTTCTTTGAGGGCGAAGAGGAAAGCGGCTCGCCCTCCTTGATCCCTTTCATGAAAGCCAACAAAGACAGGCTCGCCGCCGATCTGGCGCTGATCTGTGACACGTCGATGGTCGCCCCCGGTGTGCCCTCGATCTGTAGCCAGTTGCGCGGGATGCTCAAAGACGAGTTCACCCTGACGGGTCCGACGATGGATCTGCATTCGGGCCATTACGGCGGCCCGGCGCTCAACCCGCTGCGCGAGATCTCGAAAATCATCAGCACATTCCATGATGAGGCGGGCCGCGTGACGATCAAAGATTTCTACGACGGCGTGCATGAGGTGCCCGAAGACATCCTGCGCCAATGGCAGGGCTGTGGCTTTGACGAGGCGGATTACCTCTCCGGCATTGGCATGACCAAAGCCCATGGCGAGGCCGCCTATTCGACCTTGGAACAACAATGGGCGCGGCCCACTTTGGAGATCAACGGGCTTTGGGGCGGCTACCAGGGCCCCGGCACCAAAACCGTGATCCCGTCGGAGGCGCATTGTAAAATCACCTGTCGTCTGGTTGGCGACCAAGACCCGGACGCGATCCGCAAAAACCTGCGTGCCCATGTCGAAAGCCGCCTGCCGGTGGACGCAAAAGTCACATGGAACCAGGACCTCGATGGGTCCCCTGCTGCCGTGATGAACACCGCGCGTGCGGAATTCGCGGCGGCGCGTCAGGCCCTGTCCGACGAATGGAACCGCGAGGCGGTGTTTGCCGGCATGGGCGGGTCGATCCCGATTGCGGGCTATTTTACCACGATTTTGGGGCTGGATTCGATGTTGGTGGGCTTTGCCGATGATGACGACCGCATCCACTCTCCAAATGAGAAATACGGCCTCAAGAATTTCCACAAAGGCATCCGCTCCTGGGCACGGATTTTGGACGCTGTGTCCAGAGCCTAAATCTCGGGCCTAAGTCTTGGGCCTAAAAGTTTGCATTTATAGAAAAAGCCCCGGAGATCACTCTCCGGGGCTTCTTTATGCGATTTACGCCAGATCGGGTGCGATCGTCGTGGACCACAACAACGTATCAGCCGCATCCAAAAGCGACACGGTCATCGTCCGGTCCGCAGCGGAAATATCGACCTTGCCAAAGAACTGATAGCCATCGGACGGCGGCAGGTTGAACTCGCCTTCTGGCGGCGCTTTGGCAAATTCGACCTTCGGGCCAAAGGTGTTGTCATACTCACTCGGACCAAAGGTGCCCGCGTGCAGCGGACCGGAAACGAATTCCCAGAACGGCTCAAAGTCCTGAAACTCGGCACGCTCCGGGCTATAGTGATGCGCGGCGGTGTAATGCACATCGGCCGTGAGCCAGACGGTGTTTTTGACCTTGGCATGTTTGATAAAGGACAGCACTTCGGCGATATCGAATTCACGCCCCAGAACCGGACCATCGCCATTGGCCATGTTTTCAAACGCCTCTTTGCCATCGCGCACCATCATACCGATGGGCATATCGGCGGCGATGACTTTCCATGTGGCTTTCGACGTCGACAAAGCGCCCTTGAGCCAAGCAATCTGTTCGGCACCCAGGAAATCCTTCGGCGTCGGCTGACGGTTGCCGTCATTGTCGTCGCGGTAGGTGCGCATGTCGAGAAAGAACACGTCCAGCATCGGACCATAGGAGACCTTGCGATAGACACGCTTGGGTTCTGCGGCATTGACGCGGATCGGGTACATTTCAAAAAACGCCTGCGCCGAGCGGGCAAACAGTTTGGCCGCCGATTTCTCGGTGTAACGATCATCCGAGGCGAAGGTCTCGTTCGGATACCAGTTGTTGGTGACCTCGTGGTCATCCCATTGATACAGGATCGGAACTTCGGCGTTAAACGCCCGCACATTGGTGTCGAGCATGTTGTATTTATGCGCGGCGCGGAACTCATTCAGCGTCTCGGCCACTTTGGTCTTTTCTTCGACCATGACGTTTTTCCAGATCGTGCCGTCTTTCAACTCGACCTCAGCCGAGAGCGGGCCATCGGCATAGACCGTGTCACCAGAGTGGATCATGAAATCCGGGCGGTGCCCCAACATGGTGGCATAGGTGGTCATGCCACCGCGCTCTTCGTCAATGCCCCAACCCTGACCGGCAGTGTCGCCCGACCACACAAAGGACACATCGCGCAGGGACCCCGGCGCGGTGCGGAAATGGCCCGTGACGGCCTCGGAGACGGAATTGGTGTCCGACAGATCGGCCATGGCGACGCGGTAGAAAATATCCTGGTCCGACGGCAGGCCTTCGAGCAGCATTTTGCCGGTGAAATCGGAGGTGTCGCCGACGGAGAGCGGCTGAACCCGCGTGGCATTGGCGAACGTGTCCGTGGTGGACCACTCCACCATCATTTTGGACTCGCGGTCGGCGCGGGCCCAGATCATTGCACCATCATGGGCGACATCGCCGGACTGAACACCGTGGGTGATCAACGGACGGGTGGCGGCGCGGGACAGGCCGGGCATGGCAAGGGAGCCGGCAAGGGCAGCGCCCCCGGCAAGCGCCTGACGGCGCGTGATACGGATGGACATATAAGGTCTCCGGGTTGGATGTGCGTTTATGAGACGCGGAGCTGATCCCCGTCGTCTTCAAACGCACTGTCTCGGAGAAATGTGTCAGACAATTTTTCAAATGGTAAAATCTATCCGACAGTTTCGTGACACGCAGCGACTAGACAGCCTGTCCCCGGTCGCCCCGCACCAGTTTCAGCGCCAAAAGCCCCCAAGGCAGACCGTGGAACACCAGATCAAAGATGTCGATCGACCGGCGCAACTCACCCGCCAGTAGCATCTTGATCTTTTCCCACACATGCGGCTCCGGGAAAAACGGTGCCAGCCCGAGCGTCAGCGCGGCAATCACAAAGGTGGAGGTCGGGATTTTGTCAAAAAAACTCATGATACTCTCCTGCCCCATCCCAGACGCGCAGACCAGAGGGCGTCATGCCGCAGGGGGATGGGTCACAGGGGATGGATCTCAGGGGAATGGGCGACATAGGCCTCAGCCGCCTCTTTCGTATCAAGCACCCGCGCCTGACCGCCTGAGAGCACCGTCACCACGCCCTGAGCATGGGGCAGCGCGGCGATCTCGTCCAAGGGCAGACCACAGATGATCCCGCGCAAAAAGGCCGAGACCACGCCATGCGAAATGATCACGGTGGGCTGGGTGAGGCTGGCCAGATAAGCGCGACAGCGGGCCTCCAAAGCCGCGCCCCCCTCGCCGTTCGGGGCGCTTAAAAACAGCGAGAACATATCCTTTTCTTCCGCCGATCCAAACCCCCGCTCTGCCACAACATCGGCGCGCAACCGGCCTTCCCATGTGCCGGCGAACACTTCTTTGAGCCCGTCCACCGCCTGCACTGCGCGCCCCTCGGCAACGACAGATGCGGTGCGCCACGCTCGGCCCAAAGGGCTTGCGTGGATCGCGATCCCCGGATGCGCCGCCAAAATCGGCGCCAAAATCGCCCGCTGCGCATGGGCCTGCGCCATGCCTGTCTCGGTCAGCGCACTGTCAAGACGGCCCTGAAGACGGCCTTCGACATTCCATTCGGTCTGGCCGTGGCGCAAAAGATAAAGCGTGGGATAGGTCACAGATTGGCTCATGGAATCGGAGTACTGTGCCGAACCGGATCTGACAAGTCAGATTTCGTCTCAGCTCTGCGGCAAAACCACGCTGAGCCAAAGCAATCCGGCAAAAAGCCCCGACCAAAACGCCCCGCGGAGGATAAGGCGCACCAGATCTTCGGCGGAGACGTAAACGACAGCGCGTGCCGGGGAGCACCTCCGCGTCACCCAGATCACCCCCAAAAGCATCAGCCGCACCAGCGCCAGACACAAACAAACCGTCAGGACAAGTGATATGCCAAAACGCACATCCAAGGCCTTATCGGACGATCATCGGAAGGAAAAATGGTGGGTGATAAGAGATTTGAACTCCTGACATCTTCGATGTGAACGAAGCGCTCTACCACTGAGCTAATCACCCGCCGTGGCGCGGTGTTTAGCGCCACGGCCCCCTTGATGCAAGAGGCGAAATGCAGATTTTTAAAGCGCGAGGCTTTAGCTTTCTGCGGCTTCGGTTTCTGTCGCTTCCTCGCCTGAGACATCGCCCGTCTCGGCGTCTGTCATCATTGCTTTCGGGCGGCGCAGCTTGGCGATGACGATATGTGCGCCCGAGCCTTCGCGTTGGCGGTTGACCGAAACCTTGCCGAGCGGCGGCAGGTTCAATTCGTCGCCGCGCTGAAGCGCATCGCCCAGCTCTGCCAACACCGCTTCGAGCACTTTTTTGGCATCAGAGCGTTTCACACCAGAGGCCTCAGCCACTTTGGCGATCATTTCTTTCTTTTTCATCGTGGTCACTACACTTGCTTCAGGCGCATCAACCGGGGCGGCATCTGTGCTGCTGGGGACGGTTTTAAGCGGCTCTGGATTGGAAATTGTTGTCACAGGAGACTCCGATTTTGGCGTGGTTGCCGCTTTGGTGCTGCGACGGGGGGATGTGGATTTTGATGTGGTTTTCCTGACAGCGGTCGATGCCTTGCGGCTGCTGGTCGAGGATTTTCGGGTTGCCATTTGAACCTCTTTGTTTCGCTCACGGAAACCTTAACGCCACAGCCCCCCTTGGCGCAAATGGGAAATGAACGAATGGTTTATCTCATGGGGTACGGCGCGATCGGACAGCATGATTGCTCAAAACTCTGGCAATCTCGGAGTGAACCACTGAGGATTGGTGGCACATCAGCCATAAAAAACCGGCCCTCAGGCCGGTTTTTCATTATGATTGTTTTCGAGACGAGATCAATGCGCGGTTGCGCCCTGTCCCTCACCCGTTGAGGTGATTTTGGCCAAACGCGCCGCCTCATCGGCCTCCGCATCCCATTCCACCGGCTCAGGCTGGCGCACAAGCGCGTATTTGAGCACTTCGGAGACATGGGTGACCGGAATGATTTCCAGCCCCTCTTTGACGTTGTCCGGGATGTCGGCCAGATCTTTGACGTTCTCTTCAGGGATGAGAACGGTTTTGATCCCGCCGCGCAGCGCCGCCAAAAGTTTCTCTTTCAGCCCGCCAATCGCCGTCGCATTGCCGCGCAGGCTGACTTCGCCGGTCATGGCAATGTCTTTGCGCACCGGAATCTGCGTCAGCACCGACACGATGGTCGTGACCATCGCAAGACCGGCGCTGGGTCCGTCTTTCGGCGTCGCCCCATCGGGCACGTGGACGTGGATGTCCATCGTGTCAAACAGCGGCGGCTTGACCCCAAGAGAGGGCGCGATGGAGCGGACATAGGAACTGGCCGCGTCGATGCTTTCTTTCATCACATCGCCGAGCTTACCCGTGGTTTTCATCCGCCCCTTGCCGGGCAGTTTGAGCGCCTCGATCTGCAACAGATCACCGCCGACCGAAGTATAGGCCAGCCCGGTGACAACACCGACCTGATCCTCTTTCTCCGCCAAGCCGTAGCGCACTTTGCGCACGCCCAGGAACTCCTCAAGCGTCTCGGAGGTGACATGCACCGCCTCGACCTCTTTGCGCACGATTTTGGTCACCGCTTTACGAGCGATCTTGGCCAATTCGCGCTCAAGGCTGCGCACCCCCGCCTCGCGGGTGTAATAACGGATCACATCCATGATCGCGCCATCGGTGACAGAGAATTCCTTGGCTTTGAGGCCGTGATTTTTGATCTGTTTCGGGATCAAATGCTGTTTGGCAATCTCGGCTTTTTCGTCCTCGGTATAACCCGAAAGCGGGATGATCTCCATCCGGTCCATAAGCGGCCCCGGCATGTTGTAGCTGTTCGATGTGGTCAGGAACATCACGTTGGAGAGGTCATATTCGACCTCCATATAGTGATCCACGAAGGTGGAGTTTTGTTCCGGATCGAGCACTTCGAGCATGGCGCTTGCGGGATCGCCACGGAAATCCTGCCCCATCTTGTCGATCTCATCGAGCAGAATGAGCGGATTGGTGGTTTTGGCCTTTTTCAACGCTTGGATGATCTTACCCGGCATCGAGCCAATGTAAGTCCGGCGGTGACCGCGGATCTCGGATTCATCGCGCACGCCGCCCAAAGAGATGCGAATAAATTCGCGCCCCGTGGCCTTGGCAACCGATTTACCCAAGCTTGTTTTGCCGACGCCCGGAGGCCCCACAAGGCACATGATCGGGCCTTTGAGTTTTTGGCTGCGCTGTTGCACCGCGAGATATTCGACAATGCGTTCTTTGACTTTTTCCAAACCGTAGTGATCCTGATCGAGGATGTCCTCGGCCCGGCTCAGGTCCTTTTTGACCCGCGATTTCACGCCCCATGGGATTGAGAGCATCCAATCCAGATAGTTGCGCACCACGGTGGCTTCTGCCGACATCGGGCTCATGTTTTTGAGCTTTTTGATCTCGGCATCGACCTTGTCCTTGGCCTCTTTCGACAGCTTGGTCTCGGCGACTTTCGCCTCCAGCTCCGCAATCTCATTGGCCCCGTCTTCGCCGTCACCCAATTCCTTCTGAATAGCCTTCATTTGCTCATTCAGGTAATATTCGCGCTGGGTGCGCTCCATTTGGGATTTGACGCGGGTTTTGATCTTTTTCTCGACCTGCAACACCGACATTTCGCCCTGCATCAGGCCGTAAACCGCCTCCAGGCGGTCATCAATGGCCAGCGTTTCCAAAAGCTTTTGCTTTTGGTCCACTTCCACCCCAAGATGCCCGGCCACCAAGTCGGCCAGTTTCGCGGGTTCACGGGTCTCGGACACGGCGGCCAGCGCCTCCTCCGGGATGTTCTTTTTCACCTTGGCGTAATGTTCAAACTCTTCGCGCACCGAGCGCAACAGCGCGGTGATCGCGGCGGGATCGCCCGCGCTCTCTTCAAGCGGGATGACCTGAGCTTCGAAATAGCTGTCATTTTGGGTGAATGCGCTCAGCCGGACGCGGGACTCGCCCTCGACCAACACCTTGACCGTACCATCGGGCAGTTTCAAAAGCTGCAACACATTGGCCAAGACACCGACGCGGAAAATGCCATCAATATCCGGATCATCGACCGACGGGTCCATTTGGGCGGCAAGCAGGATCTGCTTGTCCTGGTTCATCACCTCTTCCAGCGCCTTGACCGATTTCTCACGGCCAACAAACAGCGGCACAACCATATGCGGAAAAACCACGATGTCGCGCAGCGGAAGAACGGGGTAGGATTGGAGTTGCTCGTGCATGTTCATTCCTTTTATTGGCAAAAGAGCCAAGCCCCGGCTTTGCGGCAGCTTTGCGCTCTTTCCTGTCTTAGTGACTACATCTGGGGTGGCCGCCCGCAGATTTCAAGCAAGACAGGTTGCATGTTGCATCGCAGTCTGCCTTTCAACGGGCGGCCCTGCAAGAGTGGATTTGCGTTGAAGTCTGTGTCACGGCGCCTGACACGGCCCGGCTTGATCAACTTCACGTCCAAAGCCATTAGAAAATAAAAGAAAGGTCTGTTTGCCTTATCTTCCACCTTATTCGCAGGCCGCGTGTTATTTGCAGGCCGCGCGGATGTGCCCGCCTATCTTACAGCGGATCAATGTCACCCATCGCGCGCTTGGCGTGAAACTCCGCTTCCCAAGCCGCAAATGTTCCGCCCGCAATCGCGTCGCGCATGCCTTGCATGATTTCCTGAAAATAATGCAGATTGTGCCAGGTCAAAAGCATCCCGGAAATCATTTCCTGCGCGCGAAAGACGTGGTGCAAATAGGCCCGCGAATAGTGGGAACAGGCCGGGCAGGAGCAGTGTTCGTCCAAAGGCCGCGGATCATCGGCATGACGCGCGTTCTTGATGTTCACCTGCCCGCGCCGGGTCCATGCCTGACCCGTGCGGCCAGAGCGCGAGGGCAACACGCAATCCATCATGTCGATGCCGCGTTTGACCGCGCCCACGATGTCATCGGGCTTGCCAACCCCCATCAAATAGCGCGGCTTATCGGTGGGCAACATGTCGGGGGCGAAATCGAGGCAACCGAACATCGCCTCCTGCCCCTCGCCAACAGCCAGACCGCCCAGCGCATAGCCGTCAAAGCCAATTTTCTTGAGCGCCACGGCACTTTCTTCACGAAAATCTCGCTCCAATCCGCCCTGTTGAATGCCAAACAGCGCGTGCCCCGGACGATCGCCAAAGGCCTCACGAGACCGTTCCGCCCAGCGCATCGACAGCCGCATGGAGGACGCGATCCGGTCGCGATCGGCGGGCAGCGCCGGGCATTCGTCGAAACACATCACAATGTCAGATCCCAAAAGCTTTTGGATCTCCATCGAGCGTTCCGGCGTCAACTCATGTTTGGAGCCATCAATATGCGAGCGAAAGGTCACGCCCTTTTCGGTCAGCTTGCGCAGATCGGAGAGGCTCATCACCTGAAACCCACCCGAGTCCGTTAAAATCGGCCGTTCCCAATTCATGAACTGATGCAAGCCCCCCAGCCGCGCGATGCGTTCGGCGGTGGGTCGCAGCATCAAATGATAGGTATTCCCCAACAGGATGTCGGCCCCGGTGGCGCGCACGCTTTCGGGCATCATCGCCTTGACGGTGGCCGCCGTGCCCACGGGCATGAACGCGGGCGTGCGAATGTCGCCACGCGGGGTGGAGATCACCCCGGTGCGGGCGCGCCCATCGGTGGCGTTGAGAGAAAATGAGAATCGCGGGGTTTGAGCATCTTGGGTCATGAGGGAGGGATTTACCCGCAAAGCCGCGTCAGGGCCAGAGGCTCGCTTGAGCGTTGCTTGGAGCGTCGCTGAGGCACCTTTCCCCCTTATGGTCCCCCTTATTGCGCATGTGGCCACATGAAAAAGCCCGCCCCCACACACAGGGGACGGGCCTCACTTGGATCAGCGAATGGATCAGCGCACGTCACTCCGCCGCTTCAACCGTGGCTTTGGCGTCTTCTGGAATGGCCAAAGACAGGATGATCGCGGACATGCCGGCCAATGTGATCGGTGCGGCAAAGACTTGTTTGAGGATATTCGGCAGGTGTTGCGTGGCATCGGGCACCAAGGTGACGCCAAGTGCCAAGCCAAAGGACACCGCCATGATATAGACCCTACGCAGGGTCATCTCGACCGAGGACAGGATGCGAATGCCCGCAACAGCGATGGTCGAGAACAACACCAACGTGGCCCCACCCAAAACGGGTTTCGGGATGATCAAAAAGAACGTGCCGATGATGGGGAACAGGCCAAGCAGCACCAAGAACCCGCCCATATACATCCCCACATGCCGCGAGGCGACGCCGGTCATTTGGATCACGCCGTTGTTTTGCGAAAACGTGGTATTGGGGAAGGTATTGAACACGGCCGCAATGGCGGAGTTGACGCCATCGCCCAACACCCCGCCTTTGATGCGTTTCATATATAGATCGCCTTCGACCGGCTGACCGGAGATCACCGAGTTGGCGGTCAAATCACCCGAAGTTTCAATCGCCGTCACCAGATAGAGAAAGGCGATGGGGATAAACAGACCGATGTCGAAATCAATGCCGTATTTGAACGGGATCGGCAGGGCAAAGAGTTTGGCGGAACTCAGCGCGCCGAAATTCACCATGCCAAAGAAACTGGCCACGATGGTGCCGACGATGAGGCCGATCATGATGGCCGAAATCCGCAGGGTGGGTTTGCCGATAAAGGTCATCACCAAAATCACCGCCACCACCAGAGTGCCAAGCAACAGATAGAGCGGCTTGCCAAGGTCTTCGCCCGCCCGCGCGCCTCCGGCGAAATCGGTAAAGCCCGATTTGATCAACGACAGCCCGATGACGGTGATCACAACCCCGGTCACCGTGGGCGTGATGATGCGTTTGAGCTTGTCCAGAAACTGCGACAGGATGATCTCAACCAAAGAGCCGACAAGGCAGAGGCCAAAGATCATCGCCAAAATATCATCCGGCGTCCCGCCTTGGCTTTTGACCGCAAAGCCCGCGGCCAGCACTGCGCCTAGAAAGGCAAAGGACGTGCCTTGCAGCGACAAAAGTCCCGATCCCACCGGGCCGATGCGTTTGCATTGAATAAACGTGGCCACGCCAGAGACAAAAAACGCCATCGCAATCAGGTACGGCACCTGTTCGCCCAACCCCAAAGCGCCGCCGATGATCAGGGACGGCGTGGCGATGCCGACGATGGAGGCCAAGACATGTTGCACAGCGGCCAAGGCGGCTTTTGACGGCGGCGGCACATCGTCTAACCCGTAGACTAGCGGCATGAAACTCTCTTTGCTCATAATGGTGATCCCCTTCTCGGTCGTTTTTCAGTTTTTGGTTTTCCCTGCCGCAAATCTGCGTCCCCATCGCCTGTAACAAAAGCGTTACCTGTGCCTGACGCAATCTCCCTCGCCCGCGTTTTTTCCTCGCTTAAGAAAACGGCAGTTTTGATGCATACCCGCACAGGAATGCCCCTTTCTTCAGCCATCGCGCCGCGCGCCTCCTGGCCGGGCGTTGCCAAGGCCCCTTTGCCCTTCGCCACAGTCACGCGCCACAGTCACGCGTCACTGTCACGCGTCACTGTCATTCGCTACGTCACGCGCCCCTGTCACACACTCCTGCGCGGCCTTTCACCACCCCTGTCACAAAATTCACAAACCCTCTTGTCATACACACAGAAGGATGACATTGGGCGCGTGTAACGCGGCACACGGGGAATTGAACGTGGCCGCGACGGGACCTCCCCCAGTAAATGAAAGACGACAATGATGGATAAAGCTCCTTTCGCTTTGGGCTGGGAAGAATGGACTGCACTGCCGGATCTCGGCTTGCCCGCGCTCAAGGCCAAGGTGGATACAGGCGCGCGCACCTCGGCGCTGCATGCCTTTGACATCGAACCCTTTGGCAAGGCGGATGCCCCGAAAGTGCGCTTTAACATCCACCCCATTCCGGCGCGCGAGGACATCGTGATCTCTTGTTCCGCCGATGTGGTGGATCGCCGCGAAGTCACCTCGTCCAATGGTGAAACCGAGCTGCGCTATGTCATCTCATCCGAAATCCAGATGGGTGATCGCCGCTGGCCGATTGAAATCACCCTGACCAACCGCACCAATATGGCCTACCGGATGCTTTTGGGCCGTCAGGCGATTTCTGAAGATATGATCGTTCAGCCGACCGAGAGCTTTTGCCAACCGGTTTTGGACGACAGCGCCTATTTCACCACCGCGATCCGCGACACCTTGCCGTCGCGCGCGCTGCGCATTGCGGTCCTGTCACGCGAACCGGACAATTACTCGACCCAACGCTTGGTGGATGAGGGCGAAAAACGCGGCCATGTGGTTGAGGTCATCGACACCGCGCGCTGTTACATGGTGATCAATGCCATGGCCCCGGAGATTTATTACGATGGCGAGCGCCTGCCGCGCTATGACGCGGTGATTCCACGCATCGGCGCGTCTATCACCTCTTATGGCACCGCCGTGATCCGGCAATTTGAAACCATCGGCACGTTTTGCGTCAATGGCTCCGAAGGCATATCCAAATCGCGCGACAAACTTCAGGCCCATCAGGTGCTCTCACGCCACCAGATCGGGATGCCGACCACCGCGTTCGCCTCCTCGCCCAAAGACACCGACAACCTGATCGCCCTGGCGGGCCAGGCGCCGCTCATCGTCAAACTGTTGGAAAGCACCCAAGGCCGCGGCGTGGTCCTGGCTGAAACCAAAAAGGCGGCGCAATCGGTGATTTCGGCGTTTCGCGGCCTCAAAGCCAACTTTTTGGTCCAGCATTTCGTCAAAGAAGCTGCGGGCGAAGACATCCGCTGTGTCGTCATCGACGGCAAAGTCGTGGCCTCGATCAAACGCTCGTCTTCGGGCGGCGATTTCCGCTCCAACCTGCATCTGGGCGGCACCGCCTCGACCGTGCGCATCAGCAAAGCCGAACGCGACGTCGCGTTGAAATCCGCCAAGGCCTTTGGCCTTCGTATGGCGGGCGTCGATCTGTTGCGCGCCGAAGATGGGCCGAAAGTGTTGGAGGTCAATTCCTCGCCGGGCTTTGAAGGCGCGGAGACCACCACCGGCAAAAATTTGGCTGGAGTGCTTTATGACATGATCGAAAAACGGGTCCGCCCCACGCCCGCCCGCAAAAGCCGTAGCAAAACCTGATCTCAGCCACAGAAATCCCCCACAGAGATCCTCCGCACTGATCCCCCACACTGTGATCCTCCACACCGCCCGCGCCCCCACGCCCGGACGGTGTTTCTTATTCAAAACAGGCCATTCTTTGATCTGTGCCATAGCGCCGTTACCAAGACCGGCGAACACTGGCCGCAACTGTCACAGATAGGTGCCCCATGTCCGCCCCCTCTTCCTCACTCTGCGCCCCCTCCTGCCCGCTTGCGCCCAATCCGGCCGATCTTTTGACGCGGGTCCGCACCCTGCGCAATCACATCGCCACTGAGACAGACACGATCTGGAGCGATTGGGCCGATCTCGATATGCGCGAGGCCTTTCGCCCCTCGGCGCAAAACCTCGCGACCTATCTGGCCTTCCGCCACACCGATCTGTCCGCCGTGCAACCGGATTTGGCCGCCTTGGGCCTGTCGACCCTGGGCCGCTGCGAACCGCATGTGCGCGCGTCTCTTGATGCGGTCGAAGCCGCGCTCAGTGGCCTGACCGGAGTGCCCGCCGCCTTTCCCGATCCCTCACGCCTGACCCGTGGCCCCGCCCGGCTCGCCGCGCGCCGCGACACCGCCTTTGGCACCGGGGCCTCCGGTGCGCCGCGTTCACGCATCTTGGTGACGGTCCCGACAGAGGCCGCCTCTGATCCCGGTCTGACCCGTGACATGATCAGGGCGGGCGCGGACGCCATGCGGATCAATTGCGCCCATGATGGCCCCGAGCTCTGGGACGCGATGATCACCAACATCCGCGCAGCGGGCGTTGAGATCGGGCGCTATGTCCCGATCCTGATGGATTTGGCCGGGCCGAAACTGCGCACTGGCGCTGTCGCAGGCCCCAACAAAGCGCGGGTCTGTGTCGGGGATCGGCTTGATATTCTGCGCGAGGCCCCGAAAGCCAAGGCCAAACACGCCGCCCTCTCGCTGAGCCACCCCGAATTGATCGACCGGCTGACCCCCGGCATGGCCGTGTTCATTGATGATGGAAAGATCGGCGCAGAAGTGGTTGAAATCACCTCAAAAGGTGCGAAATTGAAAGTCACCCGCGCCGGGCCTGACGGAGTCAAACTCAAACCCGAGAAAGGCTTTAACCTGCCTGCGGTTGAGATCGACATCCCAGCCCTGACCGAGGACGACCGCACAGCGCTTGATTTCGTCGTCGGGCGCGCCGATTTGATCGGCTATTCCTTTGTGCAGACGCCCGAGGACATTCGACTTTTGATCGCCGAAGTCGACAAACGCCTGCCCGAAGGCGGCCACCGTCCCGGCGTGGTGTTGAAGATTGAGACCAGCCAAGCGATCCGCAACCTGCCCCGGCTGATCGTGCAATCGGGTGCGTTGTGTGAGACCGCCGTGATGATCGCGCGCGGCGATTTGGCGGTGGAGATCGGGCTGGAGCGCATGTCGGAGATGCAAGAAGAGCTGCTTTGGCTCTGTGAGGCGGCGCACACCCCCGTGGTCTGGGCCACGCAGGTGCTTGAGGGCCTGATGAAAGAAGGCCTCGCCACCCGCGCCGAAACCACCGACGCCGCCATGGCCCAACGTGCCGATTGCGTGATGCTCAACAAGGGGCCGTATGTCTGTGACACGATCCGGTTTTTGTCGCGGGTTTTGGGCCGGATGGATCGGCATATGTCGAAAAAATCCGCCCGCCTTGGACCGCTGCGCTCATGGCGTGGAAATATTTCGGTGTAAGACCCCCTCTGGACGCCCGCCCACCTATTCCCTATATGTTCACTCGGATATAGGAGAACGCGCAGATGAGCGAAGAGGCAAATCCCATCGAGGGCACACCGCTGATCAAACCGTCGAGCACGGATCACCCGCTGCATGATGCTGTGGTTGAGGCCTGTCGCACGGTCTATGACCCGGAAATTCCGGTTAACATTTATGACCTTGGCCTCGTCTATACGATTGAGATCAATGACGAAAATGAAGTTCTCATTTTGATGACCCTGACCGCGCCGGGCTGTCCGGTTGCCGGCGAAATGCCGGGTTGGTTGGCCGATGCGATCGAACCTTTGGCTGGGGTGAAACATGTCGATGTCGAACTGACATGGAACCCGCCATGGGGCATGGAAATGATGTCCGACGAGGCGCGTCTTGAGCTTGGCTTCATGTAAACGCCGGGATTTGACCCAGATTTAAGACCCAAAATGGCCTGTGTTGCGGCGTGTGCTGCGGCGGCGGGCCATTTTTTATGGCAAATCCTTTGGGGGGCGTCTTTTGGCCCACGGCCAAAGCCAACGCCAAAGCCAAAACCGCCACCGCCGGTCCTGCGCCCGCAGCCGCCGCAGCTCCGCCTCACGCAGCGCTTTCTCAGCCCGATAGCCCGTTGGGGCCTGCGCATTGATGCGCGGCAGATTGATCGGAAAGAACGGCCACATCGGCATCTCCACAGTTGCAATTTTGAAGGATTGAGACAACTGTAACGGCAGAGACATCACCCAAATACCCAACATATTGGCAATTCAGGTTTCAAAAATGAAAGACGCTCTTGGTCGCGGCATGCCAAAGCTGGACGATTATTACCTGTTTCTCGCCGTGGCGGATGCGGGTGGATTGTCGGGGGCAGAAAAGGCCACTGGCACCTCCCAGCCGACGCTGTCCCGCCGCATGGGGGAATTGGAACGCACCCTTGGCAAGCGCCTGTTCGAACGCGGCCCCCGCGGCTACACATTGACCTCACAGGGCCGTGCGTTGTTGCAAGAGGCCGAAGCACTGCGCGAAGCCGCCACGCGCCTCTGCCGCTTTCAACTCCGCGAAACCTCCCCCGAGGTCCGTATCACCGCAGGCGGCTGGACCACGCGCTATGTCGCCCGTCACCTGTCGCGAATATGGACGCCGGAGTGCGCGTGGCGTCCGGCCCTGATGGCCTCAAACTCCAACGTCGACATTGCCCGGCGCGAGGCCGACATCGGCATCCGCAACCGCCGCCCAGAGCAAAGCTGGCTCGCCGGACGCAAACTTTCACCGATCACCTATGCCGAATATGCGGTCGGGCCAGAGGTGGCGGGCTATGTCACCCTGCACCACGATATGCCGACCACGCCGTCGGAACGTTGGCTGCGCAGCACGCACTCCAACGAGATCATCGCCACCGCCTCAGACGCCCGCTCCGCCGCCGACATGGCGGCTGCAGGCATCGGTCGCGTGATCCTGCCAACCTTTGCCGGGCGCGATATCAACGACCTCATGCAGGTCTCACCGCCCATCGCCGCGCTGACCCATGACGAATGGCTGGTCTGCCACCACGACGCCCGCCATGACCCTCCCGTACGCGCCGCGTTGGAAGGGTTGGCGGAGCTGTTGACGGCCCCGGAACGGTTTGCGGCGTAGCGCAACCTGTTTTGAGTGCGCAGGGCCAAACGCAACCTAAATAGGATGCAAAATTTAGAACGCATCCTAAAATGGTTGCATATTGACAAACGCACCCTATATTGGGTGCATCATGGCCCAAAACACCCGCAAAATCGCCGTTTTAACCGGCGACCTCGTCAATTCCACAGGCCTTGGCCCCACCAAAATCGAACGCGCCTTCGCCGCCCTCGAAGACTGCGCCGCAACGCAGGCCGGGTGGATGGGCGAAAGCCTGCACTTCACCCGCCACCGCGGCGATGGCTGGCAGGTCGCACTGGTCGAGCCAAAATACGCGCTGCGCTCGGCTTTGGCGTTTAGGGCGGCTTTGCGGGCCGAAGGCAGTGAGTTTGATAGTTATATTGGCATTGCTGAGGGGGATATTACCGGCCCTCTGGAGGCAAACCTCAATGATCAGACTGACAATGTTTTCACGAAATCAGGGCAAATGCTTGAATGGATCAAAACAGAGGCACATCTCGAGCTGACATTCGGACACGCCGCCACAGGCGCGAAGTCTGCTTGCGCGATACTGCTTGGCCACATGTCCCAAGATTGGACCCCTGCACAAGCCGCACCGTTGATCCGCATGCTGCATCCAACAGACACACCGACATATACTGAAATCGCAAAAGCTCTGGGTAAGTCGCGGCAAGCCGTGGCAAAAGCACTTGATAGCGCAGGGTTTAGATCAATTTATGCCGCTTTGAATGATTTAGAAGGTGACGAGTCACATGCCTGAAACCCTCGCCGCCCTCTTTCTCGCCCATGTCCTTGCCGACTACGTGTTTCAGTCCGCCGCCATGGTCGACACCAAATCCAAACCCGAGACGTTGTTTCTGCATTTTCTCATCGTGCTGCTCACCGCCATGGCCACCACCGGCCAAGTGGCCTCCCCGGCGATTTACGCTCTTGCGCTGGTCCATGTCGCGATTGATGCGATCAAGGTCAAAGTCTTTTCCGATAAATTCCTGCCGCACATCGCGGACCAAGTGTTGCACCTGCTCACCCTTGCAATTTTCGCCAAAGCCGCACCAAACATCTATACTACCGGAGTCTATGGCGATCTCTCTTGGTTGCCCAAACTCATGCTTTATGCCGCCGGATTGATTTATGTCACCCGCGCAGGAGGGTTTGCTGTGGGCAAATTGATGGCGGGGTTTGGCGACAATCCGATTGAGGAGAGCCTTGATAAGGGCGGGTTTTGGATTGGGCTGTTGGAACGCGGGCTGATTTACCTGTTGTTGATCGGCGATATGGCGGGCGGCATTGGCTTTTTGGTCGCGGCAAAATCAGTGTTGCGCTTTGAAGCGACACAAGATGGCAAAAAAGCGGAATGGGTGATCATTGGCACATTGGCCTCCTTTGGCTGGGCCCTTGCGGTGACGCTCGCGGTGATGTTCCTTGGTGCACAGCTACCAGACCTTGGAATCGCGGGCCAAACACCCTAGATTGAGGTCAAAGGAGACCTTCCCATGTTCGGCATTCCCGGAAAACAAGCTGTCACCCTCACGCCAGCCGCAACCAAGCAAATCGCGCGGTTGATGGAGAAAGATGGCTCCAAAGGCCTGCGCATCGGCATCAAAAAGGGGGGCTGTGCCGGGATGGAATACACCATGGACTATGTGTCCGACCTCAATGCGATGGACGAGGTCGTCGAACAGGACGGCGCGCGGGTGATGATTGCCCCGATGGCACAGATGTTCCTGTTTGGCACCGAGATCGACTATGAGGTCTCGCTTTTGGAATCCGGTTTCAAATTCCGCAATCCAAACGTGGTGGACGCCTGTGGCTGTGGCGAGTCGATCAAATTCGACGAAAGCCTGACGCAGGGCACCTGATGGCCGCCACGCCAGAGGAGATTGAGCATGCGCGCGATCTTTTCGCGGCGTTGTCCCCCGTCACAACGGGACGTATGTTTGGCGGCACGGCGCTTTATCTCGACGGGGATGTGATGTTTGCCTGCCTGTTGGGTGGGACGATTTGGATGAAATCCGACACCAGCACAGAGGCGGCGTTCGCAGCCGCCGGGTCGCACCCGTTTTCTTATCAGAAATCTGGCGGCACCACGGTGGTGCCCTCCCTCATGTCCCTGCCCGACAGTGCTCTGGACGATCCAGAAGAGGCCGTGCACTGGGCGCGACTGTCCTATCCCCCCGCCCTCAAAGCCGCCCAAGACAAACGCCGTCAAAAGGCCCGCAAAGCCGCGAAAAAGGCCGCGTCATGAGCGTGTCCGACGAAGACATCGCCTTTGTTCACGAGTTGTTTGAGGCGGTGGGTCCGATCAGTCATCGCAAAATGATGGGCGGGCTGTCGATCTATTCGGACGGTCAGATTTTCGCGATCCTCTCATCCGAGGGCCGGATTTACCTCAAGGCCAAGGGCGATTTCGCCGCAGCCCTCGCCTCAGAGGGGGCGGAGAAATTCGAGATGGGCGACGGGCGTGGGATGAACTACTGGACCCTGCCCGAGGCCGCACTTGATGATCCAGCGCTTGCAAGCGATTGGGCGCGGCGGGCCTTGGCCGCGCTTTAGACCCGGCCCGTGCTCGCCACTTTACTGTTCCAAAGCGTCGATCATATCGACCCGCGTGCCGTGACGACCGCCCTCAAATTCGGCGGTCAAAAAGGCCTCAACAACGCTGAGCGCAAGACCCTCCCCAATCACACGCGCGCCAAGCGACAGCATGTTGGCGTTGTTGTGCTGACGGATCATGCGAGCGGAAAACTCATCGGAACAAACGCCACACCGGATGCCTTTGACCTTGTTGGCCGCCATCATGATGCCCTGCCCCGTGCCGCACACGATGATGCCAAACCGACAGTCGCCAGAGGCCACACGCCGCGCGGCGGCCTCGCCATGCATCGGATAATGCGTGCTTTCGGGTGTCGTCGGGCCGATATCAACCACCTCCCAACCAAGAGAGGCGACATGCGTGGCGATCGCTTGGCGCAACGCAATGGCGGCGTGATCACTGGAAAGAACGATGCGGGTGTTGGCGGTCATGGCGATTTGGTCCCGTTGTGTCAAAGCCGTTGCGCGGCGTGTCTCTGTTGTCGCTTGTGGCGTCAATTTCACCGCAATTCAAGACCGCGTGGCCGCCTCTTTGCCGCCAAAGCCCGGCCCAAATGTCGCAGATCCCCCGCCTCCGCCGCAAAACGCCGCTCTGTGCGGCACATTCCCCCCGATTTGCGCCACATCAGAGACGTTAGCGCCCACAGTCGCTTGACTAGCCCCAAGAGGCTGCAATGATGCGGCCAACATGGAGAAGGAGAGCACGCATGGGACGCAAACTGGCCGCAGGCAATTGGAAAATGAACGGGCTCAACACCAGCCTCAAAGAGGCGCAGGCTCTGGCCGAGATGTTCCCGGCCCCGAAGGTCGACATTCTGTTGTGCCCACCCGCGACCTTGGTGGCGCGCATGGCCGACGCATTGGCTCACACCAAAATCGACGTCGGCGGGCAGGATTGCCATATGAAAACCTCCGGCGCGCACACGGGTGACATTTCAGCGGAAATGCTGGCCGATGCAGGCGCGGATTACGTCATTTTGGGTCACTCCGAGCGGCGCGCCGATCATGGCGAGACCGACGCTGTGGTCTGTGAAAAAACCATGGCGGCGGTGATGGCGGGGCTCAAACCCGTGGTCTGCGTTGGCGAAACCTTGGCCCAACGCGAGGCGGGCGAGACATTGGAGATCATCCGCCACCAACTCTCGGCGTCGCTGCCCGACGCGGTTGACCTGTCCAAACTCGTGGTCGCCTATGAGCCGGTTTGGGCCATCGGCACCGGCAAAATCCCGACGCTTGAACAGATCGCAGAGGTCCATGACGACATCCGCGCCACATTGACCGCGCGCTATGGCGACACGGCCAACGATGTGCCGTTGCTCTATGGTGGCTCGGTCAAACCGGGCAACGCCGCCGAAATTTTCGCGACCTCAAATGTCGATGGCGCGCTGGTTGGTGGAGCCTCGCTGAAAGCGGCGGATTTTGCCGGAATCATCACGGCGCTCGAAGCGGCCTGACATAGAAAACGCCGCGCTCATCCGACTGCGCGGCGTGCCCCCGTCTTCCGCCCGCTCTCATCCTGCGGTCACATCATGGTCATAGAGCCAGGCAAATCTTTCCACCGCCTGACGCGGTGCGATTTGACCAGCAAAGCGCAAAGCCGCATGGCCGACAAAGCGTTTCGCGCCACTCAGATGGTAGTTTTTCGCATTGGCATTGGCCGCCTCGATCACCCGAACCACCCGCGCCCGACGCAAGGATTGATAGGCCGCAAGCGCCTGATCGAGCGGCAGTTTCGCCAAACAATCGGCCAAGACCCAAGCATCCTCCAAGGCCATATTCGCGCCCTGCGCCAAAAATGGCAGGGTCGGATGGGCGGCATCGCCCAGCAAAGCCGTGCGGTCCGAATGCCAACGCAGCGCCACCGGATGCCGGAACAGGCCCCAGCGCGCCACCTCTGTCACCCGGCCCAAAAGCCCCCTCACACCGGGGCAAAAATTGGCGAAATGGCTCATCATCTCCGCCGGGTCGCCGGGGTGGTTCCACCCCTCCTCATGCCACTCCGGGCGCTCTTCGACGGCCACGATGTTGATCAACGCCCCGTCGCGCAACGGGTAGCTGACCACATGCCGCCCCGCCGCCATATGGACCATCGCCAAAGGGGCCTCGCCGCCCGTCGCCGGAACCGTGGCGCGCCACGCGGTTTGGCCGGTGAAAAACGGTTTGGCCGGACCATTGAGCATCGGGCGCAACACGGAGTTGACCCCATCCGCCCCAAGCACCACGTCATGACGCGCCTCTTGTTTCCCCGCCTCTGCCCCCTCGGCAAACACAAGGCTCACCCCATCCGCATCGCCATGAATGGCCTGAACGCTGTGCGACAGGCGGATGTCGACCGCCAGATCGCGCGCGCCCTGTTCGAGCAAAGAGATCAAATCGGCGCGGTGCATCAACAGGAAGTCATCATTTGGACGGGCTGCCTTGACATCAAGATGCAAGACCTCGCGCCCCATATAGCCATCCATCAAACGCACACCCTCTGAGCGCATCGCGACCGCGGCTGCGTCCAACCCCAAAGCGGTCAAAACCCGCGCGCCGTTCGGGGTGATTTGCAACCCGGTGCCGACTTCGGTGATCTGGGCGGCGCGTTCATAGACCGTGACCTTGGCCCCGCGCAGCGCCAAAGCCCGCGCAAGCGCAAGCCCCGCCACACCCGCGCCGAGGACGGCGATATCCTGACCAATCAGCATGGAACGTTCCTTATCTCTGGTCCCGCTGTCGCAAAAGAAAACACCGGGAGATGTCCCCCGGTGTTTGCCATATCTGTGCACAGTCTGTCACGCGCGCATAATGCCGCGAGAGAGGGGAACGGCCTAACCACCTGAGCGATCCACGACTGCGTGATCAATCAATCGTCACATCGCCTGAGCGATCAATCGTCACGATGTACTTTTTCGCGGCGCTCGTGGCGTTCTTGCGCTTCCAAGGTCATGGTCGCAATCGGACGCGCATCGAGACGTTTGAGCGAAATCGGCTCGCCAGTCACTTCGCAATAGCCATATTCGCCCTCATCAATCCGGCGCAGCGCCTGTTCGATTTTAAGCACCAGCTTGCGTTGACGGTCGCGCGTGCGCAGTTCAAGCGCGCGGTCGGTTTCCTCAGAGGCCCGGTCCGTGATGTCGGGAATATTACGCGTGCCGTCCTGCAACCCTTCGATGGTGTGGCGGCTTTCGTCCAATAGATCGGCTTTCCATGCCAAAAGTTTGCGGCGGAAATATTCGAGCTGACGCTCATTCATGAAAGGTTCGCCCTCAGCGGGGCGGTAGTCATCAGGCAGGAAAGCTTCGGCCTTCATCTTTGTCACCTTTGTCGTGTCAGTGAGCGCGCCTATGGCCAATGATATATTGTCGTCAGCCATCCGGCACCCTCCAATTGCGGCTCGTTTACCGCGTTTGTTCAGGGATGTCACGTCACAATCTCTGTCGCATTGCACCTTTCCCAAGCCTTGTTATGATCCGGCCTATCCCTTGTCCGAGAGCGCATAAAACCGATGAAATTCTCCTCCACCGACAGCTATATTGCCCCCACAGACCTCACCGTCGCCGTGAATGCCGCCATCGCTTTAGAGCGGCCATTACTGGTCAAAGGCGAACCGGGCACGGGCAAAACCGAACTGGCCCGCCAAATCGCCAACGCCTTGGGGCTTGAGATGATCGAGTGGAACATCAAATCCACCACCCGTGCCCAACAAGGCCTTTACGAATACGATGCGGTGTCGCGCCTGCGCGACAGCCAGCTTGGCGATCCGCGCGTCGAAGACGTGCGCCATTACATCAAAAAGGGCAAACTCTGGCAGGCGTTTGAGGCCGACAAAAAGGTCGTGTTGTTGATTGATGAGGTCGACAAGGCCGATATCGAATTCCCCAACGACCTGTTGCAAGAGCTCGATAAAATGGCGTTTCACGTCTATGAAACCGGCGAGACGGTCAGCGCGAAACAGCGCCCGGTGGTGATCATCACCTCAAACAACGAAAAGGAATTGCCCGACGCGTTTTTGCGCCGCTGTTTTTTCCATTACATCCGCTTTCCCGACATCGACACGATGCGCGCCATTGTAGACGTGCATTTTCCCGGCATCAAAGAGCGGCTTTTGAGCACCGCGCTGAGCCAGTTTTACGAAATCCGCGACACGCCGGGGTTGAAGAAAAAGCCATCGACCTCCGAGGTTTTGGATTGGCTGAAACTGTTGTTGGCCGAGGATCTTTCGCCCGAAGATTTGGCGCGCGACGGTAAGGATGCGCTGCCGAAATTGCACGGCGCGCTTTTGAAGAATGAACAAGACGTGGCGCTGTTTGAGCGCCTGGCCTTTATGGCGCGTGGTGGCGCGCGGCGTTAACCGCCTTTTGCCTCACTCCGCCTTTTGCCTTACTCGGCCTTGACTGCGGCTTTGGGCGCGCGGGGCTTTTTCGGCTTGGCGGCGGGTTTGGCCGCGGCCTCTGCCTTGGCTGCGGCTGCCGCTTTGGCGGCGCGCGGTTTCGCAGCCGCCTTTTTGCGCGGGGCCTTCGGCTTTGGCGCCTCAGTGACGGTCGCTGGCATCAGCTCCGCCTGTGCCGCATGCCAATGTTCTTGATCGCGGCCCTCGGGTTGCCCGTCTTTGAGCCAAAGGAAATAGGCCGCATCGCGGATGTGATCGTCGGTTTGGGTCTGTTGTGTCATATGTAAATCTGATGGGTTGTGAGGGGTGATGCCAGTGTAGCATCGGGACTAAGCACCCGTGGTTAAGATTTCGTGACAGAGTCTGCAGTTTGCACCCCCTTTGGGCGAAAACCGCTGCGCAAATGCACCGAAGCCGCACAGCTCGCATGGTTTTCAGGCAGTTCAAAAACGCACACACGGGACTTGCCTCGGGTCGCACAAAAGATCACAGCTTGCAGCGAGACCCCACAAGGAGTGCCCCATGTCCCTGACCATTCGCCCGCTGACCCATGAGGATCGCGCCCCTTGGGCGGCGCTTTGGCGCGATTACCTGACCTTTTATGAAACCACACTGCCGCAAGAGATTTACGATGCCACATTCGCGCGCCTGACCGACCCGCATGCCGTGGAACGTGGCGCTTTGGTGGCGGAACTTGACGGGCAACTCATTGGACTGGTTCATTATATTTTCCACGCCCACAATTGGCGGATCGAAGATGTATGCTATCTCCAAGACCTGTTTGTCTCTGAGGCGGCGCGCGGCACAGGTGCCGGGCGGGCGCTGATCGAAGGCGTTTATGCGTTGGCCGATGCCCATGGCACCCCCAATGTCTATTGGATGACGCAGGAGTTCAACGCCACGGCGCGCCAGCTTTATGACCGGATCGCCACCCTCACGCCGTTCATCAAATATACGCGCAGCTAGAGACCCGGGCGCGGGCTTTGATTTGCTTTTGGCGCGCAGTGCCGTAAATTCTCCTCGAATTGAAGACGCGCGCCACAGTTGCTTGGTTTGATCCCTGATACTCAGGTTGTAATGCGTAAAGGCATAAGGTTTGAAAGACATGAAAACCGATCCCCGCACGGCGCCTGTCCCCGCGCGCACAGCATCGACAAAGCCCCGTGTCTTTCGCCCCGCTTTTGGCCTCCTAAGCCTGTCGCTTTTGGCCGCCTGCGCCACGGCCCTGCCGCAACACCCGCCCTCGACGCGCGCCCCCGCGATGGTGCTGGACCTGCCGCCGATGAAAGTATTTTCCGGCACAGCGCCGCGTCACACCACGCGCTCCAATGCCTCGCTGGCGCGCGATTTCCTTGACCTCAGCTTTGCCTTGGAAAACGGCACACCGCTCGCGCAAATGACCCGGTTTGAAGGCCCGATCACCCTGCGCGTCACCGGCGCACGCCCGCCGATCTCGCTGGGTCCTGATCTGGCCGCGCTTCTGCGCCGCTTGGACCAAGAGGCCGGGGTCAAAATCACCCGCGTCTCGGCGGGCAGCCCCGCCTCGATCACCATCGAAACCCTGCCCCACGGCGAATTGGCCCGCCGCGCGCCCAACACCGCCTGTATCGTCGCGCCCAATGTCTCGGACTGGAGCGAATTCAAACGCGCGCGGCGGCCAAATCTGAGTTGGACCAAAGTCGACATCCGCACCCGCTTGGCGATTTTCATCCCCGATGATGTCGCCCCGCAAGAAATCCGCGATTGCCTGCACGAAGAATTGGCACAGGCCCTTGGCCCCCTCAACGATCTCTACCGCCTCGCGGATTCGGTCTATAACGACGACAATATCCATTCGGTTTTGACCCCGTTTGACATGTTGATGCTCAAAGTCACCTATGCGCCCGAGTTACAGTCGGGCATGACCCGCAATGCGGTCGCCGCCCGTCTGCCCGCGATTTTGAAACGACTGCATCCGGCGGGCGAAAGCGTTCAGACCCCCATCCAAAGACCAACCCCGCGGGCATGGACAGATCATGTGACCACCGCCATGAGCGCGGGCCCCATCCCGGCGCGCAAGGCCGCCGCCGAAGCCGCCGTGGCCATCGCGCGCGCCCAAGGCTGGGACGACGCACGCGCCGGGTTTTCGTGGTTCCTTTTGGGGCGTTTGGCGTTGAGTTCCGACCGGGCCTTGGCCCATAGCGCCTTGACGCAGTCGGCGCATATTTACGGCGCGCATCCTGAAACCCGGTTTCATGCCGCCCATGTGGCAATGCAACTTTCCGCGCTGGCCCTCGCCGAAGGCCAAGACCAAGCCGCCTATGAAATCGCCGCCCGCGCCATTCCTGCCGCGACCGAGGCCGAAAACGCCGCCCTTTTGGCCTCCTTGATGTTGACCGAAGCCGAGGCACTGGACGCCATGGGCCGCAGCGGTGATGCGCGCGCGCTGCGCCTCGACAGTCTGGGCTGGGCACGATATGGCTTTGGCTCAGATGCAATGGTTCGGGCCCGCGTCGCCGAAATTGCCGCCCTCGCCCCATAACGGCACGCGGCTTTGGTCGGTTTGAGCGCAGTGTTTTGGCACAGCTTTGGCGCAAAGAGCCCGCGCAAGGGAGCAAAAAGATGATCGTAATCCTTCTGGCGCTGATTGGCGGCTTTTATGGCTGGCGGATCGCCAAAAAACGGGACGGCAACCGGCTGGATAAGCTGCAATATGCAGCGGTGTATTGTATGGTCGGTACTATGGTCGGCCTGCTGTTGACCGTGATCATCGAGCGGCTGATCTAAGGGGGCGGACGCGATGTTCCTGCCGTTTTTTCAGAGTTTGCGCGCGGAGGGCATTCCGGTCTCTTTGCGTGAATATCTGAGCTTTTTAGAGGGCATGGATCGCGGCCTGACCCTCTATGACATTGACGGGTTTTACTATCTCGCCCGCGTCACCATGGTCAAAGACGAACGCCACCTCGACCGTTTTGATCGCGCCTTTTCCAAATCCTTTCAGGGCCTTGAAAGCATTTCCTCAGACGACATCTTAAACGCTGTCGATCTGCCCGAAGACTGGCTGCGGCGTGAGATGGAAAAACATCTCAGCGCCGAAGAAATGGCCGAGATCGAAGCCTTGGGCGGCTTTGAAAAGCTGATGGAGACGCTCAAACAGCGTCTTGAAGAGCAAAAAGGCCGCCACCAAGGTGGCAACAAATGGATCGGCACCGGCGGCACCTCGCCCTTTGGTGCCTATGGTTATAACCCCGAAGGCGTGCGCATCGGTCAGGATAAATCCCGCCATCGCCGCGCCACCAAAGTCTGGGACAAACGCGAATTTCGCAATCTTGACGACACGGTGGAACTGGGCACGCGCAACATCAAAGTGGCGATGAAACGGCTGCGCAAATGGGCCCGCGATGGCGCACATGAGGAGCTTGATCTCGACGGCACCATCCGCTCCACCGCCGAACATGGCTATCTTGACGTGCAAACCCGGCCCGAGCGGCGCAATGCCGTCAAAGTGCTGATGTTTTTCGATGTCGGTGGCTCGATGGACGATCACATTCGGGTGGTTGAGGAGTTGTTTTCCGCCGCCCGCGCCGAGTTCAAACATCTCGAATATTACTATTTTCACAATTGCCTCTACGAAGGCGTCTGGCGCGACAATGCCCGCCGCTGGGGCGAGACCGTACCAACGCGCGAAGTGATGAACACCTATGGCAAAGATTACAAAGTGATTTTTGTCGGCGATGCCTCGATGTCCCCCTATGAAATCGCCATGCCGGGCGGTGCCAATGAGCATTGGAACCAAGAGGCCGGCGAGGTTTGGCTGACACGGGCACGCGACACTTGGCCCGATCACATTTGGCTCAACCCGGTGCCCGAGGCGCATTGGGGCTACACCCATTCCATCGGCATGGTGGAAGAGATTTTCGACCACCGCATGGTGCCGATGACCCTTGAGGGGTTGGAGCGCGGCATGAAGCTTTTGGGACGATAGGGCTTGGCCAACGCGCGCCCTGCCCCCATATTCACCATATGTTGAGATTTACACCCATCCTTCTTGCCCTGATCATGGGCCTTGTCATGTACCGCCTGTCGGCTTGGCGCACTGTGCGTCAGTTGGAAGCGCAGTCCAATGAGCTGGCCGACCCGGAACTGGCGCGGGTGTTCATGCGCTTGGCCAAGGCGCTCGATCTGCCGCGTGTGCGGGTCTATCTCTATGAAATCGACCCGGTCAACGGCCTCGCCGCCCCTGACGGCAAGGTCTATATCACCCGTGGGTTTTACAACAAATTCCGCGCCGGTGAGATCACATCTGAGGAAATGGCTTCCGTCATTGCGCATGAGTTGGGCCATGTCGCCTTGGGCCATTCCAAACGGCGGATGATTGATTTTTCGGGGCAAAATGCGCTGCGCAGCGCCATGGCGATGATCTTTTCGCGCTTCATCCCCGGCATCGGCCCCTATATCGCCACTTGGCTCACCCAAATGTTGGCGGCCAAACTGTCGCGCTCGGATGAATATGAGGCGGACGCCTATGCCTCCGCCCTACTGGTGAAAGCCGGGATCGGCACGGGGCCGCAAAAATCGCTGTTTGACAAGCTCAACCGCCTGACCGGCGCGCGTGGGGCCAAGACGCCCGCGTGGTTCATGAGCCACCCCAAGGTCGAAGAACGGATCAAAGCGATCGAGGCCAATGAGGCGAAATGGGCGCGTTAAGCCGCCCCTCTTTACCGTGATTCAAATACTCAGCCTAACGCCTTACCCAAACGCGGCATCCGCGCCTTTTTCATCAGCTTGCGCAGCCCCCATGGCTGACCGGACAGGCGCTCCGCCTCTTGGCGCACGGTTTCAACCGCGCTTGCGACCTCATCGGGATAATCCGACCAGAGCCGCCACAAAAAACTGTCCGGGTCCCAGCGCTCTAAACCTTCCTCGGCCAAGATATGGCGCGGAAAATCCTGCGCGTTCAGGGTGATGATCGCATCGGCATTGCCGGCAATCGCGGCGGCCAAAACATGGATGTCGTTTTCGTCTTTGAGATGCAGCCGCGCCTCAAGCCCTTCGTGGCGCTTGACCGAGGCGTTGGGAAAGGCAGCTTTGACCAAAGCGACTTCGCCGCGCGCCTGCGCCTCGCCTGTGGGGCCGATTTTGCGGGCGGCGCGGGCCCATTCTTCCAAAATACGATCCGACCATAGCGGCGTGAAAAGCCCCTTGGACGCCACGGTCAAAAGCACCTCCCGCATAACGGTGGGGTACAAGACACAGGCATCCAAAAGCACTTTCATATCAAGGCCTTCCCCGCCGATCTTACGGCATCATGCGGTAGAACAGGGCTTTCAAATAACCGCTCTCGGCGAGCTGTGGCATAAGCGGATGATCGGCCCCGGCAAAGCCCGTATGGATCAATTGCGCCGAACGTGCGGCGCGACCAATGCCACGGTTACAGGCGTTGCGGAAGGTCTCAAGATCGGCGGCATGGGAGCAAGAGCACAGGCCCAAATAGCCGCCTTCGCGCACCAAGGGAGCCGCCATCCGTGCGACCCGTTCATAGGCGCGCATCCCCTTTTCAAGCGCGTTTTTCGACGGCGCAAAGGCGGGCGGATCACAGATCACCACGTCAAATGTTTCGCCCTCTTCCAACAGCGCGGCCATGGTGTCGAACGCGTCGCCCTTGCGGGTGGCAAAGCGATCTGACGCCCCCATCGCCGCCGCGCCCTGTTCCGCCAGTTCAAGTGCCGGCGCGGAACTGTCAACGGACAGCGCCGAAGCCGCCCCACCCGCGAGTGTGGCCAAGGCAAAGCCACCGACATGCGAGAAGACGTCCAAAACCTTTTGACCCTTGCCAAGACGCCCAGCAAAAACGTGGTTCTGGCGTTGATCGTAGAACAGCCCGGTTTTTTGCCCGCCCATGATGTCGGCCATATAGGTGGCCCCGTTCATCTGGACCGGGATCGGGCCATCCACCGCGCCCGTGAGGATTTCGGTCTTTTCTTCCAAGCCCTCAAGCCCGCGCGCGCGGCCCGTGCCGTTCATCACCACAGTGGAGACGCCGGTCACTTGGCGCAAAGCGGCGGTGAGCATGTCGATGCGCACATCGGCCCAGGCGGCGTTGGGTTGCACGACGCAGGTGTCCCCGAACCGATCAATCACCACGCCCGGAAGGCCATCGGCCTCGGCATGGACCAGCCGGTAAAACGGCGCATCGAACATATGCGCGCGGTGCTTCAGTGCTGCGGTGAGTTTGGCCACAAACCACGCCTCGTCAATCTGCTCGTCTTCTTCGCGGGCCAAGACCCGGCCGAAAATGCGTGAATTTGGATTGACGGCAACGAGGGCCAGAAAATGGCGTTCTGCGTCTTCCAGCCGGGCAATGGTGCCGGGCAGGATGGATTTGGTGCGGCGATCGACGACCAATTCATTGTCATAGACCCAAGGGGCACCGTGGCGAATGGCCCGGGCGTTGGCTTTGGGTTTGAGGCGAATGGTCGGAATGGAAAATGAGGGCTCTGTCATAGAGCCCTCATATCTGGGTTCTGGCCCTCAGGACAAGAGGGATCAGTGCCGAAGGATCAGAGCGTCATCGGTTTGCCCAGTTCCGCTTGGATCACTTGCGCCAGATGGGCATCAATCCGTGATTTTTGGGTGATGCCGGCACGGTCGGCCACAATGGCGGCGTTTCCCCCCAGCGCATCAAGCGTGGCGTTGACCATATGCGCGGGCACAATCACCGCACCGGTGTTGGCATCGCGCACCGTCAACAGGAATTCGATCTCATGTTTGCTGGGCAGATTGGAATAGCGCACCCGTTCGGTTTGCGCATGAAACCGGACCAATTGAACATCCAGGGTCACCGCTTTTTGACCCGAAAGCGTTTTCGCACCCTGCATCAAGCCCGCTTCCATCACCGCTTTGACCTGCGCGTAGCGATCGCCATAGGGATCTTCGCGCCACACGATGTCAGCGCGCGGTTTGATGCCATTGTCCTCAGACACGGTCAACGTGTCGGGCACGACGACATGGACCTGTGTGACACGGAAATCCGGCGCGACCAGAACCGCATCAGCGGTCGGTAACGTGGCTCCAAGCGGCGCGCTCAACGGCACGGCGCGGGAGATTGTGTCCGTTGTGCAGGCGCTGGTGACGGCTGCAAATGCCAGGGCTGCGGCGAGTTTGATGAGCTTTTTCATGTTCGGCCTCCGGGGGATGTCCCCTCTTCATTCATGGTTAATTTCCATAAAGATTGAGGCAGAAATGAGAAAATCCCGGAGCATTTCCGGGATTTCATAGGTGTTTTGGTCACTTACGGCTCTGCGCCCCTGAGGGCATCCGCGGTCTGGGCGTCAGGCCAATTTGGAGGCATGCGACGCGGCAAAACGGCGGCGCAGCCATTTGCCAAACGCCAGAACCATCTCGCGTGCGGCCTCAGCGCGCATTTGATGGGCCTGCTGCTCGATGGCGAATGTGTCGATATAAGCAACGCTGCGCGTGTCTGTGTGAGTGTTCATAGGATCATCCTTTTCAAATTCTGGTGCCGATCTGATCGACCACCGGACCAATGTGTTGATCCTCCCGTTGCGTTTGAAATTAGGTCATCACATCTGACATGACGAGAGACAATCCCGAAGACCCGCCATGCGTCAGTCGCAAAGCCTTTGCACGCATCCCTTATCTCTGGCAGGTTGGGACCAAACAAAAGCGCCGCATTGCCGCATGTTCCCGCATGTGATGGACAGGAGCGCCAATACAGTTTAGGTTAGCGCTAACGGGCCTATGGCCGCCTCCCAAACACGGGGCGCGCGCGCACGCGGCACAAATGCGCCCGAGCCACACAACAAAGACACGCATCCAAAGACACGCACTCAAAAGGCCATGCCATGCCCCTGAATGATCAAATCGCCGCCGTCACAGCCCGTATCATCGAACGGTCCCGCCCAACCCGCACCGCCTATCTTGCCCGCCTCGCGCAAGCGGCAGAGCAAGGCCCGGTGCGTGCGCATCTGTCCTGCGGCAATCAGGCCCATGCCTATGCCGCGATGGCGGAAGACAAAGACACCCTGGCCGATGGGCGTGCGCCGAACCTTGGCATCGTGACCGCCTATAATGACATGCTCTCGGCGCATAAACCCTATGAACACTACCCCGATCTGGTCCGTGCAGCCGCGCGCGCCGCAGGCGGCACAGCCCAAGTCGCGGGCGGCGTGCCCGCCATGTGTGATGGCGTCACCCAAGGTCAGCCGGGCATGGAATTGTCGCTTTTCTCGCGCGACACCATCGCGCTGTCGGCCTCCATCGCCATGTCGCACAACTGTTTCGACGCGGCGCTCTATATGGGCGTCTGCGATAAAATCGTCCCCGGCCTGATCATGGCCGCCGCCGCTTTTGGCCATGTGCCAACCGTGTTTGTGCCCGCCGGGCCGATGACCTCCGGCATCACCAATGATGAAAAATCCAAAGTCCGTCAGAAATTTGCCACCGGCGAGATCACCCGCCGCGAATTGATGGACAGCGAAATGAAGGCCTATCACGGCCAAGGCACCTGTACCTTTTACGGCACCGCCAACACCAACCAGATGCTGATGGAGATCATGGGCCTGCACCTTCCGGGCGCGTCCTTTGTCAATCCGGGCACCGAGTTGCGCGATGCGTTAACGACACAGGCGGCCAAACGCGCGATGGAAATCACCGCTTTGGGCAATGACTACCGCCCCGTTGGCCATATCCTGGACGAGAAAGTGTTTGTGAACGGCATCGTCGGCCTGATGGCCACGGGCGGCTCGACCAACCTTGTGTTGCACCTGCCCGCCATGGCGCGCGCCGCCGGGATCATTTTGGACCTGCAAGATTTCTCTGACATCTCGGATGCCACGCCTTTGCTCGCCAAGGTCTATCCCAACGGTCTGGCCGATGTGAATCATTTCCATGCGGCGGGCGGGCTTGGCTATATGATCGGCGAACTTTTGGAGGCCGGATTGCTGCATGAGGATGTGAAAACCATCGTCGGAGACGGGCTGTCGCTCTACACCAAAGAGCCGAAATTGCGCGACGGCGTTTTGACCTTTGAAGATGGTCCAGAGGAGAGCCTCAACGACAAAATCATCCGCCCGGCGTCGAACCCGTTCCTGCCTGTGGGTGGGTTGAAAGAGCTGAAAGGCAATATCGGGCGCGGGGTGATGAAAGTCTCCGCCGTCAAACCCGAACATCATGTGGTCGAAGCGAAAGTGCGGATTTTCCACGAACAGCATGACGTCAAAACCGCGTTTCAAAATGGCGAATTCACGGAAGACACCGTGGTCGTCGTCCGTTTCCAAGGCCCGCGCGCCAATGGCATGCCGGAACTACATTCGCTGACGCCGACCTTGGCCGTATTGCAAGATCGCGGACTGAAAGTGGCGCTCGTGACCGATGGCCGGATGTCGGGTGCGTCGGGCAAAGTCCCCGCCTGTATCCATGTCTCGCCCGAGGCCGCCTGTGGCGGTCCCATCGCCAAATTACGCGATGGGGATTTGGTGCGGGTCGATGCCACCCATGGCGTTTTGGAGGTTCTCGAAGAGGGCTTTGACGCCCGCGATCTGATCACCGCTGACCTTTCGGCCAACACGGTTGGCATGGGCCGCGAGTTGTTTGAAACCTTCCGCCAAAATGCCGGTCCCGCAACCGAAGGTGCCTGTTCGCTTTACTAAAGCGTTGCAGATTCAATCGTGAACAAAGCGCTCTAAAACGTATCCCCCCGAATGCAAAATGTCATCCGGGGGGCTTATCTCATTCGATCTTCAGACCAATTCCGCCAAAGCGGCTGCATCAAAGTTTTGCAACCGGTCCATGGCCCCGGCTTTGACCTTTTCGACCCACTGGGCATCGCCCAAAAGCGCACGACCCACGGCGATCAGATCAAACTCGTCTGTCTCCATCCGCCGCACCAGCTTATCAAGCGGCGTGACCTCCGAGCCCTGCCCGGCGAAGGCCCCGCCGAAATCGCTCGACAGGCCGACGGAGCCGACAGAGATCGTCGGAACCCCGGTGATTTTCTTTGCCCAACCGGCAAAATTCAGCCCCTCTTCGCCGTCGATCTCCGGGAATTCAGGCTCCCAGAACCGGCGCTGCGAACAATGCAGGATGTCAACGCCCGCATCGACCAGAGGCTGCAACCAGCGTTCCATTTCTGCCGGATCGGAGGCCAATTTGGCGGTGTAATCCTGTTGCTTCCATTGGCTCAGCCGCAGGATGATCGGGAAATCAGGCCCCACAGCGGCCCGCACCGCTTTGACCACCTCAACCGCAAAGCGCGAGCGCGCCTCGATCGTCTCGCCGCCCCACGCATCCGCGCGCAGATTGGTGCCGGACCAAAAGAATTGGTCGATCAAATAGCCATGCGCGCCATGCAATTCAGCGACATCAAAGCCCAGATCCTTGGCCGCTTTGGCGGATTTGGCAAAGGCCGCGATTGTGGCTTCGATATCGGCCTCAGACATCGCCACGCCGCGCGGATCACCGGGGCCGACCAAGCCGGAGGGACTCTCTACCGGGGCCTCGGGTTCCCATGCGCCCGCACGCGTCGATCCGGTGTGCCAAAGCTGCGGCCCCATTTTGCCGCCCTGCGCGTGCACCGCGTCAATCACGCCTTTCCAGCCCGCCAAAGCCGCATCGCCATGGAAAAACGGAATCCCCGGCAAGTTGCGCGAGGCCGGGCGGTCGATCACCGTGCCCTCGGACAGGATCAACCCCACCTCATGCGCGGCGCGTTTGGCGTAATAATCCGCGTTGGCGGCACCGGGGATGCCTTCGGGGGCCATGCCGCGCGTCATCGGCGCCATGACGATACGGTTTTTGAGGCTGAGGGATTTGTAAGAAAACGGGCGGAAAAGCGTGTCAGGTCTCGCCAGGGAATCTGTCGTCATCGTGGTCTCCGGGAACTATATGTAAAGCTGTCCCGCCTCACATATGTTGGCGCAAACACCAAGCAAGGGGCGCGCAGGGCACTGGACAAAAACGCTCATCCCTACCCCCGGCCTCAAAGCGCGCGCAAAGCCGTGCGCCCATCAAGTTTGACTTTATTTCCGACGCTTTTAGCGCTAACAGGGTGACAACCCTCCAGACCCGAAAGGACGCGCCCATGACCCCGCAAGAGGCAAGCCTGAAAGCCGCCGAAATCTGTGCCCTCGCCCCCGTGGTGCCTGTGCTTGTTGTCCATGACGTGGCCCATGCCCGCCCCTTGGCAGAGGCTTTGGTGGCGGGCGGATTGCCCGCGCTCGAAGTCACGCTGCGCACGCCTGTCGCCCTCGATGTGATCCGCGAAATGGCCAAGGTCGAAGGCGGCGTGGTCGGTGCCGGCACGCTTTTGACCCCCGCCGATGTCACCGCGGCGATTGCGGCGGGCGCGACATTCGGCGTCTCTCCGGGCGCGACCGATCGGTTGCTCGATGCCTGCGAGGCCGCCGATCTGCCGCTTTTGGCGGGAACGTCTACGGCTTCCGATGTGATGCGCCTGTTGGAACGCGGCTACACGGTGGCGAAATTTTTCCCGGCTGAGGCCAATGGCGGTGCCCCCGCGCTCAAGGCCATCGGCGCGCCTTTGCCGCAGATGAAATTCTGTCCAACTGGCGGCATTTCGTTGAAAAATGCCCATGAATACCTGAGCTTGTCCAACACGATGTGTGTCGGCGGCTCTTGGGTGGCACCGACGGATCTGGTCAATAAAGGCGATTGGAAAGCCATCGAAGAACTGGCGCGCGAAGCGGCGGCCCTGCCGCGTTGACACCGTTTCGATGGCCTTAAAAAACCGGGTCAGAGCCACCGCTCTGGCCCTTTTGTATTAAGGACGACGTGCCCGCGATCCGCCCCGGCGATGCGGTGCCTCGGCCAATTCGCCCAAGCCCTCTTGCAACACAACCGTCATCGGATGCGACGGCCCGCCATAGGGCGCATAGAGCGCCAACAAGCGACGAATGGCGATTTGGGGCTGAAGCTCGGGCGCGAGTTTGATCGCCCAATCGAGGAAAATGGAGCGCGCCTCGGACATGCTGAGCCCGTCAATCCGGTAGGATTCCCGGATCAACCCGCCGGGATCAAGCGCGGCGTCCACCGTCACCTCTGGGGTCGAGTCTTGGTCCGAATAGGCCATGAGTGTCTCCTGTTGCCCCGACTTTGATGTTACCCGATGTGCTATCCCTCACAGGCCGGGCGCGCAAGCACCTGATCCAAGATCAGCGCCGCCGCCCGCGCCCGCACGGCCACCTCTTCGGACAGCGCCGCCATGCTCACCGCCCCGTTTGAACGCAGCAAAAACGCCCGACCGCCCTCGCCCACGGCCTCCGGGTCAAGTTTTTCGCCAGTCAAAAGCCGGGCCGCCGATTGCAGCCGCCACATCAACCGATAGGTCTCACAAAGCAACGCATGTTCCGCCTCGGTGAGCCAGCCACACTCCAACCCGGCCCGCAATTGCGCATAGACATCCTGACAGCCGGCGCCTGCAATCAATGCGGCGGCCTCCGCACTCAGTTCAATATCCATCATCCGACCGGGACCGTTTTTGGGGTCCCAAAGCGAGCCGGGTTTGGCCTCGGCCAAGCGCACGCGCATCTGCTGAGTCTCTTGCCGGATGCGGGATTCGTCTTTCGGCGCGGTGATGATCTCGGTGCGAAACGCCTCAACGGCAGTGACCAAAGCCTGATCTCCGGCAATCGCCGTGCCCCGTGTCAGCGCCAGATGTTCCCAAACCCAGGCCTCGTTTTTCTGATAGTTTTCAAAGCTTTCATAGGAGGTTGCCACAGGCCCCTGTTTGCCCGAAGGCCGCAGACGCATATCGACCTCATACAGCCGCCCTTCGGCGGTTTGGGCGGTCATCGCGGTGATCAGGGCTTGGGTCAAACGCGCGTAATAGGTGCGCGCGGGCAAGGCGCGCGGGCCATCCGAGGCCTCGATCCCATCGGCGTCATAGATCACGATCATGTCCAGATCAGAGGCCGCCGTCAGTCGCCCCGCGCCCAGAGAGCCCATGCCCAAAACCATCGCGCCCTTGCCCGGTGGCGGGCCATATTTGCCGGAAAATTCGGCCACAACGCGCGGATAAAGCGCGGCCACACAGGCCACCGCAAGATCGCAATATTGCGCCCCGGCCTCATCGGCGGTGATCAAATCGCGCAACTGATGCACACCGACGCGGAAATGCCATTCCTTGGCCCAGCGACGGCACGTATCGAGTTGGCGCTCATAGTCCCCGGCCCGTTCCAACACGTCGCACAGCTCCGCCGTGATCCCCGCGCGCCCCGGCCAAGGCGCAAAAAACGACCCGCCGATGACCGCGTCCAAAACGCCCGCGTTTCGCGACAGGTAGCGGGCCAAATGCGGCGCGGTGGAGACGATGTCGAGAATCAGGTCAATCAACTGTGGATTGGCCTCGAACAAGGCAAAAAGTTGCACCCCCGCGGGCAGACCGGCCAGGAAACCGTCAAGGTGGCTGAGCGCCTCCGTCGGACGATCAAGCCGTTGAATCCGCGCCAAAAGATCGGGTTTGAGCCGATCAAAAATCTGTTGTGCCCGCAACGTGCGCAGGCAAGGATAGGTTGACCAGCGCTTGGTGATTTCCTCCTGTTCGGGCGGCAAATCCGGCGCGGGGGTGGCCTCGCCTGGGGCAAAAAACTCTTCGGTCAACCCATGCACCCGCAGGCAGCGTTCACGCAGATCGGTGCGCATCGCCTCCGTCGCCGTCCCCATCAAGGCGGCCAAACGGTCGAATTCCTCGGGCGTGTTGGGCAGGCTGTGGGTCTGGGCATCGCGCAGCATTTGCAGGCGGTGTTCGACCTCGCGATGCGCCTCATAATCACGGCTCAGCGTCTCGGCCACCTCCGCCTCGACCCAGCCCTTTTCGGCCAGTTTCGTCAAGGCGGGCACGGTGCCACGCGCGCGCAGCTCCGGGTCACGCCCCCCCGCGATCAATTGCCGGGTCTGGGCGAAAAATTCGATCTCGCGAATACCGCCAAGACCCAATTTCATATTGTGCCCTTCGAGTTTCAGCGCCCCGCCAAGCCCCTTATGGGCGCGGATTTTCAACCGCATGTCATGGGTCTCGCGGATGGCGTTGAAATCAAGGTGCTTGCGCCACACGAAGGGGGTGAGCTGGTTCAAAAACCGCTCCCCCGCCGCAATATCGCCGGCGCAAGCGCGGGCTTTGATATAGGCGGCGCGTTCCCAGGTCCGCCCAACGCTTTCGTAATAGCGCTCGGCGGCGTCCATCGAAAAACACACCGGCGTCACCGAGGGGTCCGGGCGCAGGCGCAGATCGGTGCGAAACACATAGCCGTCCCCGGTCAAATCGGACAGCGAGGCCATGGCGCGGCGGGTGGCGCGGATAAAACCCGCGCGCGCTTCCATCTGGTCCACGCCCTCAAACCGGCTTTCGTCAAACAGGCAAATCAGGTCAATATCCGACGAATAATTCAACTCCGCCGCACCATGTTTGCCCATGGCCAGCGCCACCATACCGCCACAGCTTTCAATGTCGTCTTCGGTCTGGCCGGGGATTTTACCGCGCTTGATTTCACGCGCCACATGCGCCCGCATCGCCACATGACAGGCCCGATCCGCCAGCAAAGACAGCGACCCGGTGACATCGCTGAGCGCCCAAACCCCGCCCAGATCACAAAGCGCGGCCAAAAGCGCGATGCGCCGTTTGGCTTGGCGCAGACCGGGGTCGATTTGGTCAAAGGGCAAGGCCTCAATCCGGGCCATTTCATCGGACAGCGCGCGCATCGGGTCGTCAAAGGCGGGCATCAGCCACGCCGCCTCGGTCAACACCAGACCATGCAGATAGGGCGCGGAGCCTGCGGCCCCTTCGACCAGTAAGATTTCGTCTTTGGTCAGCCCCGCAACCGCCTCGGCCGCCTCGGCGCCACGCTCGGGATCATAGGCGCGCGGCAAGCGCGTGATGCGACGGGAAACGGCGCTGATGTCGGACATGGTTCCTCCTGAAATCTTGCCCCGAGCATGGCCGATTGCACGTCTTGCGCAACCCAAATCGACATGGTTTGGCGCGGGAAATCAGTTGGTGCCACCGATGGCCAAAAGCCTCACCCGTGTCGAAACGGCACTTAAGGGCGCGGGCCGCTCAATCCATATTTTGCGATCGCACCGGCGGATTTGGCGACAGTCGCAGGGACCGGATGGCGGTGTTCACATGTAGAGGCGTCAAACGCGCGTCGCGTAGGCCGCAAGCAGCGCCGGGAATTGCGCCGGATCAGGCATCCCCTCAAAACTGTGTTGGACCGGGATACGCACCCAAGGCAACCGGGCCGAGGTCATCGTTTCGATGAACGGAACGGTCCATTCGGCGACCTCAAACAGGGTCGGCCGCACATTGACCACCGCGTCAAAGCCGGTGATGCGAGTGAACATCCAAGTCTTGCAGAAAGGGCAGACATAGTGATCCAACTCAGGCCCCTGAATGCCGCCCTTTACCACGTCGCCACTGACGACGCGGAAGCCTTCGGCGGGCACCATCGCGGTCAAGGAAAAGGCGCTGGCGCTCATTTTCTGACAGCCGCGACAATGACAGGCCGCGGTCATGATCGGGGCCTTTGCCACCTCAAGCACCACCTCACCGCATCGGCATGAGCCGATTTGGGGCAGTTTCATATCTACAGCCACATTTAACACCCTTGTTTAATACCCTTGTTCAAATTTGGAGGACATATCATCCTATATCGGCAGTCAAACACAGCCTCACATTGGGGGCAATAGATGTAGTGAGACATAGAAACCTGCAGTAAGCGGGAATATGTGGGAACTGCCAATGAATGGTGGTTAAAAACCTTATTTATAAGGACATTTCGAAGCCCAGTTTAGAATGTGCCGGCGCTACACTCGACACCAAGGGCAACCTCATGTTGAAACTGTTGCCGATACCAGCTGAACATCATATGAATTAGGGATGGAACTCAGATATCCGATTAATTTCATTGGACACGAAGAAGGCGCCTCGAAAGGGGACGTCCTGACGCGTGATGGCGAATATCTTGGCACATGGTTCTTCTACGGAGATGACGAGAGTGGGGATTTTCATTTCGTCGCAGATGGAGAAACTGAGCCGATGTTCTCTGAAGGCGTAAGTTTCCGCAGAAGCGGGTTGCTTGAAGGGATGGCGCTGAGCTCCATTTGCCGATCAATTCGTGAATGGTTCGAAGAATCCGATTCCTCACAGGAGAGCATCGGAGAAAAGGATTGAAGCCATATCTCTGAATAGAGACTGTGGTGATCTTTGGCTTGGTGAAGATGAGCGGCTGCGTGGCAGCCGTGCCGCGAGCGCCTTTCGCATGACAGTCGCGCTACAATAGAAACTGTGTCCCATAAAAAAACACCTAAGCCATTATTTATAATTGCATTTTCAAATTAATGTAAAAAACATTCACATAAACCCTTGCACCAGAAACCCGCCAAACCCATTTTGGTAATGTGAAAGACATTCACATCAAACATCACAACCTTCCGAAAGGGTTCATCAATGACCGACGTCACCTCCACCTACACCGCTCAGGATCGCCCTATGGGCTGGTTCCGTCGCGCCGAAGGCTGGCTTGACGATAAGGGCAAAGGGGCCTGGATCGCCGCAATGGTCCTTGGCTTCGTCTTCGTCTGGCCGGTTGGCCTTGCACTTCTCTTTTACATGATCTGGGGTAAAAAAATGTTCGCTTGTAAAAATCGCTCTCATCACCGCACTCATCGCTGTGGCTCCCATGGCGAAACCTTCCGTGCCGCCCGCGCCGCCGCGCGCCCGTCTGGCAACAGCGCCTTTGACGCCTATAAGACCGAAACGTTGATGCGTCTGGAAGAGGAACAGGATCAATTCGAATCCTTCCTTGAGCGCCTGCGCGCCGCAAAGGACAAGGCCGAGTTTGACCAGTTCATGGAGGACCGCGTGAAAAAGGCATCTGAGGCACGTACCAAAGATCATGACGCCAAAGATCATGACGAAAGCGCCGACAAAGAAGACGCTTGAGCCACACACCCGAGATCGGGCAGACTCGACCCTGAGTTTGCCCATCCCGTCCAAGCCCTGAAACCCGTCAAACTGACCTGACACAGAGATGTGAGTGAGACCATGTTCCACGATGATACCGCCCTTTGGGGCCTTCCCGACCCGGAACGCCAGCCGGGGTTTTACGACGCCGTCCCCACCAAACGCGCGCTTGCCTTTGTTGTGGACCTGATCGTCACCACCTTGATCGCGGCAATGATCGTGCCGTTTACGGCCTTCACCGGGATTTTCTTTTTCCCCTTCCTGGTCGCCGTGGTCGGGTTTGCCTATCGGGTCGTCACCCTGACAAATGGCTCCGCCACGCTGGGGATGCGCCTGATGGGGATCGAGTTTCGCACCTCAAAGGGCGAGCGTTTTGATCTTGGCATGGCGCTGTTGCACACGGGCCTGTTCACCGTCTGGTGTATGATGGGCCTGCCGCAGGTGATCTCTGTCGTCTTGATGCTGACAACCGCGCGCAAACAGGGCCTGAGCGACCTGATTTTAGGGTCGGCGGCAATCAATCGGCCCTCTGCATATTGAGATCCGTTTCCAAACTTCCTAAAAATAACGGAAAAGGGCGCAAATGCGCCTTTTTTCTGCGTTTTTGGGACGAAACTCGCGGATGAATTTACTGCGATGTGATCGGGGGGCTTGGCGCGTGGGTCAGGACTTGCTACCTTCCCTTTGCGTGCCGTTAACGCGCCCTTTGTGAAATCATCCTAAGTCGACTTTATGCGTCATACCCTCCCCCTCGCGCCGCAGTTTTATGTGACGGCTCCACAGCCCTGCCCCTATCTTGAGGGCCGGATGGAACGCAAGCTGTTCACCTCCTTGCAGGGCGAGAGCTCCGATCAGCTCAACAACAGCTTGTCGAAACAAGGGTTCCGGCGGTCACAAAACGTGTTGTACCGTCCAACCTGTGCCGATTGCAGCGCCTGCATGTCCGCCCGCATCCGGGTGGCCGATTTCAAACCATCGAAATCGCAACGCCGCGCGATCAACAAAAACAATTACCTCAAACGCGCCGCAACCTCGCCTTGGGCGACCGAGGCGCAATATGAGCTGTTTCGCGACTATCTTGAGACCCGGCACGCCGACGGCGGCATGGCCGATATGGATGTGTTTGAATTCGCTGCGATGATCGAAGAAACCCCGATCCGCACCCGCGTCATCGAATATTACATCACCTCACGGGGGGGCACGCCGCGCGAATTGGCGGCGACCTGTTTGACCGATCTGTTGGATGACGGCCTCTCGATGGTCTATTCGTTTTACAAACCCGATTTGGTCAAGGACAGTCTTGGCACCTATGTCATCCTGGATCATATCGAAATCGCCCGCGAGGCTGGCCTGCCCTATGTCTATTTGGGCTATTGGGTGCCCGGATCGCCAAAAATGGGCTATAAGGCGCGGTTTTCGGCGCTGGAGGTCTATCAGGGTGGCCAATGGGTCGACATGATCGACCCGGACGATTTTTCCGCTGAGGCCCATCCGCTTGAATCCGAACCCATAGCACAACAGGTGGCCAAGATCGACTTGCCGGACACCCATACTGTGCCCCGGCCCTCCCGTGAGCCTCGGTCGGAGTATTAAAGCCGTGACGCTTTAGTGATAGGCACCGTGCGGACGCATCGCATGGGCGTCAACACGAGCAGCCACTTGAATCAAAAGCCCCAATTGTTCGGCCAAGGACACCGCCAAAGACGCGATGTCCGCACGGATCAACAGCATCGCCATCAAAGCCGCATCCTCGCGCGCGCCCCGCGCCGCAAGACGGACAAACCGCGCCATCACCGCCTCATCCGCACCCAGACAGGCACAGTCCGGGTGATGCCGCATCAAAGGCCGGCGCGCGTGGCGTTCAAACACCATCATCATCTGGCCATAGACCTTGGAAATGTCGCTGTCCTTGCCCGCAATCTGCGCGCCACGCATCAGCGCCACGACCATTCGACCCTGAGCGTCGAGCTGGTCCATGCGGCCAACGGGTTCGGCACCCTCGGCCTCTCGGGCGGGATCAAGACCAAAGGGATCGTGGGGAGAATATGACATGGGCGGTCCTTCGATTCATTACCCGAGTATTTTTATCGGATAATTTCAAATCCCACAAACCTTATTTTCCGGAAAAGAAAAGCCCCGCTCAGTGGCGGGGCTTTTGGTCGTATCACAGGCCAGCCAAAAGGCTCTATTTCGACAACAGGTTCGGCACAATCGTGACAATGTCAGGGAACATCCACAGGATGCCAAGTCCCAGAACCTGAATGAGCACAAAGGGGATGATCCCTCGGTAGATATGCCCCGTGGTGACAGAGGGCGGCGCAACACCCCGCAGATAGAACAGGGCAAAGCCAAAGGGCGGTGTGAGGAAGGAGGTCTGAAGGTTGACCGCAATCATGATCGTCACCCATTTCGGGTCCATCGTACCGCCGTAGATCACCGGGCCGACGATAGGCACGACAATGTAGATGATCTCAAGGAAATCCAACACAAAGCCCAAGATGAACAGCACCAGCATGACCAAAAGGAAGACGGTGAATTCATTGTCAAAGGAGCGCAGGAAACTTTGGATGTAATGTTCGCCGCCAAACGAGATCACCACGAGGTTCAAAAGCTGCGAGCCGATCAGAATGGTGAAGACCATCGACGTGACCTTGGCAGTTTCACGCACCACGACCCCCAAAGTGCCATCACCCCACAACACCCAGCAGGCATAGAGAATGCCGAACATCGCGTAATAGAAGGCCACGAGAGCCACGACATAAGCCGCCCAATCTTCAAACGGCACATCGCCCCGGCCCAGACGCAGGTCGAAATTCGACCCGATCAGGATCATGATGACGACGGAAAACGCCGCGCCCAAAATGATTTTGCCAGATTTATGATGATCGGCCAATTTGCGGTAAGCCGCCAAAAGGATCGCGCCCCCGGCCCCAAGACCTGCGGCAGGTGTCGGGTTGGTCACCCCGCCCAAGATCGACCCCAACACGGCGACGATCAACACAAGCGGCGGGAAAACCACGCGGAACAACTCGTTTTTAGACAGGCGCGCGGCCGCCGATTTTAGCCCATATGCCATAAACAGCGCCGGGATCAGGTAATAGACCACCGCAGTGCCAGAGCTGGTCAGCGGGCTGACAAACAGCGCGTCCAACGCCAAAATGCCCGCGATCCCCGCAGCCCCGATCAGCAAAGGACGCGGATCAGATGACGGTGCCACACCACGGCCAAAGGCCAAAACAACGCTCAAAAGCACCATCACGGTCAACAGGCCATTGCCGAGTTTCGGCGCGGTGTCCACCGCCACGGCGATCAGCCGGTCGATCTCTTCCGGGCTGCGCTGAACGCTTTCCACGGCCCCGCCAGCGGCCTCAATCGCGGCCTGTTCCGACAGGGCGGTGTTCCACGCCTCCTCGCCATGCAGTTCGATCATCGCCACTTCACATTGCTGCGACACATTGGTGCGCAGTGAGGCGCGCGCCCCCGCATCGGTGTATTCCTTGACCAACACCGATTGATTGCCCGCAATCCCGACCTGACCAAAGACAATCGCGCCGCCGATCAAAATCACCGGGATCGCCAGGAACCACAACAGGCCTTCGCGGCGGGTGATGGTGTCATGGCTGGTGTGCGACAGATGCACGGGCGGGGCTTTGTGCGGGTTCAACAGCGCATAGCCAAAGGCGTAAAGCGCATAGAGGAAGGCCAGGAAAATCCCCGGCAACATTGCCGCCTGGAACAAGGTGCCGACAGACACCACCGCCGGTTTGCCCAGATAGGTCAAAGCATCGCTACAGCCCACGGCCTGTGCCCGCGCCTCTTGGGCGGCGGAATAAAGATCGCCCGCCAATGTGCCGAGCAAAACGATCACGATGGAGGGCGGAATGATCTGACCCAAAGTGCCCGAGGCGGCGATGACGCCGGTGGCAAGCTCTGGCGAATAATTGTGCCGCAACATGGTCGGCAGTGACAAAAGCCCCATGGTCACAACGGTCGCACCCACGATGCCGGTCGAAGCGGCCAGGAAGGCGCCGACGATGACCACGGACACCGCCAAACCGCCGGGGATCGGGCCAAAGACCCGCGCCATGGTGGTCAACAGATCGTTGGCAATTTTAGACCGTTCCAGAACGATCCCCATCATCACGAACATCAAAACCGCCAACAGCGTTTCGATCGAAGCCCCCGCAAAGACGCGTTCGTTCATCCGATTGACGATAAAGGACAGGTTGCGATCAATCGCCTGTTCCCAACCGCCCTCAAACAAGGGCTGCATATAGGTGGGCAAATCTGGATATCTGAAATGCGAAATGGTGACCGGATTCACCCCGGAATTGACCAGATCACGATAGGCCTGCGCATTGGTATCAAGCGCCTGATGCACCAAGATCCCGGCACTGTCCAACGCGGCAATGATGCCAAAGGACAACAACCCCGCGCCGCCAATGGCAAAGGCCACCGGGAAGCCTGTGAGAATTCCACTGAATAGACAGAGGAACACGATGATGAGGCCGATTTCTACGCCATCAAGTCCGAAAAACATGTCTTTGATCCCTCTTAGTCTTTTGTGCTGGTCACATTTTCGAACCGGAAAACCGGTGCCCACTTGTCCTGAAAATGCTCCATTGTGCTGGTCACATTTTCGAACCGGAAAACCGGTGCCCACTTGTCCTGAAAATGCTCCATATTAGTGCGTGCCCTCAAAGGCTTCTTCGCCCGCGCCAAGCGTGTCCCGGTCAAGATATTTGCCAGCCGACTCTTCGCCTTCGAGAAATTCGAGATAGGAGCGGTAGAAAAACGCCAGCGCCTGAAGGATCACGAGGCCGATGAAGCACAGCATCAGGATTTTAAACAGGAAATAGCCGTTAAACCCGTTGGCCGAAAACGACACGGTTTCGACATTCCATTTCACGATCCGCGCTTTGCGCAGCATCAACTCAAGCTTGTCAGAGGCCGACACTTTCGGGGTGATCAGGTGCCGCCAGAGAAAGAACCATGCGTACATCCATGTCAAAAACGCCACCGGCAGCATGAAAAACAGCGAGCCGAACATGTCGATCAACCGTTTCGCCCGATGCGACACCCCGGCATAGACCAGATCGACGCGCACATGGCTGCCCTGCACAAAAGCGTAGGACACGCAAAGCGCGACGACGAGGGCGTTTTCAAATTTCAGGCTTTCGGAAAACCAGCCGACCGATTGGGTGAAGCCCGCCCCAAAAGGCGCGATGGTGATTTCGCCCAGCCGAAAGATCGACTGAAGGAAAACCACCATGATCTGTTGCAGCACCATCAAAAGACCAGCCCATGCGGCGACGCGGCCAACGGTGTTGGTGATTTTCTCAAGCCCGCGCACCAGCCCCCACATAAACGGGCGGTAGAAAAAGCCGATAAGGCTGATAACGATGATGATGTCCAAGAAAACAAACAGAAATTCTTTGGACCCACCAAAATAAACAAAGCGCAACAGGCTTTCTTTATTCGACCAATCCAGCCATGCGCCCGGATGGGTCACGGCCTGAATGATGTGCCAAAATCCAAGGCCGAGATTGACGACAAGGGCCAAAAGCCCGTCGAACACCGCGCCAAAGAAAGATGTGCTGGCCTGCTCTTCCATGGTTGCTGTCCCTTCTTCGGACCGGCTGATGCGATCCGTTCTTTTCTAAATGCGTCTGGGCGGTGCCTTATACCTGCCACGCCTCAGCGGCAATGTCTCAAGCCGCAAAATGCGCGCGAATACCGCGCGCATTTTCGTTTTTTTTCACAGTGCGATGACTTACTTGAGGTTTGCCAAAACGCGGTCACGCTGGGCGGTGTAGGCGCTGTCAGAGCGACCGGACCAGCCAGACGTGGATGCCATTGCGGCCTCAGCGGAGGTGCGGACTTCGGCAAAAAGCTCATCACTCATATAGCCGTCGAGAACGGTTTTGGAGGCGGCCCCATAGGCATCCCAGACATCGTCGGAGAATTCTTTGACCTGAACGCCCGCAGAAATCAGACGCTGAAGCGCCGGGCCATTGTTGGCCATGAACAGCGCATAGTTGTGCTGATGACCTTCACCACAGGCGATTTCGATGGCTTTTTGCTGCGACGGGGTCAGGCTCTCGAACACTTCGAGGTTGGTGACAACGGACAGCGCCGCACCCGGCTCGTGGAAACCAGCGGGGTAGTAGAAATCGCAGACCTCTTGCAACCCGAGTTTCTCATCCGACCACGGGCCGATCCATTCGGTGCCGTCAAGCGCACCAGAGGACAGTGCTTGGTAAATCTCGCCACCCGGAAGCACCTGAACAGAGGCGCCAAGTTCGGACAGAGCCTGACCACCCAGGCCCGGCATACGGAATTTCAGACCCTGAAAATCAGAGGCGGATTTGATTTCCTTGCGGAACCAACCGCCACCCTGCGCACCGGTTTGACCGGCGATAAAGGGTTTAAGACCAAAGATTTCGCCCAGCTTGCTGTGCAAATCCATACCGCCCATGCCGTAATACCACACCATCATTTCCGGTGCGGTCATGCCGAAGGGCACGGTGGTGAAATAGGCCCAGGCCGGGTGTTGGCCGGTGAAATAATAATCGGCACCGTGGTACATATCGGCCTGACCTGCGGTCACGGCGTCAAACACTTCGAGACCGCCCACGAGCTCGCCCGCGGCTTTCGGTTCGATCGTCACCGCGCCATCGGTCAGCGCCGTGACAGAGGCCGCAATGCGCTCCACTGTGTCCCACACACCGGCAAGGCCGCGCGGCCATGTGGTGACCATGGTCAGCGTGCGTTTGCCCTGCGCGTACATCGGCGCGGCCAGTGTTGTGGCTGCGGCGGCGGATGCGCCCCCAAGAGCAGAAGTTTTCAAAAAAGAACGACGATCCATAGATGGTTTCCTCCCAAAATAGTCTATGGCGAATGGTAAGGGCCTTCAGGCAGCATCAGGATCGGCATTCGCGGCTGACCGCGACACTCCCCCGTTTACCCCCCTCGCGCCCCTGATCCGGCCGAAACCGAACCGAGCTTGTTGGGCGACGTTAACGCCGTCCCTCATGCGTTTGAATACCCAACTCTACGCAGCTAAGGTCTTTTTATGACGCGTCATCACCGGTTCAGCGCAATTTTCGTGCGGCCAAGCCAGAAGACAGCCTGATGATTGACCTGCCCCCTCGCCCCGCTATCCTTTGATTCGTTGCATGACCGCCCCTTGGCCCTCTTAGCCCCTTTTAGGACCCCCTTCTCAATGCCCCGCCTGATCCCCGAACTCACCTATGCGCGCAAATTGTTTCTGCTGGCGACCCTGCCGTTGTTGATGGCGGTGTCGGCGATTGCCGTTTTGGTGGCGGATCAATCGCGCAACATGGCGGATCACGAGATTTCCGAACTGGAGGCGCAACTGATTTCGGCCAAGCGGCAGGAATTGCAAAACTACCTGCAATTGGCCCGCGCGGCCATCACTGCAGAATACAATCCCGCACCGCCCGATGACGAAGAGGCCAAGCTCAAAGTTACGCAAATTCTGTCGGCCATGACCTATGGCATCGACGGCTATTTCTTTGTCTATGACTATGATGGCACCAATCTTGTTGCTCCGCGCGACACACGGTTGATCACTCAAAACTGGACCGGATTGGCCGACAGCATTGGCACGCCCGTGGTCGATGAACTCATCACCCTGGCGCAACAAGGCGGTGGGTATCACAGCTATCTTTGGCCGAAACCTTCGACCGGAAAAGAGGCACAGATGATCAGCTACGTGGTCGGACTGCAAGACTGGCAATGGGCGATTGGCACCGGCGTGTTCATCGACGATGTGCTGACGTCGGTCGCCGCCGCGCGTGCCGAGGTCGAGGCGCGCATCCGTCGCACCTTTGTCTATATCGGCGCAATCACCATGGCCGCCACACTTTTGGTGTTTATGTCGGGCGTCACGATCACCATTCGCGAACGCCGTTTGGCCGATGCCAAACTCAAAGAACTGACCCAGCGCATTTTCGACACCCAAGAAGAAGAACGCGGTCGGGTGGCGCGCGAATTGCATGACGGGATCAGCCAGATTTTGGTTGGCGTGCGCTATGCGTTGGAATTGGCGCGGCGGCAATTGGCCAAGGACGACCCGAACGCCCCCGTCAGTTTGGATCGCGGCGTCGAGATGTTGGGCGGGGCAATCACCGAAGTGCGCCGCATCTCGCGCGATCTGCGCCCTGGCGTCTTGGACGATCTGGGGCTTGGGCCGGCGCTCAAGGCCCTCACAGAAGAGTTCCAAACCCGCACCGGCATCAAAACCGAATTGGAAACCGTGGTGTTTCGCAACCGCCTGGACGAAGAGGCCCGCATCGCCCTGTTCCGCATTGCCCAAGAGGCGCTGACCAATATCGAACGCCATGCCGAGGCCACCGAGGTCACGATCAAACTGGCCGGGCACCGCACCGGGGCGACCTTGTTGATCTCCGATGACGGGCGCGGCTTTGACATGGCGGAGCGGGCCAAAGCCGGGCGCGGGCTGGGCCTGCGCAATATGGCCGAGCGGATGGAGCAGCTGGGCGGCACGCTGACCATCTACAGCCTCTCGCCCGGCACCGCCATTGACGCCACCGTGCCGCTGAAGCATATCCTGACGCCCGCAGGATCAAGTCGTCCCCCAGCCCCAGTAGGAAGTGCCCGATGAGTGAAACACCGACCCGCGTCTTGATTGTCGACGACCATCCGATGGTGGCCGAAGGCATCCGTGCGCTTTTGGAAACCTTTGACGATCTCGATGTTGTTGGCACTCTCTGCAATGGCCAGGAGGCGGTGGATCAGGTGATGAACTTGGCCCCCGATGTGATCTTGCTCGATCTCAACATGCCCTGCATGGGGGGGCTGACGGCAACTGAACTGTTGCTGGAGCGTCGTCCAGAGACCCGTATCCTGATCCTCACCATGCATGATGGCCCCGAATACATCGGCGCGGCGCTGTCACATGGCGCGATGGGATATGTCCTCAAAGACGTGCCGACCGAGGACGTGAAAGAGGCGATTGACGCGGTGATGAACGGCGAGAAATACCTTTGCACCGGAGCGCAGGCGGCGATCAAACCAACGAAAATCCGCGACGGGCGCGAACCGTTGACCGACCGCGAACAAACCATCCTGTTGGAACTGGCCCAGGGAAAATCCAACAAAGACGTGGCCATAGCCCTCGACATCTCTGTGCGCACGGTCGAAACCCACCGCAAGAACATCAAACGCAAACTGGGCATTTCCTCCACCGCGGGGCTGACGCGCTACGCGATGGAGCATGGTGTGTTGCAGGGCACAGGTCGGTTTTAGAGGCCGATTTTAGAGCGCGGCCGAACCTCAGGCCGACAGCCAGCCCTCAAGTTTGGTCTTATCCGGCAATCCGCCCGCATGGACCAGCGTGCCGTCAACCGCGATCCCCGGCGTCGACATGACCCCGGCCATGGCGATGGATTTCGGGTCGGTGACTTTCTCGACCTCGACCTCAAGACCCAATTTGGCCGCCGCATCGCGGACCATATCGACCGTGGTTTCACAGCGTTTGCAGCCGGGACCATAGACTTTTACGGATGTCATCAGATGTCTCCTTTCAGAAGATCAGCTTAGAAAATCAGATTGAACAGGAACCCCACGGCCAAAATACCGCTGCCGACGATGCCAATAAAGACCGCAATGAGGCGATAGGTCAGCACCTGTTTGAGAATGATCATTTCAGGCAATGAGAGCGCGATGACGCTCATCATAAAGGCCAGCACGGTGCCAAGGGCTGCACCTTTGCCCAACAAAGCCTCGACGATCGGGATCACCCCGGCGGCATTCGTATACATCGGAATGCCCATCAGCACGGCGGCAGGCACGGACCACCACGCCTCGGCGCCCATGATTTTCACCATGAAATCCTCGGGCACATAGCCATGGATCAGCGCGCCCATCGCGATGCCCAACAAAATCCAGAGCCAAACCTTGCCAAAAATTTCCCGCACGGCTTCTATCCCCGCCCGGTAGCGTTCGATCATCGTCATGCCGTCGCCCTCGATCTGGGTCGGGGCGGACGCGCCGGAATGAATGTCGCGCACCCAGTCCTGCAACCAGCCTTCGAGGTGCAATTTTCCGATGACAAACCCGGCGATGATGGCGATGAGCAGCCCAAAGGCCAGATAGGTCGCCGCCACTTTCCAACCGACCAAGCCAAACAGCAGCACAAGCGCCACCTCGTTGACCATTGGCGCGGCGATCAAAAAGGAAAAGGTGACGCCCAAAGGCACGCCTGCGGACACAAAGCCGATGAACAGTGGCACGGCAGAGCAGGAGCAAAACGGCGTCAAAATGCCAAGGCCCGCCGAAAAGATATTGCCCACGCCCTCACGTTTGCCGGACAGAAGCGCGCGGGTTTTCTCCGGCGAGAAAAAGCTGCGCACCACCCCCATGACAAAGACGATGAGCGTCAAAAGCATCATCACTTTCGGCACATCATAAAGGAAAAACGCGATGGCTTCGCCGGTGTGGCTGTGGCGTTCCACCGGCAACAGGCCGGTGATCCACTCGGCCAGGGGCGCGAGCTGATGATAGAGCATCCACCACAGCGCGACCGCGGCGACAACACCCAAATGCCACAGCCAATCCGGGCGTGACGGGTGCGACGGGTGTGTGAAATCTGTGCTCATGCGACGCTCCTTTGCGCGCTCTGCGCGGCATGGCACACCGCATCCAGAACCGCCCTGACCTCGGGCGACAGATCCGGGTCGACGCGGTAGCGCACCCATTGCGCATCGCGCCGATCCAAAACCAGCCCCGCTTGTTTCAGCACCTGCATATGCCGCGACATCCGGCTTTGCGTCGCCCCGATCCCCCGCATCAATTCACAGGCACAGTGCTCACCGCCGTCCGACAACAGGCGCATCGCCTCAAGACGGGTGGAGTCAGCGAGGGCAGAGAGGATGGGCAGAATCATGAAAGCACTCCTTTATGCGCATAGGCGCATATTCAATCCCCCCTCACCTTGATCTGGATCACATCAGGACGGCCTCTTGGACGCATAAAAAACGCGCAGCCCCAAAGGGATGCGCGTTCATGGTCTCAGAGTGGATCGAGCGGATTAAAGCAGCCCCAAAACCCGGTTGCGTTGGGCGGTGTAAACGCTGTCCGAGCGCCCCGTCCAACCCGAAATCTCGCCCATCGCGGATTCGTAAGCCGCGCGGGTTTCGGCGAAAATTTCGTCGCCCATATATTGGTCCAACACCTCTTTCGAAGCCGCGCCATAGGCGTCCCAGACATCGTCGGAAAATTCCTTGATCTGGGTGCCGCCGCTGATCAACCGCCCCAGCGCCGGGCCGTTGTTGGCGATGAACAAGGCGTAGTCGAACTGGTGGCATTCGGCGGCGGCGACATCAAGGATGCGCTGCTCGGCGGGGCTCAGGCTGTCGAACACCTCAAGATTGGTGTTGACCGACAGCGCGGAGCCCGGCTCGTGAAAGCCCGCCGGATAGAAGAACTGACAGACCTCTTGCAGGCCAAGTTTTTCGTCCGACCACGGCCCGACCCATTCGGTGCCGTCCAATGCGCCCGAGGAGAGCGCCTGGTAAATCTCGCCCGCCGCCATGACTTGAACCGAGGCACCGAGTTTGCCGACCACTTCGCCGCCCAGACCCGGCATGCGGAATTTCAGGCCCTGAAAATCGGCAACTGATTTGATTTCCTTGCGGAACCAACCGCCGCCTTGCGCGCCGGTTTGACCCGCAATCGAAGTGTGCAGGCCAAAGACATCGCCCAACTGTTGGTGCAAATCCTTGCCGCCCATGCCGTAATACCAGCTCATCATTTCCGGCGCGGTCATGCCAAAGGGGGCCGTGGTGTAATAGGCCCAGGCCGGGTGCTGGCCGGTGAAATAGTAGTCTGCGGCGTGGTACATATCGGCCTGACCGGCGGTCACGGCGTCAAACACCTCAAGCCCGCCAACGAGTTCGCCCGCCGCGCGTGCGTCGATCACCAACGTGCCGCCCGACATGGTTTGCACGTTGTCGACAAAACGTTCGACCGCATCCCACACGCCCGCCAGACCACGCGGCCAAGCGCAGACCATGGTCAGGGTGCGCGGTGCCCCTTGGGCCAGAGCCGGAGCGGCCAGACCGGCGGCGGCAGCGGCAGACGCCCCGCCCAGTGCCGAGGTTTTCAAAAAAGAACGACGATCCATAGGTGTATCCTCCAAAAGGCGCGCGGGGGAAAACGCCCCACGTCAAATCGCGGGCAACCTACAAAGGCAGATCGAAAGATTGAAGGGGGCGAGCCGCGACATTTTGAGCGAATGTTGCGCGAGGATGCAGAGGGGGCGCAACATTTATGCTCAGGAGGGAAGGCCTATCCACCCCAGCCCAATAAAAGCAGCAGTTTTTCAGTGGAATGAATAACGGAAACAAGTGCAGAGTGAACCACCTCTGGGTTATAGAGGATTGAGCTTCCTACTATAGGTATACCCCATTTGATCCCTGTATCCACGGCCAAATCCATTTTGTTTCCTAGCCATGTAATGATCGCATTTGCAGCAGCTTTAAGAACACTGGAATTTTTTTGAAGTGTTTTCACACTGGGGTACACCTGCCGAACCTCAACTTGCATGCTCCCAACTGCTTGAATCACTTCCTGCAATTGATGTGGAGGCAACGGAGGTGCGTCGATTAATTCTGGAGGATGGTTATGGGCGCGTCCAGGAAGTTCCAATTGGAATTGTTTCAGCACACTTTCAAGAGTTTCCAGCTTCTTAAGCAATTCACTCTGCAGTTGCTCTCTTTGTTCCGCGGGTAATATCACCTCTCGATTTTCAACATCTCGATACTCACCAGAATCCACAAAAAGGTCTGGGAAAGGCTCACTTAGCGAATAAAAGCCGTCATCGTCATCGTCATCGTCATCAATGTCAGGAACATCAAACGCGTTCAGACTAACCGCTCTTGTCAAGTCAGCGGAGTCGACCCCTACCTTTTCAAGGAGATCCGCAGCGTTATCCTCGCCAAATCTCACCAAGTACCCGTACAATTCGCCATCATTTCCATCAAGCGTTTCCAAATCCCAAAACAAATCATTGAGGACGTCCACACTTACTCCCCAATCTTGGGCGATTGCCTCCGCTTGTCGATCTTCTAAGAAGTGATCCAAGGCCCCACCCTATCGTTCATTGAAGACGACAATACAGCACAGACACAAAGCTGAGAAAACAAATATTGGTGCAGCGCAAAACTCGTTCAGGCGATATGTTCATCCTCCCAAAAAACAAGGGGCGCGGAAATCCGCGCCCCTTGTCATTTTCGTGCCTGATAAAATCTTAAGCCGTAATCGGCTTACCCGATCAGCGCGCCGTCTTCGCGCCACACGGAAATCACCGAGGAGCGCGGTTTGCCAGCGCCGTCCGGCCAGGAGCCACCCGGGTGTTGGATGCCCACGAAAGCAACCTTTTTATCCGCAGACCAGCACAGGCCCGTGACCTCAGCCCCGTTCGGAGCGGTGAGGAAACGACCGATGTCGCCGGTTTCGGTGTTGCCAACCAGCATCTGGTTGTTGCCTTGGCCTTCGAACTCGCCTTCGTTGCTGTCATCGCCATCGGTCTGGATCCAGAGGTAGCCATCCGAGGAGAAGGCCATGCCGTCGGGCGAGTTGAACATGTTGCCCGCCGTGACGTTTTTGGAACCGGCATAGACGTTGTCATAGACGCTCGGGTTGCCGGCCATGACATAGAGATCCCATGTGAACGCATCAGCGGCATGATCTTCGCCCGCTGGCATCCAGCGCACGATTTGACCAAAGTTGTTGCTCTCACGCGGGTTCGGACCGGAGGCGGGGGTTTCGTCACCACCGGCGTTCGGTTTCACGCCACGGTTTTTGTTGTTGGTCAGGGCACAATAGGCCTCCACCTTGGACGGGTGCGCGGCGACCCATTCCGGGCGATCCATCGTGGTCGCGCCGACTTTCGAACCAGCAATACGGGAGAAGACAAGGATGTCTTCGATCGACATGCCAGTTGTTTCCGGCGTCAAAGCCAACCATTCGCCCGACATATCGTCGTTGAATTTGGCGACATAGAGCGTGCCGTCAGAAAGCAGGCCCTCGGTGGAACCGCCCTCGGTGTACACGCCGTTGGAGACGAATTTATAGATGAATTCACCACGCTCATCGTCGCCCATATAGACCACAACGCGACCATCGGCGGCCTGAACCATTTCGGCGTTTTCGTGTTTGAACCGGCCCAGAGCGGTGTGTTTGATCGGGGTCGAGTTCGGATCAAGCGGGTTGACCTCAGTGACCCAACCGTGACGGTTCGGCTCGTTCGGCTCTTTCGAGAGATCATAGCGCGGATCGAATTTCTCATAGGCGTAGCGACCTTCGCCGCCGATGCCGTAGCGTTTGAACTCGTCGGTGACGTCATACTCACCAGTGGCGCCGAAGTAACCGTTAAAATTCTCTTCGCAGGTCAGGTAAGTGCCCCAAAGTGTTTTGCCAGAGCCACAGTTGTTCATCGTGCCTTTGGGGGACATGCCCTCAGGATCGGCATTGGTTTTCACCAGATCGGAACCGGCCGCCGGGCCGTCCATGGTCATTTGGGTTTCGTGGGTGATGCGGCGGTTGTAGGGGCTGTCCACAACGATCTCATAGCCGTTGCCCGTGTCAGCCACTTCCATGACGGTCACGCCCTGCATGTTTTTCAGCAACATGACTTCGTCGGCATTTTGCGGCATGCCTTCAGAGGCGGCGGGCAGGTTGATTTTCGGGTTCACATATTCGGAGTTGACCGTGATGATTTGCTTGTCGCCATCGGTGAACAGCTCCATGCCATCGGTGTTTTCACCAAAGACGCGGTCGGATTTCGACACGTCAACGCCGGTCTCTGGGGAATAGGCATCTTGCGCGTCCGAGAACAACGCATCGCCCCAACGTGCGAGCACTTTCCACTGATAGCCCTCGGGCACATGGATGTCGTGATCGGTCGCGATGTCGATCGGTTTAAAGGCAAAGCCCATGCCTTCGGCGCGTGCGGCGGTGGTGGAGGACAAAAGACCCGCCCCCATGGCCAAAGCGCCCGACCCAAAGGCCAGTGCACCGCTCAGGAACCCACGACGCGAAATGGCACGCTCGACCACGGCGTCAAAGCCATTGTCTTCAGGGCGCGGATCGCGCATCTCGTCAAATTCATCCCAAGAGAGATCGGTGAAATCCTGATCGTTCATTTTTGGCTCCAGTGCAGTCAATGTTGCTCTATTTGCGCAAACGTCTTGGGGCGTCAAAGACCCCCCGCGCTCGCGTCCTGACCACAGGTGCCGATATTCGGCAACAGAGCGATGACAGACAGACGACAAAATGATGAAACCGCAGCTTGACCTTGCGGCAGATGCGCGCTGTGGCCGCACCAAACCGTGCAGCCGCGCCGCCTCGATTTCGCTCCTATTCAACACATTGCACATGGATTGTTCTTGCCGCATGGCGCGGCTTTCGGCAGACTTTGCCCAAGACACGGGCAAGACGCAGGCAAGACACGGGATCAATGCCTCACAGGGATCAACCTGCGGGCAACGGCACGTGACATCGCAGGACTGGGAGGATCCGGCATGTTGGAAACGGCTCTTTTGGAGGACCGGCGCGGCGCGCCTTTGTTGCAAGATAAGTTGACCACAACCCGCGACTGGTCGGTGGTGAACGCGTTTTGCGCCAAGACCTATATGCCTTTGTCGACCCGCCCCCTCACCCGCGGCATGGACCCAAACGCCACCATCCGAAATCTCAAGATCGGGCGGATCACCTTTAGCCGCTTTTGCTTTGGCACGCCGACGCGGGCCGATGATTTTGACCCAACCTCCGGCAATATCATCGTCGTCAACACGCTGCGCGGCTCGGTGCGTCATCCGCTCAATGGCAATGACGCCGTCGACACCCGTCCCGGCGACAGCTATGTCGTCGATTGCAGCCGCACGAGCTATTGGAACCTTGCCGATGGTAATGATTTACAGCTCAACCTGACCATCCCACATGCGCTGATGGAGGAAACCGCTGCGCGTTGGTACGGCTTTGTGCCCGAGGATGATCTTTGGCAAAATCGCCTGATCTTTGGCGCCGGGCAATCGGCATGGTTGTCGCTTTTGGATTACGCCACCCGCACCCTTGACGCCAAACATGACGGCATTGCGGACGCGTTCATCGAACGGCGCATCGAAGAAACCCTCTGTCTTGATCTGTTGCGCAATTGGGCGGACTGCGCCGGGCTCAATCTGGACACGGGTGCGCGCGCCGCCGCGCCGCATTATGTCCGCGAAGCCGAACGGTTGATGCAAGACACCGCCGCCCGCGCGCCGACCATTGGCGAGGTCGCCGCCCAGCTTGGCATCACCGCGCGCAGCCTGTCGGACGGGTTTCGCCGGTTTCGCGGCATCACCCCGCATGAGTTTCTCACCGCACAACGGCTGGATGGGTTGCGCCGGGCGCTACAACTGGCGCAGCCGGGCGAGACCGTGACCAGCATTGCCCGCGCGCGCGGCTATGTGAACCTTGGGGCGATGACGGCGCTCTATCGCAAGCGGTTCGGGGAAACCCCCGCCAACACGCTGCGCAATCGCCGCATCTGAGTCTGCGCTCCATCAGTGCCCCATCAGCGCAGCGTCCCTGTGGTGCACTGCCCCTGAGCCGCAGTGTCTGTACGGATTGGAGCGTTATACTATAACGAAACCTTCCTCCCAAACCACCCCGTTTCGGCAGTGCGGCATAGTCCGCTTCCGATTTCGAACCGGGATTTCCGCAATGGATCAGCCCACGGTATACTGCGGTCTACTCTTCGCTCTCAGTCCAGCTAGGCTCCTGTCCGACACGGGCCGCGCACAGGCGTTCGCTCGTCTCACGCAACGACAGTGTCGTAGACTTCTGGAGGAGAAACACAGATGAAAGCACTCGTATATCAAGGCCCAGGCGAGAAAGTTTGGACAGAAAAAGACAAACCCGGCATCGACAAACCCACCGACGTGATCGTCAAAGTGACCAAGACCACGATTTGCGGCACCGATTTGCACATTCTCAAAGGTGATGTGCCCGCCGTGACCCCGGGCCGCACCCTTGGCCACGAAGGTGTGGGCATTATTGAGGCGGTCGGCTCCGCCGTGCAGAATTTCAAACCCGGTGATGCCGTGCTGATCTCCTGCGTCACCTCCTGCGGCAAATGCGCCAATTGTAAGCGTCAGCTTTACGCCCATTGCTCGGATGGTGGTTGGATTCTTGGTCATAAGATCGACGGGACACAGGCCGAATATGTCCGCATCCCCCATGGCGACAATTCGCTCTACCCGATCCCAGAAGGTGCCGACGAAGAGGCGCTGGTGATGCTCTCTGACATCATGCCCACCGGCCTTGAGATCGGCGTGCAATATGGCAACGTCAAACCCGGCGACACCATCGCCATCATTGGCGCGGGGCCTGTTGGCATGTCGGTTCTGTTGACCGCGCAATTCTATTCACCCGGTCGGATCATCATGGTCGACATGGACCCGGCGCGGTTGGAATTGGCCAAAGAATTCGGGGCCACCAATACCATCCATGTCGGCAGCGAAGACCCGATTGCAAAGATCATGGAGATGACCGGCGGTCTTGGCGTCGATGTCGCCATCGAAGCCGTGGGCGTGCCTGCAACCTTTGATATTTGCCAAAAAATCGTCTCCGCCGGCGGCAACATCGCCAATGTCGGCGTGCATGGCACCTCGGTCGAGCTGCATATCGAAGATCTTTGGATCAAGAACATCAACATTTCGATGGGTCTGGTCAGCACCAACACCACGCCGATGTTGTTGAAAACGCTGGGCACCGGCAAGGTCAATCCGGGTCGGTTGGTGACGCACCGCTTCAAACTGGATGAGATCATTGAGGCCTATGAGGTCTTTGGCAACGCGGCGCGCGAAAAGGCGATGAAAATCATCCTCACCGCCTGATCTATCTTGTTGATCTGTCGTGAAACCGCCCCCGCCGGGACTGAGACATTCCGGCGGGGTGCAACAGCGGCGGCGCATCGCCTGCCCACCTTGCCAGCCCCCAAAGCCCCCGGTTAAGATTGCGGTGATTTTACCCAAGAGGCTTTGCCCATGCCGATATTCGCCGCTGTCCTGCATTCCCTGCCGCTTTCCCTGCGTGCGCTGTCGCACACGCTGTCGCACAGCCTTGCGTTTGGCGCGGCCCTTTGGGCCATGGCCCCTGCCCCCGCCAGCGCCGATCAGATTTTGGATTTCAGCACCTTGGACGAGATCGAGTCGTTGCTCAAAGGCTTTGGCTCGGTCGAACGCGACACCGATCGCGAAGGCATCGCAATGTTTCGCGGTCGGATCGATGGCAAAAAATACAGCCTCTATTTCTACGATTGCGATGGCACAACCGATTGTAAAAGCGCCACGTTTTCCGCCTTTTTCGACGGCGATGACTACATCACCGACCTCTCCGAAGTGAACGATTTCAATTATGATTTCCGCTTTGGCAAAGCCTCGGTCGATATGGACGGCGATTTGGTGTTCGATTTTTCCTTTAGCCTGATGGGCGGGATGCCACGCAAAACCTTTGATGACACGATTGATTGGTGGCGGGAGATTTTGAACGATGGCGAGGCCTATTTTGACCCCGACACCCATGACGACTTTAAGGCCGCACCGCCACCAGAGCCCGACACTTTATCCCATGACTTGTGAGCATGATTTCGCAATTCCCGCCTGAACCCGCAAAAGTCGCAACTTTATTTCAACACACCGTCGATCTACGACACTTTGTTTAATCAATATGCCGATTTTATGGTTGACGCCCTGCGCCCACGACCATAATGTTCGCTGCACAGCAATAAAGGACCCCTGAAAGGATCCACGCCATGAACGGCATTCTTGTAGTAGTAGGACAACAGCGCATGGGCCGGTGACGGTTGACCATATAGGTTCCCATGCGCCCCCGCCAAAACGGGGGCTTTTTTATTGCCTGAAACAGATTGATTTGTGAGACGGAGAGTAAGATGACACGTCAAATGACCGGAGCGGAAATGGTGGTTCAGGCCCTGAAGGATCAGGGTGTGGACACGGTATTTGGCTACCCGGGGGGCGCGGTCCTACCCGTCTATGATGCGATTTTTCAGCAAAACGACATCAAACACATCCTGGTGCGCCATGAACAGGCCGCCATCCACGCCGCCGAAGGCTATGCCCGCTCGACCGGCAAACCCGGCGTCGCACTGGTGACCTCGGGCCCCGGCGCGACCAATGCGGTCACCGGGCTGACAGATGCGCTCTTGGACAGCATCCCCTTGGTCGTGTTCTCCGGTCAGGTTCCGACCTTTATGATCGGCACCGACGGGTTCCAAGAGGCCGACACCATCGGCATCACCCGGCCCTGCACCAAACACAATTGGTTGGTCAAAGACACCGACAAGCTGGCCGAAACCATCCATCAGGCGTTCCACGTTGCCACATCGGGCCGTCCGGGTCCGGTGCTGATCGACTTGCCGAAAGATGTTCAGTTCGCTGACGGCACCTATGTTGGCCCGGCCAAGGCCAAGGTCAGCCATTACCAGCCCAAGGTGAAAGCCTCGATCGAGGACATCAACAACATCGTCCAAATGCTTGAAAAGGCTGAGCGTCCGATCTTTTACACCGGCGGTGGCGTGATCAATTCCGGCCCCGCCGCCTCGCAACTGTTGCGCGAATTGGTCGAGGCCACGGGCTTTCCGATCACCTCCACACTCATGGGTCTGGGCGCCTACCCGGCCTCTGGCAAAAACTGGCTGGGGATGCTTGGGATGCATGGTCTCTATGAGGCCAATATGGCGATGCATGGCTGTGATCTGATGATCAACATCGGCGCGCGGTTTGACGACCGGATCACCGGGCGGATTCAGGATTTCTCCCCGAATTCCAAAAAGATCCACATCGACATTGATCCCTCTTCGATCAACAAGGTCATCCGCGTGGACCTGCCGGTTCTGGGCGACGTCGGTCATGTCTTGGAAGATGTGCTCAAGGTCTGGAAATCGCGCGGACGCAAGACCGCGATCACCAAGGCGTGGTGGGAGCAGATCGACACATGGCGTGAAGTGCGCTGTCTGAGCTACAAGAACTCCGACACGGTGATCAAACCGCAATATGCCCTCCAGCGCCTTGAAGCGCTGACCAAGGACATGGACCGCTATATCACCACGGAAGTCGGCCAACACCAAATGTGGGCGGCGCAGTTTTTGGGCTTTGAAGATCCGAACCGTTGGATGACCTCGGGCGGTCTGGGCACCATGGGCTACGGTTTCCCCGCCTCCATTGGCGTGCAATTGGCGCATCCTGAAAGTCTTGTGATCAACGTCGCGGGTGAAGCGTCGTGGTTGATGAACATGCAGGAAATGGGCACCGCGATGCAATACCGCGCGCCCGTCAAACAGTTCATCCTCAACAACGAACGCCTTGGCATGGTGCGCCAGTGGCAGCAATTGCTGCACGGCGAACGCTATAGCTCGTCCTGGTCCGAAAGCCTGCCCGATTTCGTGAAATTGGCCGAAGCCTTTGGTGCCAAAGGCATCCGCTGTTCCGACCCGAAAGATCTCGATGACGCGATCATGGAGATGCTGAACTACGATGGCCCGGTGATCTTTGATTGCCTCGTTGAGAAACACGAAAACTGTTTCCCGATGATCCCGTCCGGCAAGGCCCATAACGAAATGCTGATGGGCGAGGCTTCGACCGAAGGCGCGATCATGTCCGACGGCGCGGTTTTGGTGTAACGCGATGAAACGGCTGATGAAAACACTGCGCACGGCCCTCGCCCTCTTGGTGGCGACATGGGGTCTTGCGGGGTGCCTGTCGGGCGAGGCCACCGAGGTCTCGCAAGACGGGTTCACATTTGCCGTTGAGGTTACGGGCGACACTGCTGTGGCCAGAAATTATCACACGGGGCGGCTTAATTTTGCCAAGCTCGAAGAGGCCGCCCGTGTCGCCATTGAAACCGCCTCCGGCTGTGCCGTGCGCACGTTGGTGAAACGCGGTGAGATCAACACATTCGATGCCACGCTCAATTGCGCGGGCTAAGGGAGAGAACACATGTCTGCTCTACGCATCCAACAAGGCTCCACCAGCCATTCCGCCTATGACCTTCGCGACTACCACGCCGAGGTGATTGAAAAACACACGCTGGCCGTTTTGGTCGACAACGAAGCGGGCGTTTTAGCCCGCGTGGTTGGGTTGTTTTCGGGCCGGGGCTATAACATCGAAAGCCTGACCGTAGCTGAGGTCGATCACGCGGGGCACCTGTCGCGCATCACCATTGTCACCACCGGCACCCGCGATGTGATCGAACAAATCAAAGCGCAGGTCGGGCGCATTGTCCCGGTCCATGAGGTTCATGATCTGACCGTCGAAGGCCCGTCGATTGAGCGCGAACTGGCACTGTTTAAGGTGCATGGCACTGGCGAAAAGCGCATCGAAGCGCTGCGTCTGGCCGAAATTTTCCGCGCCAATGTGGTCGATAGCACCTTGGAAAGCTTTGTCTTTGAAATGACCGGCACGTCCGAGAAAATCGACGCTTTTGCCGATTTGATGCGCCCGCTGGGCCTGATCGAGACCGCGCGCACGGGTGTGGCGGCTTTGGGTCGGGGCGGCAAAGACTAAGCCCCCCTCCGCGACGAAAAAAGACACAAAAAGGGCCCCCAAAAGGGCCCTTTTCTATGATAAACAGGACCGCATCAGAAGGATTTGGACAGGCCAATCCGCAGCCCGGCGTCATAAGTGCCTTCGGCCTGTTTGCCCGCATCCACATCAACCGATAGCGTCATGCCATTGGCCATTTCGCTGTCAAAACCAACCCCGATCCGTGGCGCAACAAAGCTGCTGCTGCCCTCGGCGCGGGTCTTATGGCTCACTGCCTCAACCGCCCCGCTGAAATAAGGGGTCATGCCGTTCACCTCGGCAAATTCCATCCGCGCCCCCAACGACAGGCGGGCGTTTTGGATATGCTCGGCGGCAACCGTGCCATAGGCGCGTTGACGTTCGTCAAAGGCGGTCAAACGACCAAAGGGCGACAAGATGCCAGAGACCAGCGGGACGTCCCCCGACATCGCCAGACCAAGGGCACGACGATTGGCGGTGAAACTTTCGCCGCCGATTTCATACTCAGGCCGGGCGTAGGTCAGGAAACCATCAAGGCGAAGCGTGCCGGTCTCAAGCCCAAAATACGGCCCATATGCCAGCGCCTTGCCGGTATCGTCACTGCCATCCACGTCAATTTTATTATAGCCCAGCATCGCGCCGACAAACAGCGTGTCGGACATCATCCGGTCGGCGCCGATCACCAGATCATAAGATGCCCCATCGTCGTCGCCCCAATAGCTGCGGCCTTCGGCATAGCCCCAAACGGTCACGCCTGTGCCCTCGATCGCGCCTGTGGCGAACCCACCCTGACGGCTAACAGCGACCGTATTGGCATGGCCGCCAAACCGGTTCTGGGCCACCCCATCAAGGGCATTGTGCATGGCAAGGTTTTGGGTTGTGCCCATGATCCGTCCCAAGTTGGCTCCTGCGCCAGCATCAGCGTCAAGCCCGGCCCCCGGAACACAGCTTGCACTGGCGCGCAAGTTGACCGTGCCAAGCGGCACCGCCCCCGATGGCACCAAGGTGACACTGAGCGTCACCTCCCCATCCGTCTGCGCCACATAGGTATGTGGCAAGGCCGTTTGATACGCCCCCTCCGGTGAGGTCACTGCCAAACTGTACGCGGATTGCACATTGACATTTATGCGCTCCAAGGCCTCGACCACGGTGATGGCGTCGCCACGCTTCAAATCAAAATGGTAAACGAAATCACCGTAGAAGCCGACATTTGTCGCCTCTTCACAGGTGTAAAGCTGACTGGCCTGCACGCCAGCAACCGCTCCAACAGCGATCCCTGTACTCAGTGCCAAAGTTCGAAAAAACGACATCGTATCCCCCTATCGCATGACCTGAACCCCATGCGGGACTCAACTTATTCCTATCAGTAAATGTTAGGCCCGTTCAGCGACGCGGCGTATGCGCTATGTCAATGCGAGCGCAATCAGCGGAAAATCTATAATTTTATGTGGTATTTTGAGATCGTAAATGGACAGAACACGCACAATAGGCGTTATGGCTCTGCTGTGTCTGTGCCAAAATAGTCCATGTCGCCTACCTCATTGGCGCATGTTTGTCGAAATATCCCCGCACCAAAGCCGGATACCCCCCGCGCGGATGAATGCCAATGTCATGCCGCCGCCGGATCATCACAGCCAAACTCGGTTCGAGCCGCTCCAACAGCAAGGGCGAAGGCGCGCGCACATCTTGGGTCGAAATGGCGCTGCCGAACAGGAACTTGGGGTTGCCAAGATAATTTGGTTCAAACCCGCCGAGGTTCATCAAGGGCACGCGGTCCATCGCCGAAATAAAGGAAAACCCAAGCATTTGGCGAAACACGATCCCGCGATAGCGGCGCATCGACATCGCTTTGCCAAAGCCCACCCTTTCGCTGGCAACACGCGAGATAAAGCCCGAGATTTGCATCACGCCCACCTCATCGCGTTTGAGCGTGAACAAATGGCAACTTAGCGCGCTGGCGTCAAAATAGGACACCCGATAATGCAGGTAGGGCCCATCTGGCAGTTCCACAGGCGAGATCCCCACCTCGCTCAATCCGCCCAAAAACCCCGCGAGTTCGCGCACCGCAGCCCCTTTTTGAGCTTGCGATTTGATGCTGTCCAAAGGCTCCAATAAAATCCGCGCATCCACATCAAAATACTGACAGATGCGATATAACACATCCGGGCGCGGGAACGCTTCGGCTTTGAGATAGCGATTGTATTGCGTACGATTGATGCCAAGGTCGCGGCACAGCTGTGAGACGGAGGTGGCACGGTCCGACAGACGCGTTAAATTCTCTCCGAAAACATGCCTCAGCTGTGCAGGAGATACATCCTGTTTCACGTCATGCCCCCCTCAGATTGCATTCTGTTGAAAAACAAAGCTGCGCGCTTCTCGGGGCATGGCGAATACGTTGTATCACATGAAAACCCGCCCTGATGACACAGAGTATGCGCAAAAATGGGGTTGGTTGATACAGTTTTGTGTAAAATCTTAGGATAGGCTGTCCGCTTGACGCCAAACAGCGTCAGAATGACCATATCATGACACATAAATCCGAATGTTATACGCCTTCTGCTCATGATACGAGTATATGCTCAATGGATGACATGAATTTAAAAGGTTTCAATTATGGACGGAATCGTTCTTTGGTCCGATCCTGACACACATAAGGCCGTTATTTGGTGTAGTGATCACGGCGATCTCGCCTATGCTTGTGGATTGGACATTCTGGTTGGTGGGTTCTCGATGCCTGAAACTGGAACGATGGTTTCGATCAAGGCACGCTATGAAAACGGCATTCGCATTTGTTATCATCTGATGCCCATCCAACGCTTTGCTGCCCCGGAAATTGCAAATCACTTGCGAGAGTTGGCCGAAGACGTCACAGCCGCATAAAATCTGGCCAAACAGGGTCGTCCACGACGCTTCACGGGCTTCATTCTGGGCCATCACCGCCGCACCAAGTCCCGCGCGCCAAATCCTGCGCGCCAAATCCCGCGCGCGTCCTCTCTCGCATACCGCAGCGTTGAACGAATGCCGCAGTTGGGTGAGGCGCGCAGGCTGGACAAGGGAGCGCCGCCTCAATAAATACAAAGAGAGTGCTGTCACAATGAACTGCCGAGGAAGGCCATTGCCCCGTTATGAGCAACCCTATCTTTCAGCTTCTCGAACAGCGTAACTCCTGCCGCGCCTTCCTGCCGGATGCGGTGCCTTTGGCCGACCTGCGCGACATACTTTGCGCCGCGCGACGCGCGCCAAGTGGCGCGAACCTTCAGCCCGGCGGGTTCCATGTCTTGACCGGCGCGCCGCTTGACCGGCTGCGCGAGGCACTTGCCGATGTTGCGCAAAGCCCGCCCGAGCCCTCCGAATACAGTTATTTCCCAAATCCGTTGCCGCCTCATCTGCGCGCGCGGCAACGCAGCGCCGGGTATGCGCTTTACCATGCCTTGGGGATCGAACGGCGTGACATCGCCGGACGGCAGGCGCAGTTTGCCAAGAATTACCGTTTTTTCGATGCCCCCGTCGGCATCGTCGTGACCATCGAGCGCACGATGGGCGCGGGCTGTTTTATGGATCTGGGCATGGCGTTGATGGCCTTGATGCTACACGCGCACAGCATGGGCTATGGCACCTGCGGCATCGGGGCGCTGGCCAATCACGGGCGGTTGACGCATCAGACGCTCGGTCTGGCGCAGGACGACATCGTGGTGTGCGGGATCGCTCTTGGCCGACCGGACAGGCAGGCCCCGGTCAATGCTCTCAGGACAGCGCGCGCGCCGATTGAGGACTACGCGATGTTCCATGGTTTCGAGGAAGATCACCCCGATGAGCGCGACTGAGGTCTATCTTGGAGACAGGCGGCTTCGGGGCGACACCGGAGTCGATACTGGGGCCAACACAGGGGCCGATACTGGGGCCAACACTGGGGCCGATACCGAAAGCGATGAAGCCGCAGCCCTGCGGCGCTTGTTGACGTGTCTCAACTCCGGCCAAGCCTTTCGCGTGCACCCTCGCGCGCCCTTCGTTCTGGAAATCGCAGGCCGGGAGGCCATCGAATGCTGCACATCGGGTAGCTCGGGACAGCCAAAGGTCATACGGCGCAGCCGAAGCTCATGGACCGCAAGTTTCGCCGTCAACCGCAAGCTGTTCGCCCTCGCCCCCTCCGATCGGGCGGCGGTTTTTGGGGCCTTGAGCCATTCCCTGACGCTCTACGGCATCGCGGAATCCCATCACTGCGGGCTTGGTCTTCACCTGCTGCACAGGCTGCGGCCCAAAGCGCAGATCGAACAGCTGAACCGTCACCAGATCAGCGTGATCTATGCGACGCCGACGCACCTGCGACTGCTGAGCGGTCCCCCCGTCCCCTCGGTGCGTGTCGTGCTGTGCGGTGGCGGGCTCCTTGATGAAGCGACCCGAGCGCATGTCGCGCAGATGTTCCCCCGCGCGGACCTTCGCGCATTCTATGGCGCCTCCGAGACAAGTTTCGTGACGCTGACCGACGCACAGACGCCCCCCGGTTCGGTCGGCCGCGCCTATCCCGGCGTGACGCTGGACATCCGCGCGGCGCAGGACGGTGTGGGCGAGGTTTGGGTGCAAAGCCCCTATCTGTTCGATCATTACGTCGACGGTGAAAGTGCCGCGACGCAACGCGATGAAGCGGGTATGACAGTCGGAGAGATCGGACGTCTTGACGAAAACGGCTATCTTTTCCTGATGGGGCGGCGTGATCGGATGGTCACAATCGCGGACCGAAATGTTCACCCCGAGGCGCTTGAAACGCTCTTGGCCACACTTCTGCCCGACCGCCTGTCGGCCGTGACCACATGGCCCGACGCGCGACGCGGGCATGTGCTGGTCGCCTATATCGAAACCGGGGCCACGGCTCCCCCCGATGACGCATGGCTGCGCCAGGAAATCACCAAGGCCCTCGGTGCGATCATGGTGCCCCGCAAGATCATCCTGACCGCGCACTTTCCCCTGTTGGCCTCGGGAAAACCGGACCTCGCAGCCATGACGCAGGCTCCCCCATGGCCTTGATCATTGCCGCCCGCCGCACCGCCGTCGTGCCCCGTGGCGGGGTATTTTCAACCTTGCACCCGCATGAACTCGCCGCACCTGTCATTGATGCCATGTTGCGCGATACCGGCCTGCGCCCCCACGACATCGGGCAAATCTTTCTGTCGAACGCTCTGGGCGGCGGCGGCAATCCCGCCCGTATGGCCGCGTTGTTTTCCGGCCTTGGGCATGTGTCGGGCATCAGCATCGACGCCCAATGTGCAGGGGGGCTTGATGCGATCGCGATGGCGGCGGCTTGGGTCGATGCGGGGTTTGCCCGTGCGGTCATCGCAGGAGGAAGCGAAAGCTTTTCGCGGCGTCCCCTGCGCGCAACGCAACCCGGTCAGGACGGCGCGCCGAGATTTTATACCCGCCCCCCGTTCAGCCCATTTCCCGAACAGGACCCGGACCTGACCGTTGCCGCGGACCATCTTGCGCGCGATTTGGGCATGTCGCGGCAGGAGCAGGATGATTTTGCCATCGAAAGCCATCGCAAGGCCATGGCGGCGCAGGATGTTCTGAGGGCCGAAATCGTTTCGATCCGAGGCGTGGACGGGGACGCCTTCACACGCAGATTGACCATAAAAACCGCCAGTCGCTCCAAAGCCTTAGCGGGTTCGGTCAGTGCCGCCGCAACGGCGGTGGAGGCGGACGGGGCGGCCTTTTGCCTTGTCGTGGCCGATGATATGGGGGCTCTCGCGGATCATGCGGTGTCCATCCGCGCCCATGCCAGCGTCGGCGCGGATTCGGCATTGCCCGGAATGGCCCCCGTCTCAGCCATCAAACGCGTGCTCGCAGCATCCGCCCTCACGTCACATGATCTGAGCGCCATCGAAGTGATGGAGGCCTACGCCGCGCAGGCGATTGCGTGCATCAGACTGGGCGATCTGCCCGAAGACAGAACCAACATCTCAGGTGGTGCTCTGGCGCGCGGTCATCCGATTGGAGCCTCCGGTGCCATCTTGGTCTGCCGCGCCTTCCACGAACTGACGCGACGCCCCGGCCCCGCCCTGTGCACCATCGCCGCTGCGGGTGGGATCGGCTCTGCACTGGTCTTGGATGCATCCGTGTAGCGCCCGCCGCCTTCACCCCTCTGCGGTCACCGCGAACACTGGTCAAAAGAGCGCGAACGAAACCGGGGCAAGATCGCAACACACGAGACATATAACGTCCGGCCAGATCAAAGAGCGGACGTCGAACTTGAAACCGCTCTTGCGGTCTCAGAGGCCATTGAAATCTAAAGATCCGATCCCAACCGGGGTGAGTTTCGCATTTTCTGACCCAGAAAAGCACCCTGTCTCCCTCATACCAAGCGCCAAAAGGACAAACACGCCTGTGAATTTTGCAAAACTTCGAAAAGCAAGGTGGACAAAGTCGTTGCCTGAGGCCACCAATTCAATCGCACAGGAAACCTGAGTGACAGCACCGAATTTGTGCATCTGTCATTTGCGAAACGCGTGGGGAAGAGCTTTGAACACCCAATTGAAAGATTTTCCGATCATTCAAGCCTTCAAACACATGCAGGTCGCGCTTATGATTTTAGGATCAGACGGTCAAATATTGCATAGCAATCACAAGACCAATCGCTTGTTTGGGTATGGCGAGGGCGAGTTGATAGCACGCAACATATGTGATGTTTTATGCGTTGAATCCTTGGCTGAGTTGAATGCTTTCATCGAACCTCCCGCCGTTGATACCCTCATTAAAAAAATAGCGGGACGCCATAAAAACGGGGATCTGCTCACTCTCTCGGTCCATGTCACGATATGGATTGATGCCGACCATGGCCCACAACATGCACTGGTTTTGAGAGACATTTCAAACGAGTTGAAAACCGCAAGTTTGGTCAGAGATGAGTTGACGCGAGCGAACAATGCCATAGTTGGTGCTCATATTGGCGTTTTTGAATACAACCCCGTTGATGACACCGTGATTGTGTCGGATATCTGGCGAGAGTTGTTGGAGTTGGCCCCCTCGGACGACATGGACGTTCAGGTGGAATGGCGCGAGCGCGTGCATCCTGACGACCTTGACGCCGCACTTGAGCCAATCCGCCTTTGTCTCGAAGAGACACACGAACGCGCCCGTTGCGAGTATCGACTGCGGTCGCGAGATGGAACGCAATGGCGGTGGATGCGCACCGATATCGCGGTGTCGCAACGGGATGAAGCTGGTCAGCCTGTTCGTTTGAGTGGTGCAATGACGGATATTTCTGACATCAAGGCCACTGAAAGCGCTCTGCGATCGAGTGTCGAACAGTTCAGAGCCTCTTTCGAAAGCCCGGTCATTGGGAAAATCATTGTCGGCTTGGAAGGTGACCTCCTACGTGTCAATGAGGCTATATGTAATCTTTTGGGGTATTCCGCGGAGGAGCTTCAGGCCACTGATTTCCAGACATTGACGTATCCTGACGATCTGAAAGAGGATCTTCGTCTGTTTACCCAATTGAAGGCCGGTAAAATTGCGCATTACGAGATGGAAAAGCGCTACATCCGTGCGAACGGTGCCATTATGTGGGGGCACCTAACCGTGAATATGATCAAAGACGCGGATGGCCATCCAGAATATTGCGTCTCCCAAATCATAGATATCACCGAACGACGGCGGCTGAGTGAACTTAAAAGCAGGTTTGTGTCCACCGTCAGTCATGAGCTGAGAACGCCTCTGACCTCGGTTCTTGGTTCTTTGATGCTGCTGTCCGCCCTGAACGACGAACCCCTGTCGGATGAGGCTCAGCGTTTGTTGTTCATTGCGCAAAGAAATGGCGAGCGCCTGCGCGGTTTGGTCGACAACATTCTGGATTTCGAAAAGTTTTCTGCCAAGCAAATGCGGTTCACCTTATCGCAAAAGCAACTCGTCTTGCTGGTTGAGGAAGCCGTCATGGTGAATTTGGTTGCGGCAGATATATCCGGCGTGCGTTGCAACATCATCTGCCCGGACCGGACGGTGCGCGGTTTTGTTGATCCTAAACGATTTGAACAGGTGATGGCCAACCTCCTGTCTAACGCCACAAAATTTGCCCCCAAAGGAAGTTCAATTGACATTTCTGTTATAGAACACAGCGAGGCCGTGCGTATTACAGTCACCAATAGAGGCGATGGCATTCCGGCGTCCATGCAGGCTGATATGTTCGAACCCTTTTTCCAAGCCTCTCCCGGAACGACCCACACCAAGGGTGGGACTGGTCTGGGTCTCAGCATCACCAAACAAATTGTTGAGCAGACAGGGGGGGAAATCGGCTTTGAAAGCATTCCAAATGAGACAACCACATTTTGGTTTACAGTTCCGATAGAAGACCCAGGCGGGAGTTCAGCCCACTGATCTGTTTCGGGTCACTTTGGAACACCGTAGGCTGAGTGAATATTTATCGGTCTCGGCCCGTTCTTTTTCTCCTCAACCCGGGCCTCGGCACGCGCAATGGCGCGTTCAAAAGTCTCTTGGATCAAAAGCGCCACACTGGTGTTGGGTTGCAACGGGTTTCCGGCGGACACTTCAATATCCAGAGGATCACCATTGTCGTATTCGGAGTTCTTTTCGTCGAGAATGGTCTGAATGTTGGCTTCCATCTCTTCAGAGCTTTCAAAGCGTGGCCCGTTGGAGACAACAATGTAAGCACCGTGGCCGACATAAGACATCAGATAACTGGTCGTGCCCAACGCGTTGGAAATCGCATCTATCACCTCCGTGAGTGCATATGAGAACTCTGCCACGGAGGCGCGGGCATGGATGGCTTCGATTTGGTGTATTTTGACAGCAAAGATATGTGAGCCCCCAAGGCCCGCTCTCGAAAGCTGTTTCAGGTAATTTTCCAAGGCTCTTTCATCGACAAGGTTTTTGATACCTTCAATCATCACGGCTTCGGAAAGAGGGGATGGGGTGCCGGATCCAACAGAGGGGGACTGCGGCAAACTCTCGCTACTCGTGTGCAGGTTACTTTTCCGGGCGACCATGAGTTCATTAGCCAGTCGCAAACGCGTCCGCAATTCAACTATGTCGAACGGTTTGCTGGCATAATCTGTGGCCCCCGCTTCAAAGGCACGATCAATGTATTCCCGCTCTTTCATCGCAGTCAGCATGACTATTGGCGTCTTGCGATAGGATGGGATTGCGCGGATATGGGTGCAAAGTTCGATTCCATCCATCTCAGGCATATTGATATCCAGAAGGAGACATTCGAATGGTATCTCACTGTTTTTCAAAATATCCAACGCAGCGGCCCCGGAGGGGGCCGTCGACACTTTGGAAAACCCCGCCTTTAGCGCAATCATTGGAAGAAGTTCGAGTATGTACGGGTCGTCGTCGACAGCTAGAATTCGCATGTATGCCTCTATAGTAGAAATGTGACAACCGTCGTTAACTCATACAGCCTTTAGGAAGATGCAGAACAACCCGGTCAAACCATTAGGGTACACCCAAATAAAATGCAACCAAATGCGATGACAATCAATAACCCACAGATTTTTCGGTCATCATGATTTAAATCATCTTGAATACAAAATCAGCTTAAATACACAGCCCAACGTGATGTCTGCCTGTGCTGAGGCACCTGCCATCGATATTGGCAATGCATGAAATCTGTTGCAAATGGTGTCTTCAATGCTCGGCGTATTGAGCAAAGTTTGGCGCAGTACTGGGGTGTTGAACAGGCTCCATCGGTCCGACTAAAGCGTCACGCCTTTCACCTGAAGCAGGAGAAAGGGTGACGCTACCAGACATATCAATGTTGTGGGCGTTTTGCATGACGCAGGGGTCAGAAATATCCGAAACAAGACGCATGTTTCATGACAATTTCATCAAGGCGTTTCCCTCGCCGCAACCGCCCGGCAACCACCCGACCGCTTTTGAGGAGCGGATGTTCGCAAGTCAGATATAGCGGGCGAACGCCTCCGACAGAGCACTTCCCGATAGCCCAGCCCCCAGCAGAGCGGAAAGAAGCAACCGGGTTTTCACGGCAGACAGATCACCAGCCAACAGGGCGCCATGTTCCACCAGCGTCACCCCGCCGCTGTCTTTGCCATAAACCGCACGGGTGCGCCCCTCCTGGCAACGGGACGCGACCGCGACGACACAGCCTTTTGCAACCAACCGCGCGACCTCATCGGCAAAGCCTTTCGGCGCATTGCCGCGCCCAAAAGCGGACAGGACAATCCCTGATGCACCATGATCCGCCGCCAGCCCCATCAGCCGTGGCGTACTGCCAAGACCGAGGCCAATCAATTCAACATCCGGGTCGAGCTTCGGCGTATCAAGTGCCACACGCGCCTGCGCGGGTCGCGTGTAAAGATGCACTTTGCCATGATCCACCTCGCCTAATTTCCCATGGCCAATCGAACGAAACGTATCCACGCGCGAGGTATGAGCCTTTGTCACATAGCGCGCGCCATGAATGTCGCCCTCGAACAGGATGACAGGCCCCACGCCTATCAGCTCTGCACTGGCAGCGGCACAGATCGCATCGTGGATGTTGCGTGGCCCATCCGTATCCGGTTGACCGGCATGGCGCTGTGCGCCTGTGAACACCACGGGTTTGCCCGTTTTCGTGAGCAACCAAGCAAGGAATGCGCTTTCTTCCATCGTGTCGGTCCCATGGGTGACGACGACCCCATCCACCGCATCATCGGAGAGCACGGCATCGATGCGGCGACACAGGTGATGAATCGTGGCAAGGTCGAGCGCATAGCTGCCCGCGGCCTCGAAATTCTCAACCAAGACTGAAATTCCATCCAGCGGATCGTGCAGGCTGCGCAACAAGGCTTCGCCGGTCAGCCCCGCGTTCACGGCACCCGCAGCTTTATCTGCAGAAGAGGCAATGGTTCCGCCAGTGGCGATGAGGGTTACATTTTTCATTGGGTTTCTCTCGACGAATGCGTTTCTTTTTAGCTGGCGCGGCGATTGGTGCGCGCCTTGGTGGCAGCCAAATCAACCAATTCATTCCACCGGCGCACGACATAGTTATGTTCGTCCATGGTGGAATTCCAAATCGCGATATGACGACACCGGTCTTCGCGAGAGCCGCCCGAACGGGTTTCCCCCGCTCGTATCGCCGGACGTCCGGCCACATCCTTAAGAACATGCGCCGCAGGTTGGCCTTCGTACCAATACGCCCAATCGGCCTGTGGCAGATGCGCCTTCACCCGTTCAGGGACAGACATGTAATAGCCCTGTCGCGCCACCACGGCCCCCGCATAGCCATCAAGATACCAGTTCAGCCACTCATAGGCGCGGTCGAGTTTTTCCCCCTCCAACACGCGGGACAGACACATGCCGCCATGCCATGCACGGTAGCCTTCGCGCGGATGGGCCTGACGCACGCGGACACCTTGGCGTTTCATTTCGACAATGGTGGGCGACCAGATCGAGGCGAGTTTGAGTTCACACTCCAAAAACCGCTCCACTGGCTCATTCGCACGAAGCCAGAAGGGACTCAAATGCCCGCTGAGGATCAGGGATCGGGCATGTTCGCTTAACACATCGATCTCTTCGACACTCATGTTGCCCATATTCTCGAAACTCATCTGCCCCGATGCCGCCAGTGCCATAGCGAGATCGAACAGACCGATCGCCGGCTCATCCACCAATGCGACACGCCCCGCCCATTTCGGATTCAGCAGTTCCGCCCAACTCACGATGTCACGGTCAACATCCACGTCAGTGGTTTCAACCGCAAAACTGTCAAAATTGTAAAAGGTAGGCAGCATGGATATCTGCCCTGTCGGACTGTTCGAGAGGGTCATGTCGTGTTGGACGAACAGGCGTGACGCAGGGATATCGCCCAGCGCCTGACGCCCCGGCGCGCCGGGCATCCGCGACAACTCACCCAAATCGTCCCAATGTGTAATCCGGCGGGTATCAATGGCCTGCACCGCGCGCCAATACCAGACAATGTCGAGATTATGAAAACACTGATCATAAATATCATAGCTTGCCGGGTCGAGCGCGGCGGACCGTTGCGCGCTGTTGAAATCCATTTCGATGAATTCAAGAGGAAACCCAAGATCACTCTCAGCGCGGTCTTTTAGAAAGCGCCAAGGCTGGATTTCAGTTGTCAGGATGCGAAGCGGCTCTGTCATTCCGCCGCAGTCCTGGCCTCAGAAAGCCCCATGAAGGCTGTAAAGGAGCGGCGAATTTGGTCCGGCGACAGCCCTTCAAGGATAAAGACGATCCGCGACTGGCGTGGCCCCTTTGGCCAATTCACCATATGGGTCGGAGCATGAACGAGATGTTGAACACCGTGTATCGCAATCGGGCTGTCTTCGCCCTTGATCGCTAGAATACCTTTCACTCTGAAAATCCTCTCACCGTGCTTATGCAGTAAAAGTGTAAGCCAAGTCCCGAACATAGTCCAATCTATCTCCTGCTCAATCACCAAGGAAAAGCTGGTGACGCCAAGCGCGTCGTCATGGTGATGCGCGTGGTGGCGGTCATGCGCATGATCATGGTGGGTATGTTTGTGCTCTGCGTGATCACAGGTTGGTCCGCAAAGGGGATCGCCCCCTCCCTCGTTGGCAAGAGTATTGGCAAAAGCGGTCGAGCCGAAACCCCCAAGGATCACGTCAACAGAAGCCTCTGTCGTCAAAATAAGTGCGCCCGGATTGATCCGTGCGAGACGCCGCCGCAGCGCCTGTTCCGTCTCTGGGTCCGTGAGATCCGTCTTGGTCAACACGATCCGGTCCGCCGCCGCAATCTGACGCACGGCCTCTGAGCGATGCTCAACCTGAAGCACAGCGTTGACCGCATCCACTGTTGTGAGAACGCCGCCATTGGTAAAATGTGACCGCAGCACAGGATGCGCCGTCAGCGTTTGCAAGACGGGATATGGATCAGCCAGCCCTGTCGTTTCGATCACCACCCGATCAAAGACGATCTCGCCGCGCGCCCTTAGGCTATGGAGATTGGACAATGCATCGGCCACTTCACCCCGAACGGTGCAGCAGATACAGCCGGATTTCAACAACACCACGGTGTCATCAATGCGGTCCAGCAGCTCGTGATCCAACCCAACCTCGCCGAACTCGTTGATCAGCACGGCCGCGCCTTTCATCGAGGGATCGGTGAGCAGGCGTTGCAGAAGCGTTGTTTTGCCAGACCCAAGAAACCCGGTGAGCAGGATGACAGGAGTCATAGGCTTGCCCTCTCTTCCATCCATTCAATGAGATCATCGTCGAGCGGATCAAGATCGCGGCCAGATAAGGCCTCCGCCTCCGACCAAAGATGAGACAGGGCCTCGAACACGCTGGAGCCCCCGGTGGGGGACGTCATGACATAGGACCGCCCTTGCCAGACATCGAGCTTAAGACGGCGATATGAGAGGACTGCATTGGCAGACTTCAGGCGTCGCATGCCCTCGGCACGGCGCGATTGCGTGTCATGATTACGGGTGTAGACACCTGGGCGCACAATCGCGTTGGTCCAGTGATCATCACAGCCAAGAATACCGCAAAGCGAACACATGCCTCTCTCCTTCGTCTCGTTAAATGGCGGACGGAGCCGGGGATTGCCCGTCCGCCAAAGGCACCGCGAGGTTTAGCCGCGCGGGAACTTTTTGTCGTAGTTGTCGGCCATTTCGTCCATGGTGACAAATTTCACCCCCTCATGCGCGGCCATATGTTTGAACAAGCGTTCGAGCATCAGCAACACTTGCGGACGGCCAGAGACATCCGGGTGAATGGTGATCGGGAAAACGGCGTAATCCATGTTCTCATAGACCCAATCGAACTGGTCCTGCCACATCTGTTCGATGTCGCGGGGATTCACGAAACCGTGGGAGTTCGGCGATTTCTTGATGAACATCATCGGCGGCAGGTCGTCGAGATACCAGTTGGCAGGAATTTCGATCAGATCGGTTTCCTCACCGCGCACCAGCGGCTTCATCCAGTCCTCGGGCTTGCCAGCGTAGTCGATCTTGGTCCATGTGTCGCCCACACGCACGCGGTACGGCTCAAAATCCTTATGCATCAAAGAGTGATCGTACTTGATGCCCTTTTTGAGCAGAAGCTCGTTGGACACGGCCGAGAATTCCCACCACGGCGCAACATAGCCGGTCGGACGCTTGCCCGAAAGTTCGGTGATGAGATCAATACATTTGTCGAGCACCGCCTCTTCCTGTTCAGGCGTCATGGCGATCGGGTTTTCGTGGCTATAGCCGTGGATACCGATCTCGTGACCGCGCTTTGCGACTTCTTTCATCTGTTCGGGAAAGGTCTCTGCGGAGTGGCCGGGAATGAACCAAGTGGTTTTGATCCCGAACTTGTCGAACAGATCGAGAAGACGCATAGAGCCGACTTCACCTGCGAACAGACCGCGGGAAATGTCATCGGGGCTGTCTTCGCCACCGTAGGACCCGAGCCAGCCGGCCACGGCGTCAACATCAATCCCGAAACCGACGAGAATTTCTTTTGCCATTGGATTTGTCTCCTGTTGGGGGGTTAAGTGTGAATAAGAGTGACAGAGGCCGGATCGACCCCAAGGGTGATCGGTGCGCCCAGTTCAAGCGCGCGCACTTCGGGACGATCCGCACTCACTTCGACGGCGATCTCACGGCCCTCTGAAAGACGCACTTTGAGATGACCGACGGCGCCGACCAACTTGCGCTCGGCCAAGCGGCCTTCGAACCGGATTTCGCCCGGCGTGTTCTGTGGCGTGATGCGAAAGGCCTCCGCAGGCACGACAGCAAGGGTCTCATTGCCCAGCCCGACGCCCTCGATCAGACCGAAGGGTGTCTCAATCCGGCCAAACCCTTTGTCCGCCGCCCCTTTTGGTGTGCCCTCGAATACCGTGTTCGAGCCGATGAACTCCGCGACAAAGGGCGTTTTCGGCCTGCGATACAAGTCGCGCGGCGGGGAGATTTGTTCCACCACCCCGTTGGACATGACCACGACGCGGTCTGAGAGGCCAAGAGCCTCGGATTGCGCATGGGTCACAAAAATAAAGGTGATGCCCAGTTCGCGCTGCAAAAGTTTCAATTCGTTCTGGATGATCCGTCGCAGGTTTGCGTCCAGCGCTCCGAGCGGTTCGTCGAGCAAAAGTATTTCCGGCTCAACGACCAGACCACGCGCCAGCGCGATCCTCTGACGCTGGCCCCCCGATAGTTTATCGGCCTTACGATCCGCGACCTGTTCGAGGTCGAACATATCGAGGATGCGATCCACCTTGCGGTCGCGTTCCGTTTTGGGAGTGCCTTTGACATCAAGCCCGAAAGCGACATTCTCGCGCACCGACATATGCGGGAACAACGCATAGTTTTGGAAAATCATGGAGGTTGGGCGTTTCTCAGGCGGGACATCTGTCACATTCTGCCCCATCATCAAAACGTCGCCATTGGTGATGTGCTCAAACCCTGCGATCATCCGTAAAGTCGTGGATTTGCCGCATCCACTTGGTCCAAGAAAGGCCACGAATTCGCCCTTCTCCACTTTCAGGTCGAAATCGGAAACAGCAACGGTGCCGTCAGGATAGGTTTTACCAACGGAAATAAGTTCGAGGTCGTGGACCATGGCACTCAACTTTCGGTTTTTAAGCATTGGAAATGGGCGGGCGTCCGAAGAGGCATCAGACGCCCGCGGTCACGCATCAGGCGTTCAGGAATTCGTCCCAACGCATGATCAGGTGATCGTACTCATTCGGCCACTGGTGCCAGTACGCAACGTTGGACGCGCGCTCGTCAAGAGAGCCGCCATCGCGCAGATCGCCCGGATTGATGCCACGCTCCGGCTCACCTTTCCACGGCTGACCCTCATACCAGAATGCGTATTTGTCGGGGTCCATCGCGTCTTTGATGTTGGTGGACGGCGAATAGTAGCCCTGTTCCGTCACGGCGATGCCCGGCTCACCCGACAACCAGAAGTTCGCATAGGCGATGACGGCCTCGCGGTTCGGCGTCCCCTTGAGCATTGACGGACCGATGGCCCAGCCGCGATACCCTTCTTTTGGTGTCGCGTATTTGGCGGGCTTACCCTGTGCCTTCACCGCCATGACGGCGGGCTGCCACGCGTCACAGACAACCATTTCCCCCGAAGCCATAAGGTTCACCAGCTCACCGAAATCGCCCCAAAGCGCACGGAACTGACCGGCTTTCTTCTTGGCGATAAGGAATTTGGCGGCTTCGTCGATTTCGGACTTCGTCGGGTTGCCGGGGTTTTTCGCCTCAAGCAAACCGAGCGAATTCATTGCGAGGACGGCCTGACCGATGGCGATGAGCGGGTCAACGTTCAAGCCAGACTTCCCTTGCCATTTCTCATCGAACAGCGCGGTCCATGTGTTGGCCTCCTCGGCGCTCAACACGTCGGGATTATAGCCAATGGAGTCGTAGTTGTAGACGGCTGGCACCATGTAGAGCTGTGTCTGCGCATCGTCCGCCCAAATTTGGCCGGAGATCTGCTCTTGCGGCTGCCATTTCGGATTGGTTTTGGTGAAAGTGTCGCGGATCGACGCCCAGTTCGGAAGCTCCGCTGCCGGAATGGTTTCCACATTGTCGGTCGCGATCAGCGCCGGAAGGCGCTCGCCGATGATTTCCCAGCAATCGTAATCCGAGGAGCCAGACAGGATTTTGGTCTGGGCATCCGGAAATGTGGACGGCGTGCCGGAGGTCGCTCCGACGCCCGTCTGGGCCTTGAACATTTCAAGAATGCGATCCTGAACGGTCGTGGACAGACCGGTGGTGCGCAATTCCAGATCAGAGAGGTTCGCGGCATAAGCCATGCGCGACCAAGGGTGCAAACCGGAACCAAGGGCGGCAGCCCCCGCAGCGGCACCGTATTTCAGAAAGGTACGGCGGTTGGATTTCAAAGTCATAGTGTCTTTCCCTATTGCTGGCGTATTGACATTGATCGAAAGAAAACGAGGCGTTATTCGCCTCTTATCATTGGCGACTTCAGTAGCGTCCGGGGGCTAAGCCCCCATCCACCGTCACGACCTGACCGGTGAGGTAGGACGCGTCAGAAGACGCAAGAAACTTGATGACATTGGCGATTTCAGCGGGTTCGCCCAATCGCTTCATCGGGATGTAAGGCGAGGCAATCTCGGCAGCATCCGGTCCAAGGCTATGCCCCGGATTGAGAAGCTGCGCGGTGCGAATGTAACCCGGAGCGACGCCGTTGACGCGTATGCCCTTCTGGGCATATTCCACCGCCAGACCGCGGATCATACCGATCACACCGGATTTCGCGGTCGAGTAATGCACATGCTCGTCCCAGCCGTAATGCGTGCCCATGATGGAGGAGAGGCAAATGATTGACGCGCCCTCTTTCATCGCGGGCAAAGCCGGACGGATCACCCGCAACATGCCATAGAGATTGATGTCGAGGGTCTCATGCCAGGTCTCGTCGGTCATCTCCGACATCGGGACCCGCAGGGCGATGCCCGCATTGGCAACGATCACGTCGATCCCGCCGAAACGGCTGTTGAGATCACCGACCAGCGCATCCGCCGCCTCGGTAGAACGCACATTCAATGGGTGGAACTCTGCACTGCCACCGGCATGCTCGATCTCTGCGACGACGGCTTTGCCTTTGTCTTCGAGCACATCGGTCACAACGACATGATCGCCTTGGGCGGCAAAGGCCAGAGCGGTGGCGCGGCCAATGCCGATGCCTGCGCCGGTGATGAGAACAATACGTTTATCCATTTGATTCATATCCGTTTGAAGAGGTCAGAGCATGACGTCGCCGGAGTTCGGCCCGAGCGTTTGTCCAACGAAAAGCGCCGCATCGTCGGAGACAAGGAAAGAGACAACACCGCCCACTTCGGCCGGACTGCCAAAGCGTCCCAAAGGCAACTCGGCGCGCTTGGCGGTTTTCCAATCTTCGGACAAAGCCTCGACCAGAGGTGTATTGATCGGCCCCGGCGCGACGGCATTGACGCGCACACCCTTGGCGGACACCTCACGGGCGAGAGATTTGGTCATCCCAATCACAGCGGCCTTGGCCCCTGCATAATGGGTCAGTTCGACACCGCCGATCTGGCCGAGTTGCGAGGCGATGTTGACGATATGCCCCTGCCCTTTCGCGAGCATCGCGGGCAGGCAGGCCCGGGTGCAAAGGTAGTTGCCACGGACATGCACGGCGAAGATCTTGTCAAACATCTCTGGCGTGATCTCTGTGAAAGGTGCTTGGTGGCCAAAGCCCGCGTTGTTGACCAAAACCTCCGGCGCGCCGAAATCTTCGGTGATTGTGGCGACCATTGCGTTCACCTCAGCCTCGTCGCTGACATCGGCGGCATAGGCTCCGGCAACACCCCCGGCGGCATGGATTTCTGCGACGGTTGTTTTGGCAACCTCCAGCGAAAGATCATTGACGGCGACGATATGCCCGTCGGCGGCGAGACGTTGGGCGATCGCGGCCCCGATGCCGGACCCTGCTCCGGTAACAAGTGCAATCATCATGCGTCCTCCTGGCCTTTGTAACGCGATGCTTTGGACGTAAACCGCTTCATCAACAGTCCGTAGATGACCAAAAGCGTGAAGCTGAAGAGCGTCGTGAGAACACCGAAAGCAAAGAGATTGGGATAGATTTCCACCGAAAAGGTGCCATAGATCGCCAGCGGCAGGGTCAGGTCGCGGCCAGCCGTAAACAGCGTTCGCGCAAACTCGTCATAGCTGAGCGTGAAAGAGAACAGCATGGCGGAGAGCACCCCCGGAAAAATGATCGGGAACGTCACGCGGCGGAACGTCTGAGCCGGGCTGACACCGAGAGAGAGGGAGGCTTCTTCAACCGTGCGGTCGAACCGATTGAAAATGGCGAGCATGACAAGGAAAGCAAAGGGATAGGTGTAGACGACGTGCAAGACGAAAGACGTCCCCCACCATGCCCGTCCGAGATCGAGCGTATTGGACAAAAGCGCCATCCCGAGACCGACCAGAACCCCCGGCACCATCATCCCGAGGATGATGAGGTAAAAGGCAGGGCCGGAGCCTTTGAATTTTGTGCGAAAGGCTTCGGCGCTCATAACGCCAAGAACCGTGGCGACCACCGTGGTCATAAAGGCCAGCACAATAGAGCGGATCAGGCTCTCGCCCACTGGTAGCTGGGACACGCGAGAGGTCTCGGCCAGCCCCAGAAGATGCTCATACCAGTAGATCGACCAGTCGCGGATCGGAAATTGTGGACCGCCGTCGATGCTTTGAAAGGAGAGGATCGCGAGGACGATCATCGGCCCGTAGAGAAACAGCAGAAAGCATGCCGTATAAATGGCGAGGGTCGGACGAAGGATACGAGATTCCATGGCTCACATTTCCTTTCGCAGATCGACGAGACGCAGAGCGAGCGCGATCACGGCGGTGATGATGATGGTGAGCACGACGCCTGCGACGGCAGCGAAGGCCCATTTGAGCGAACCGACCTGGCTCACGATGATGTTTCCGAGTAGGTTGACTTTGCGGCCCGAAAGCGAGGCAGCGGTCGCGAACTCGCCAAGCACCATGACGGAGACAAAGATCGCACCAACAATGACCCCCGGCAGTGACAGCGGAAGAATGATCCGGCGGAAAATGGTTCCGAAGGAGGCACCGAGATCGCGCGCGGCTTCGATCACGGAGATGTCGATCCGCCCCAGCATGAAGGTGATCGGTCCAACCATGAACACGCAGTAAATCTGGGTCATGCCGACAAGCACGGAAAACTCGGAGAACAAAAGAAAAGTCAGAGGTTCAGAGATGATCCCGAGTTTCATCAGGATCACGTTGATCGCCCCTTCGGTCCCCAACATCGGGCGCCATGCGATCACACGGATCAGGAAAGAGGTCCAGAACGGGATCACACAGGCCACAAGGAGAGCCGTTTGCAGCGTCTTGTTGCGCACGAAAAGCCCTATGAAAAGCGCCACCGGATAGCCGACCACAACGGTCGCAATCAAGACGATGAGCCAGATGCGCAGTGTGGTCCAGATCGCACTGAGATAGGTCGCAGAACTCAGGAAGTGTTTCCAACTTGCCGTGGTCAGGGTCGAATTCACCGAGAATGTCGTCTGGGTCCAGAAGGACACATAGATCACCATGGCCATCGGCAGGACCATGAAGAAAAACATCCACAACAGGCCCGGAGTCAAAAGGCTGATCGCGCGACGCCGATCCTTTTTCTCGCGCAATTCGGCGGGGGAATGTGTGGTGGCGGAGTGGGTGTCTGTAGACAGGGCTGACATCAGGCGGCTCCGTTAAATTGACGCAAGGCTTGCGGGGCAAAGTGGATATCGTAGCGCTGACCTTCGACAAGTTCGGGCAAGCGGGGTTGGCTCAGGTGATCAATGACCTGCAAAAGCGTGCCGTCATCCGCGCGAAAAAAGGACAGCGCGGTCGGCCCGTTGAATTCTCCAGTCAGATATTTCGCGCCCAAAGCGGGGCGCCCTTGCGGTGCGGCGCCTTCCGCGCTCACATCCATCTGGTCAAACCGCACAGCGATTGTGCCCGAAGCGAAATCACCGCGACACAGCCCAGCCTCAAAGATGTTCCATGCATTGAGATGCCGCGCAGCCTCGGCATTTCCAGGTTGGTTGAAAAGCATATCGGGTGCGTCGGACTGCATAATGCGTCCATCCGCAAGAACCGCCACCTTGTCGCCCATGGTGAGAGCTTCTGTTTCGGAGCCGGTCACATGCAGGAAGCTCACGCCGAGACGTTCCCGGATTGCTTTCAACTCGTCGCACATCCGTGCTCGCAAGTTGGCGTCAAGCGCCCCAAGCGGTTCGTCAAGCAAAACAATCCGCGGTTCGCACACCAGCGTTCGGGCGAGCGCAACGCGCTGACGCTGCCCGCCTGAAATCGCACTGACCGCCCGGTGACCAAAGCCCGACAGCCCGACAAGCGCCATCATGTCTTCGGTCCGCTCTTTGATTTCGGACTCTTTGGTCAACGGCGCAGAGGCCCGATAGCGCAACCCGAAAGCCACGTTTTCGGCCACGGTCAGATGTGGAAAAAGAGCGAAGTTCTGGAACACAAACCCAATGTCGCGCAGATGAGAGGGCTGGCCGTCGATCCGTTCGCCATCAATGGAAATCTCTCCCTGATCGGGTTCCTCGTACCCCGCGATCAGGCGCAAAAGAGTCGTCTTTCCCGAACCGGACGCGCCAAGCAGCGACATATATGTGTTTTCCGGGACGACAAAATCCACGCCACTCAAGGCGACAGTGTCGCCGTATCTGCGGCTTACTCGGCTTAGCGTCAGCACTGATTTTCCCCTGTTTCGATATTTTTGATTTTGTTGATACAAACATCGATTCCTGTATTTCGTAAAGTAAATAAATGATCTTTGTATTCTAAAAATCGTTTTATGGAATTGCGACGAGCGCAAGAGAATGCATTATTATTGTACTATTAAAGGCTTAATCCGCATTTGCTTAAAGTTATGGCGCTCTGTTATTTTTGATCTTTGCGCACAAAAATAATTTGCTTTTATCAATTCCTCCCACCTCTTATTGTCAGGGAAGGAAACCAGACGAGGCAGAAATGGCCATTTCAGAAGACCCCGCGCCCACCACTGAAGATAACGACAAGCGGGCACCTCTTTTCGAGGTTGCCGCGGAATTCATTCGCCACAACATCGCGCTCGACCACCTCTGCCCTGGCCTGGTTTTGCAAGAAAGCGCCCTGGCCGAGCGACTAGACATGTCGCGTGCCACGGTCAAAAGAGCGCTTGAAATCATCGAAGCCGAAGGGGCAATCCAAAGGTTCTCTGGGCGGGGCTTTGTGGTGGCCGGCAGAGACCTCACGCCAAAACGCGTCGACCTGCGCCAAATCGAACTGGATCACAGCACGCTGTCCGAAAACGCTGGAAAGCCCAGTTGGCTCCGGATTTACGATGACGTCGCCTATCACGTGACACGGTGTCCTGTGTTTGGACGTTACCGCATTTTCGAGGCGCAGATGGCGGAAGAGTATAACGTCTCCCGCACAATCATCCGCGATGTTCTTGGACGCCTTCAGGAACGTGGCTTGGTCCAAAAGAGCCGCACGTCCCGCTGGGTCGTAGAGCCCCTTACATCAAAGAAAATAAAGGACAAATTCGAACTACGAAGCATCCTTGAAGTGGCAGCACTCAAATCAGCAAAGCTTCCAACCGAAAAACTTCGATCCCTTGCAGAAGAAATCCGCACATTCTCGACACAGTCGACGCTGACTCCGGCTCAGTGGTTTTCTCTTGATCAGCGCTTTTTTGAAATGGTTATTCTAACGACGTCGAACGCGGATCTTTCCGCATTTGCTGCGAGCAACCGCATCGAATTAGAGGCCTGTCAGTCGGCGCTCTTTGCCCTAGGTCTGCCGCCGGACACGCAATCGAGTCTGGAACTCGGACAAGTGATTGAACTCTCCCTTTCGGGCTCCATAACCGCCGCCGCAAGCATGCTTGCGATGCATCTCGAAAAGGCGCGCGACCGCACCATTGCACAGCTCAAAATCACCGCCATCATCCCTCCCCCCCTCGACTTCCCCCCCTACCTCCAATTCACCTGAATCGGTCCCCACGGCAATCGGCGGCGCAGCATACCCTGAACATCGGCCTGACTGCCGAGCGGCTTCGCCAGAATCCGCATATCCATGCCCGGCGGATGCGCCACCGCAACGCCCCGTTCTGTCACCAGCTTCACAGCCTCAAACTTGAACTCCTTCGTGAACTTCGGTCTTACCATGTCCGATCTCCGATTCCTTGGTCACGATCTTATCTTCGTGTCCACGAAACCGGCAGCAGCTCAGAAAACTCTTTCCGTCTTAGAACCGAACGATTTTGCAACGCCTTCTAAAAGGGAAGGAAAGCCACATCGCTGCACCATCACAAAATGCGTCTACGTCCGGGCTGACGGTATTTACTTCAAACCGCGCATGGCTGAGGAAAACAATGCATTCTAGTGCTCATTGGAGCGGATGAATGGGACTGTTCCAGTCCGGCCCAATGCCGCGCTGATTTTATGCGCCGCTTCCAATGTGATGTTTCGAAACGCGCGAGGTTGTGTGTCAAACCGCTCCGCAGGGACGCTTTGACTGATCACGCCAACCGGCAAATTGGCATGATTTCGGATCAACGCCGCCGAGCAACTCACGCCGTCTTCGTGATGAATGGGGCCGGCGCAATACCCGTCAGCCTGGATGCGGGTCAGGTCTTCGCGGGCCGCCCGTCTCACTACCGTGGGCAAAGCCTCAAGATAGGTCTCGCGTTGATGTTGCAAAAAAGTAGAGAGGTGCAGCAAGCCGGGAGGAGCATCGTGCAAGGCGGTGGCCGGGCTCAAAACCGAGGTCGTGACCCTGACGTTGCGCTTTCCCTCGACGGCGGTGAGCACCAACAAGCGATCCTTGTCATGGCGCGTTAAATGCACCGTCTCGCCATATTCGTCCTGAAGCGCATCAAGCACGGGTCGCGACACGCGAATAAGCGCCGAATTGTCCTCCAGCACACGGTGCAGCGACGAGATCAACGGCCCCAACCGATACCGCCCGCGATCAATTTTTTGCAGCATGCCAATGTCAACAAGGCCACTGACCAGATCATGGGTGCCACTGGTCGAATTGCCCGTCGCACGCGCGAGGTCCGAGAGGCTGTGTTCGGGCGAGGAATGGGTGAATTGGCGGAGAAGAGTTCCGATTTTCCGAATGGTTTTCATGGCGCACCTCCAATCAAATCTTTCCGGCAATGGCGGAAAAAGTCGAGGTATCTCTACATACCTTTCGATAAATATTATCTCATGGCAGTCTCAAATTTCCAAAAGCGCGACACGCGTATGTGGGAAAGGGAGGACGACATGAAAGACCAGGCAACCAGCAAAACAGCGCCCTACACCGGTGCGGAATACCTCGATAGCCTTCAGGATGATCGGTGTGTTTATATTCACGGCGAACGTGTGAAGGATGTCACGAAACATCCCGCATTTCGCAATTCGGCGCGCATGGTGGCGCGCTGGTATGATAAATTGCATGCAGAAAAGGACACATTGGGACGGCCCACGGACACCGGGTCGGGTGGATGGACGCATCCGTTTTTCAAAGGCACGAAGACCGTCGAAGATCTCGTCGCAAGCCGGGATGCCATTGCCGGGACCCAACGTGTGGCCAACGGCTGGATGGGGCGAGCGCCCGACTACAAGGCGTCGTTTTTGGGCACTTTGGGGGCCAACAGTGCCTTTTACGGCGAATACGCCCCCAATGCGAAACTGTGGTACAACCGGACCCAAGAGCGTCTGGATTACTGGAACCACGCCATCGTCAACCCACCGATCGACCGTCACTTGCCGATTGAGGAAACCGGCAATGTGTTCATGCAGGTTGAAAAGGAAACCGATGCGGGGTTGATCGTCTCAGGGGCCAAAGTGGTCGCCACCGGCTCGGCCCTGACGCATTACAATTTTATCGCGCATTATGGCATTCCGATCAAAGAAAAGAAATTCGCGCTGATCTTCACCGCACCGATGGGCGCTGAAGGCGTCAAACTGATCTCGCGCGCCAGCTACGAGTTGAACGCAGCCGTTATGGGCACACCGTTTGACTATCCCCTGTCCTCTCGGCTGGATGAAAACGACTCCATTCTGGTGTTCGACAAGGTTCTGGTGCCGTGGGAAAACGTCTTCATTTACGGCGATGTGGAAAAGATCAACGCATTCTTCCCGGCGTCGGGATTTGTGCCACGCTTTACCCTGCACGGGGTCACGCGCCTCGCGGTCAAACTCGACTTTCTGTCCGGTCTGTTTTCCAAAGCGTTGGAAGCCACGGGCGCGGGCGGCTTTCGCGGACCGCAAACTGCGGTGGGCGAGGTCATTGCATGGCGCAACCTGTTTTGGGGCCTGTCTGATGCGATGGTCAAAAGCCCGGTGCCATGGGAGGGTACGGAGGGGTACAACCTGCCCAATGTCAACTATGGTCTGGCCTACCGCGTCTTTGCGCCCATGGCGTATGGACGGATCAAAGAGCTGATCGAACGCCACGTGGCCTCTGGTTTGATCTATCTGCCGTCCTCCTCGCTTGATTTTGAGTCAGAGGAAATCCGCCCCTATTTGGACCGCTTTGTGCGCGGCTCCAACGGGATGGTGGCGATTGACCGGGTCAAACTTCTCAAACTGTTGTGGGACGCTTTGGGGTCCGAATTTGGCGGGCGGCATGAGCTTTATGAAAGCAACTATGCCGGCAATTACGAAAATATCCGCATCGAAACCATGCTGACCGCGCAGGCGACCGGCGAATTCGAGATGATGCAAAATCTCGTTGAGCAATACATGGCGGAATATGATCTCAGCGGTTGGACCGTGCCCGACATGATCAACCCATGGGATGTCAACCGTCTTGGCGGCGGCTTTCAAGGGTAAAATCCGGGTGGCCCGCCTGTGTTGGGCCACCCTTGAAAACGGGAGGATGAAATGGGATTGAACTTCAGTGGATCTCACACCCAAATTGTCGGGGATCGTCAGATACAGCTCGACGCCAGCATCGTCACAATCGGGGCCTTTGATGGTGTGCATCGCGGCCATCAAACTCTGATCCGGCGTGCCGTGGCCGAGGCCCGAAGCACAGGCGTGGCCTGCGTGGTCTGGACCTTTGATCCCGCGCCGAAAGTGTTTTTTGGCCGCGCTGCGCCGCTCTCCACTTTGGCGGATAAAATCGCCAGACTGGCCCGGCTTGGCCCGGACTATATCGTTGTGGCCTGCTTCAACAAAACCTACTGCACCCGTTCGCCAGAAGACTTCATCACTGATCTGTCGCGCCTGTCACCTCTGACGGTTCATGTTGGGGACGATTTCCGATTTGGCTGTCGACAAGCGGGGGATGTGACCCTGTTGGGACAGCATTTCAACGTCGCTTTGGCGGACCCGGTTTTATGCGACGGCGGCCAAGTCGTCTCCTCAACCCGCATCCGGGGATTGCGCGCAGACGGTCACCTGGCTCAGGCCAAAGACCTGCAAGGCGCGCTTGGATTTGACGCCTTGCTCGCCGGTCGGCTGTTGGCGGATGACACAAGATTTAAAGAAGAAACCCATGTCTGAGACAGCCCTTACAATCGACCCCCGCGCGCTGCGCAACGCCTGCGGCAGTTTTGCCACCGGCGTGACGGTCATCAGCACAACGACGCCTGAGGGTGATCACGGCATGACGGCAAACGCCTTTATGTCCGTGTCATTGGACCCGCCGCTTTTGTCGATCTCTCTCGATAAAAACGCCAAAATGCTTGAGAAAGTGCGCGCCTCCCGCCGCTACGCGATCAACATCCTGTCCAATGAGATGGAGGGTGTCGCGCTGCATTTCGCCGGACGCCACAATCCCGATATGGCAAAGGTGTTCAGCCCGTGCAACGGGTTGCCTGTCCTGTCAGGTGTTGCGGCCTTTTTCCTGACCGATGTTGTTCAGGAAATCGAGGCCGGTGATCACGTTATCCTGATTGGCAAAGTGACCCATTTCGAACAGGACAGCGCGGCCAAGCCGTTGTTGTTTTGGGGTGGAAAATTTTCTCAGATGATGCCCGTGCTCTGATCTTTGTTCCGCCCTGAGGGGGGGGGGCAGCACGGCACCTGTGGAAATTCGAAATTTCTTACGAAAAATCAGCCTGTGATGGATAAAGTGTATGCGCTTTGATCCGATGAGGGGTCTCCCCCAAAATACATTCGCGCCATCCGCTGCACCGGTCCAGCGACGAAAACTATCCGCAAGATCCATATTTGTAAGCTCAAGTTTTCCAGACGCTTTTGCATGAGCCCGAGACTCTCGTGGTGAGAACAGGTTCCGAGTTTTCAAGGCCATTTACCCTATGCGGAGTTTTTCACCGAAACGGGCGGTTTGCGGGCATCCTCCGCAAGTCGAAATCTCATGGAGAGATCAGGTGACTCTGCCATTCAGGCAATCATCAAAGTTGGGTTTTCTAGGCACCGCTGCGGGGCAGCTTCATGTCCTTGGTCCTTGATGCTGCATCGAGGACAATTGTTGGCCTATCCCAATCCGTACGACTGAAAGTCTTGCAAAAATCACCGTAATCCCTTACGCAAGCCGCATGTTCATGGAGATTTTATGACCCGATAATGCGGGGAGGCAAAGCGCCCTCCCGAAGCACAGCTAACCAAATCCAACGCCGCCGCGTGACTGCTGCGGGCGAATAGCTTTGTGCAATCTGGTCATTCTAAATTTATGGCACGGGCTTGGCCCGTCCACCGAACATGAAAGATCCCAAAAATGATACGGGACTATTCCGATTTCTTGCCGCTTTCGGCTTCGAGCAAGATCCCTGAACGCGAACCTTCTCCTATGGAAAGACTTGGCTGGAACCCTTTCTTTAGCCAACAAACCGATCTTGATGCGGCTGCTGATGCACCACCGGTTCGCGTGGTTGAAGTCCACAGAACCGGCCTGCGGGTGCTGGGTGAAAATCTTGATACCCTCATCCCGCCGGTGCCAAATGCGACAGTCGATGACTGGTTGATCTATAATCGGCAAAGGCCGTCCAATAGTAAGGTGTTGGAACGCAAGAGTGTTTTCGAGCGTCGTGCGCCGGGCTCAGACCGCAAACGGCAACTGATTGCTGCCAATGTGGATACGGTCTTTATCGTCTCGTCCTGCAACAAGGACTTCAACATCGCGCGGCTCGAACGCTATGTCGCCTTGGCGTTCGAGGCGCAGGTAACGCCTGTGATCTTGCTGACCAAGGCAGACCTTTGCGACGACCCGGACGCCTACGTAAAAACGGCAAGCGCCATTTCAAACCGTGTTTTGGTCGAGGTGCTCAATGCCTTGAGTGACGAACCAATCGCCAAGTTGGCTCCATGGCGCAAGCCGGGCCAAACGATTGCCTTTCTGGGGTCGTCTGGTGTCGGCAAATCGACACTGGTCAATGCTCTCTTTCGCGATGGTGTGGCCGATACGGCTGCCATTCGCGAAGATGACAGCAAGGGCCGCCACACGACGACGCGGCGACAATTGCACTTTACAGCCGAGGGCTGCGCGGTGCTGGACACGCCCGGCATGCGAGAGCTTCAACTCACCGATGTAGAGACCGGTATTGCAGATGTGTTTGCTGACATCGTTGCCTTGGCGCGCCAATGTCGTTTCAACGATTGCAGACATGGCACAGAACCCGCTTGCGCCATCCAAGGTGCATTGGCGCGCGGCGAGATTGATCCTGACCGACGTGCGCGATGGAACAAACTGGTCGCGGAAGAACGCTTTAACGCGTCCACTTTGGCCGAACGTAAAACTGCCGACAAATCGCTTCATAAAATGATCAACGCGATCCAGCAGAAAAACAGGAAATAAGACAATGATACGTGGATATAAAGCGGACGATACCGACGCCTTGATCGCAATCTGGGATATGGCAGAACCACTCGCGCACCCTTTCCTGTCTGATGAAGTCAGAGATCAGGTGCGCAAAGATATGCGAAATATCTATCTGCCAAACGCCGAAAACTGGGTCTTGGAAAGCGAGGGTGCCCCGGTCGGTTTCATTGCGATGATCGGCACGGAAATTGGAGGCTTGTTCCTCGCCCCCTCTGAACAAGGCAAAGGCAGGGGGCGTCACATGGTAGACCATATCGTTGCCCTCAAAGGGCCGCTGACCGTCGAGGTTTTCAAAGACAACAAAATCGGTCTGCCGTTCTACCAGCGATATGGCTTTGTTATAATCGGCGAAGGCGTTTTTGACGCCAGCGGCGACGAAACCTTCAAGATGGCAATGCCCGCTTCGTAAAATGACCGGGAGGCGTTGATTATCAGCGCCTCCCATCAACGGTGCTCGCCGCAAGGAGACCTGAACTGTTGTTGACCCGACGTGATGAGTCAAAAAAACTGCGGTATAGCAACGATCAGGTTATTGTTTGGCCAGAAGGAAGACCAATGATCACTCTGCCCCTCGTGTGGCTCGTAAGTGTTCTGACGACAATCGCAGCTTTTGCATTGGCGCAGGACACCCGCATGCCCTTTCAATCGCGCCTTTTCCTGTGCATTTTTCTTCTGACCTTGGCGAGCATCGGCGTGTTGCTTGGGCTCCGACTTTCATCCGACGCGCCCTTGGCCGCTCGGCTTCAGCCGTTGGTGGCCGTGATGGTCGCACCTTCGGCCTATCTCGGTTTCTCGGCTCTGACCCAGGACTTGGGGTCGAACTGGCGCAGGACGCTCCTTTTGACAGGGGGGCCGGTCGTTGTCGCGCAATTGGCAATACTGGCAAACCTCCCGATCTCGGCAGATATGTTTGTCCTTGGGATCAACAGCATCTACCTCGTTTTGATGGCCCGCCTTCTGCGCCGCCAAGCAGATGACTTCGTCCATGTCGCGCCGCATGCCTTGATAATCGTGCGCTCCGCGATCAAAGCCACCATTGTCCTGCTTGGCATGATGGTGGCGACGGATCTTTCGATTGTCGCCGCCAGCCTGTTCGCGGGCGATGCCTATATCCTGACATTTCTGACCGGGGTGTCAGGTGTGTTCACGGCCTTCGTCTTTGTTGTCGCTCTCATCGGCGCACCGATGCTGCTTCAGGTCACAAAGGGCGGTGCAACAAAAGTCGAAGGGCCGACCGACAACGATCACGCGACACGGGCGGCACTTGATGCGCTCATGAATGACACGCACCTCTACACGGACAGCAACCTCACGCTTGCGCGGGTCGCTCGGCGGTTATCCGTCCCTGTGCGGGATGTCTCCAACGCGATAAATAGAACGACAAGCGAAAACTTCTCCCGCTATATCAACGGCTTTCGCATTCGCCACGCCCAAGAGACCCTGCGCAAGACCGACTTGTCCATCACGGAAGTGATGTTTGAAGCGGGCTTTGTCAGCAAATCAAGCTTCAACACCGAATTTCGCCGGGTGACCGGGCAAACTCCGTCACAATTTCGCACTGATAATGCCACCAACTGACGGACACAGATAAAGCGCCATGATGGCGCGGAGCGCAGTAAGCCTAAAACGCGACGGCAAGCGCCCAAAATGCAAGATGCGGGCAATATGGGCAACCATCGCGTGTTCAAGGCCACGCCGCCAGAACAGCCAGCCGAATGCCAACCCGAGCAACGCATTGAGCCCGACAGTGCGCAAAATCACAATCGGCGTCAGAGGCGTGAGTGCTGCAATCGCTGGCAGGTGGCCCGTCGCGGCATCGAAATCTCCACTCCGAGGCAAGCCGCGACATACAGTGGAAAACTGGCACGAAATTGCACCAGCCGCGCAACCAGATCGCGCGCGTGTCCGACCTCCACAAGGACTGGCGACGCATCGCGATCAGCTATGACAGATGCACACACACTTTCATAAGCCCATGTGCATCGCCGAAACCGTCATCTTCTGGTCATGAGCCCTGAGCCTGAAGCTCAGAGCACGCGGTCCGTCTTGTCGCGGCACCAAATATGTCGGCCACGACGGAGCGTCCCGGATTGAGAACGAAACCATGACTTTCACTCAATCCACTCTCAATAATGATGTCTGCCTCGGGGTCGTCCATCTGGGCGCTAACGCGATACATATCGCTGACCACGTCCTCCCCATCCGCCAGAGCTCCGGCGACCCGCCGGGATCGCAGGATCAGACGAATTGGATGGGTTTCACTGGTAGAGATGCCTTCGCCTCCGAAATCGCCTGCGACGAAACGGATCGGGATGGTCAGGCAATCGTGGCTGTCATCGCTCTTCACGATCACGGTGCCGCGTCCCGTGACCCCCCTCAGCTGTAGCAGCGTCGCCACGCGCGGGGCATCAATGTAGGCAACCCCATAGGCCCCGGCAGGTATTTCTTGCCCTGCCTCCGTCTGAACGGCAGCGCTCATGGGCCAGTTGGTTTGCTGATCTGCCTCTTGGGCGCTGGCTCCGAGCGAAGTGAGGAGCAGCGCGACCGGGGCGGTCATAAGAAGAGTGAAAGTTTCGCGCGACATGTCTGGTGTCCTTTTGTGCATGGTTGGTTGAGTTGCGCATGTGGCTGCAACGCCTTGCACATGACGGATGGCGCCGGGCAAAGAGCCCGAAAACGCGATCCAGAACGTTCGAAATCGCAATTTCGGACATATTCACACAATCATCGATTTCCGCTTTGTTCCACACTGCGGCATTCCAGCCAGCGAAATTGCTGCGCGGCGCACGAAAGACAGCAATGCGAAAACTGTGCCGCAGCGTCAGGTCAATTGGCCAACGGCAGGTCAGGGCCGGAGGCCTCTGTGTGGACACTCCGCCGCCCAACCTCTTGGAAACGGCCTGTGCGCGCGGCGGCCTGTGCGTGCGGCGGCCTGTGCGTGCAGCGGCGGTGCGGGCGAAGCCAAGCTCCGGGTGGGCGAAGCTCATCGACGAACAGAGCGACAACGCGCAGCAGATGATCTTCGCCGATCCCGTCTTCGAGACGCTCCGGAAAAAGTGCTGCCTGCGACCGATCCCCCCCCGTCGATGAAACCCGACATTGCGCCCTCCATCAGCCATGCCCGAGTCTATCATGAATAGGCGTTTCCACACAGCATCGGCCGAAATCCGCATCCCAAAGTTGACCGACCCCACCTCAGTGAATGATCTGAGGTGGGGTTTTCATGCGATTGGCCTTGATGTTCGATCCATTTCGACGCATTGAGGCGCTCTTTTCACAGCGCCCCTCTTTGGGCCCCCGAGTCCCTATGCCACGTATTCAGATTGACAGGCCGCGCCGCCTCTCGCACTCTCCCTCCCATGACACATCTGTTCGCCATGACCGCGTATTATCGCCGCTCCACATAGGATGCGGCCATTTGTCATGTAAATTTCACGGCCGCCATAGGGCGGCTTTAATTTTCTTGGTGTCCTGTGGCGCGTAATCAGGAGACCCAAGTGATGACCAAACCCCACCCCGCCAAGACCTCGCATCTGACGCATGTGCCCTTGTCCATCCGCCCGATGGAACGGACCGATTGTGCGCGCGTCTTGCAGATGATCGATGCCTTGACCCGCCATCATGGTGACCGCATGAGCCTTGATGAGGCCTCGTTGATTGACCTGATCTATGCCCCCTCGCCTTGGGCGCGTATTTTGGTGGCGGAGAGTCACGGTAAAACCGTGGGCTATGCCGCGCTTGTCGGTGGGCTTCAGTTGCAATTTGGCCTGCGGACCATGGATTTGCACCACCTCTATGTCGACGCGGATCAGCGCGGCATGGGCATTGGTCGCGCCTTGATCGAGGCGGCGCGAGAAACCGCGCGCAATCTGGACTGTGTGCAACTGACGGTTGGCACCCATGTCGAAAACAAACCGGCGCAAGCGGCCTATTTGGCCTGCGGGTTTGAACCTTTGGCCCCGAGAGGCCCACGCTTTGTGATGACCTTGAGCTAAAAGAACGGGCTGAGCCGCGCGATGCGGCCCCGCCCGATCCCTTACAGTTCGATCACATCCACGCGCTGACCTTTGACGGCAAGGCCGATCTCGCCCTTGCACAGGCGCAGCGCATCGACGCCAAACACCTCGGCCCGCCAGCCTTTGAGTGCCGGAAAATCGCGTTTTCCAGCGGCAATCATATCCAGATCAGAGGCCGAAGCGATCATTTTCGCGGCGACATTATAGGTGTCGGATTTCGCCTTGAGCAGCACCCGTAACATGTCGGCCAAAGCCGGATTGACCTGTAACTTATCATTACTCAGGTCCAGTTTGGGCATCTCGGCGGCGGTGTATTTTGACGCCTTTTCAATAGCTTGCAAAATACCATCGGCGATCTCACCTTTGCGCGCTTCGCGCAGCAAAAGCCGCGAGCGCGACAGGTCTTGCAGCGAGGTCGGCTTGGTCGAGGCCAATTCCAACAACGCGTCATCTTTATAAACGCGGTTGCGCGGGATGTCGCGGCTTTGCGAATAAATCTCGCGGAAGGCGGCGAGTTCCTTGACGGCGGCCAAGAATTTGCCCGAGCTGGTGCGGGTCTTGACGCGTTTCCACGCCTCATCCGGCTGCACCACATAGGTCGCGGGCGAGGTGAGGATTTCCAGCTCCTCGGCCACCCATTTTTCCCGGCCTTCGCGTTTGATTTCATCACGCAGGAATTCGTAAATCACCCGCAAATGGGTCACATCCGCCAGCGCATAATTTTCCTGTGCCGTGGTCAAAGGACGACGCGACCAATCGGTAAAGCGCGAGGTCTTGTCCAAATTTTCCTTGGCAATTTTGCGCACCAAGGTCTCGTAGCCGACCTGTTCGCCAAAGCCACAGACCATGGCCGCGACCTGGGTGTCGAACAGCGGATCGGGGATCACGCCGCCTTGGATGAAGAAAATCTCAAGGTCCTGACGCGCCGCATGAAACACTTTGACGACGCTGGTGTCGCGAAACAGCTCATAAAGCGGTGCAAGATCGAGGCCCTTGACCAACGGATCCAACAAAACCGCATCCTCTTTCGCATCGCCCGGAATGGCGAGTTGAACGAGGCAAAGTTTGGAATAATAGGTCCGCTCGCGCAGGAATTCGGTGTCGACCGTGACATAGGGTTGCTTTTTGGCGCGGTCGCAGAAGGCCTGAAGGCCCTCGGTCGTTGTGAGTGTGATCATCTAGACTTCTTTTTTGAGCGGCGCGGGGTCATCCCGCCGATTGAACCGTGATACGGGGTTTGCGGCCGAAATGAAAGTGCTTTGCCCGAAACGCGGGGCGCGCGCGCGCGCACAGCAGTTACAGATCGACACGGGTGATGTCCCCCACGACAAAGCGTCTGAGGACGGCAGGATAAAGCGCATGTTCGCGTGGCAGCACACGGGCCGCAAGGGTGTCTGCGGTGTCGTCGGGCAAAATTGGCACCCGCGCCTGCCCCAAAATCGGCCCGCCATCCAACTCGGCGGTGACCTCGTGGACCGAACATCCGGCCTCCGCATCGCCCGCCTCAATCGCACGTTGATGGGTATGAAGGCCTTTGTATTTCGGCAAAAGCGAGGGATGGATGTTGAGCATCCGCCCCGCATAATGGGTGATGAAGCGCGGCGTCAGGATACGCATGAACCCGGCCAGAGCAATGACATCGGGCGCATAGGCATCAATCGCAGAAATCAGCGCCTCTTCAAAGGCTTCCCGATCCCCCTTAAAGTCTTTATGATCGACAACAGCCGTGGCAACGCCCATGTCGGAGGCCTTGGTCAGACCGCCCGCACCCGGCACATTCGAGAGCACCAAACAGGGGCGCGCCGGATGATCGCCCACCATGGAACTTGCCAGCGACACCATATTGGAGCCGCCCCCCGAAATCAGGATGGCGACCTTTTTATGTGTCCCGCTCACTTAAGCTCGCCCTCATAGGTCACGCCACCGCCCACGGTGATTTCGCCAAGGCGGTAGACCGTTTCGCCCTCGGCCTCGAGCAATGCGCTCAGAGCTTCCGCCTGATCTGCGGCCACAACGGCGACCATGCCGATCCCGGCGTTGAAGGTTTTGAGCAATTCGTGCTGCGACAGGCCCGCAGTTTCGGTCAGCCAAGCAAACACCGGGCTCAAGGTCCAGGCGTTGAGGTTGATGTCAGCGCCATAGCCTTCGGGCAGAACGCGCGGCAGATTTTCGGTCAAACCGCCGCCCGTGATATGCGCCAGCGCATGAACGCCGCCCGCACGGATCGCTTTGAGCACCGGTTTGACATAAAGCCGGGTCGGTTTGAGCAACTCATCGCCCAAGGTCTCATCCGAGAACGGCGCAATGTCGGACCACCGAAAGCCCGCGACTTCAACGGTTTTGCGCACCAAGGAATAGCCATTGGAATGCACGCCGTTGGAGGCAAGCCCCAGCAAAACATCACCGGCCTGAACCCCCGCAGGCAGGTCAGAGCCACGCTCCATCGCGCCCACAGCAAAGCCCGCAAGGTCGAAATCGCCGTCTTCATACATGCCCGGCATTTCGGCGGTTTCGCCACCGATGAGCGCACAGCCGGAGAGTTCACACCCCTTGGCAATACCTTCGATCACGGCCGTGGCATTGTCGAGTTTGAGTTTGCCCGTCGCGAAATAATCCAGGAAAAACAGTGGCTCAGCACCCTGACAGACCAGATCATTGACGCACATGGCGACCAGGTCGATGCCAACGGTCGAGACGTGATCGGTGTCGATCGCGATGCGCAATTTGGTGCCAACGCCATCGGTGGCGGCGACCAAGATCGGATCATCATAGCCGGCGGCCTTCAAATCGAACAGCGCACCAAAGCCACCCAACCCGGACATCACCCCCGGACGCGCGGTCTTTTTCGCCGCCGGTTTGATCCGCTCCACAAGCGCATTGCCCGCATCAATATCCACACCCGCATCCGCATATGTCAGGCCGTTTTTGCCGTCGCTCATGATCTCTGGTCCCCAAACTGGCATCATTTGCTCCGCGCTTTAACGCAGATGGCCGATAAAGAAAAGCGTGAGCTTGCAAAAGCACGCGCAATCACAGCCACTCTTGACCCCGGCGCGCGTCCGCAATAGTCACAGCATTGGTAGGGGCCTGTAGCTCAATTGGTTAGAGCAGAGCGCTCATAACGCTTTGGTTGCGGGTTCAAGTCCTGCCGGGCCTACCAAAACTCAATAAAATCAATGACTTGGTGGAATAATGGGCATTTTTAACGCCCTATTCCGACTTTGACGCGGGTTGGTGCTATGATGCGCCAGATCAGCGTGCCAAAACCAAATCGGCCTTTAGCCCACCAAACGTCTCGCTGACCCCAAGCCGGAGTGTGCCACCATGACGGCGCGCCACATCAAGCGCGATGGCAAGGCCAAGCCCGACGCCCGAGCCGCGGTTTTGATTGCGCGCGGCGTCCAGGCGCACAAAGGGTTGCAGGGCGCGCTCGCGGGCAGAGGTCTCGATCCCCGGCCCGTCGTCTTCAACCGACAGGACCACGGCACGCTCAAACAGGCGCAGGCTCAGTTGGGTTTGGTTGCCATAGCGCAGAGCATTTGAGATCAGATTGTCAAACGCGCGGGCCAGAGCCTCAGGCCGGGCCGTAAGCCAGACCTCATGATCCGGCATCTCACCAAGGCTGACCTGCCCCCCGGCACGTTCGGCCTTGGCTTTGGCCGCCACAACCAGCGCACAGAGATCAAGCCGCACCGGCTCTTCCAATGTGTCAGAGCGGGCAAAGGCCAAAAAGGCATCAATCAACCGCTCCATCTCATCCAGATCGGACTGCATGTCGGTGATGTCTTTGGCGTCCTCCGGTGGCACATCGAGCATGGCAAGCCCCAGACGGATGCGCGTCAAAGGCGTGCGCAGATCATGCGATACACCGGACAACATCAATGTGCGCTGTTCGATCTGGCGCTCAATGCGCGCCCGCATGTTCAAAAACGCCGCCCCGGCCGAGCGGACTTCGACCGCGCCCGCCAACCGATAAGGCCGGATTTCACCGCGACCAAAACTTTCGGCAGCGCGCGCCAATTGTCGGATCGGCCGCAATTGATTGCGCAGGAACACCGCCGCGATCAATGTCATCACCACGCCGGTGAACAGCGTCCAGACCATCAATTGATGCGGATTGGAGGCCGACGCGCGACGACGCGGCAAACGCACATCCAAACGGCCCGCATCGGTCAGGATCGACAGATGCACAACCGTGGGCTGCGTCAACACATCCACCCCCTCTACCCCCTCAATGCCCGTGCGCAAAACCGCCGCAATGACCCGCGATGAGATGTCATACCAAGGCCGCGCATCGGCGACCGGATCAAGAGTGCCAAAGCCAGAGGCAAATTCCAACCGCGCGTCAAGTTCAGCCAGAGCTGGGGCGATTTGACCCTCGGGGATACCCTCCACCGCCGCCACATAGAGATTCAGTTCGGCCACCACCCCGCGCATCAATTGGCGGGTGATGTCTTCAAAATAGCGTTGCGAAAAGGTAACCATGACCACAAGTTGGATCACCACCACGGGCACCAAAAGGATCAAGGCCGCGCGCCCATACAGCCCACGTGGCATATATTTTTTGAGCCAAGTAAAAAACATGCGCTATTGGTAGCCTTGCTGCCGCATCAATGGAAAGAGAAATCGAGTGGACCCGCGCCCAGACACCCTGACCCAGCTTGACGATGCCGTGATCCGCATTTTGGCGCCGAACCCCTCGCCGATGACCTATTGGGGCACAAATACCTATGTGCTGGGCACCGGAAAAGCCCGCGTTTTGATCGACCCCGGCCCGGATGACGCCAGCCACCGCAGGGCAATTTTAAACGCCCTGCCCCAAGGCACCCGCCTCACCCATATCCTCGTCACCCACGCACATGTCGATCACAGCGCCGGCGCGCGCGCTTTGGCGCAGGAAACCGGCGCGCCGATTTTTGCCTTTGGCGATGCCCAAACCGGCCGCGCCCCACATATGGACGCGCTGGCTCAAGATGGGCTTTTGGCCGGGGGCGAAGGCTTGGACCACGGCTTTGTTCCCGACGAAACCGTCCCCCATGACACCATGCTAGACACCCCGGCGGGCGCGATCAAGGCGCTGCACACCCCCGGACATATGGGCAACCACCTGTGTTTTGGCTTTCACGACACGGTGTTTTCCGGCGACTTGATCATGGGCTGGTCCTCGTCGCTGATTTCCCCGCCCGATGGCGATGCGGCGGCGTTTCGTGACAGCTGTGCCTTGGTGGTAAACCATGCCCCGGCCCGGCTCTATCCCGGTCACGGCGCGCCGGTCAAAACCCCAAGGGAACGGATCAGGTTCCTGTTGAATCACCGGGCCGCGCGTGAGGCGCAAATTCTGCGCGCCTTAGGCGAGAAACCAATGGATCTCCTCACCCTCACCCGCGCAGTTTACACCGATCTGCCAGCCTCTCACCTGCCCATGGCTGCCCGCAACACATTGGCTCATCTCATTGATCTAAGCCAAAAAAACCGGGTTTCAGCCACGCCAAAACTGGCTGAAACCGCGACCTTTTCAGTGCGTTAAAAGAAAGCGGCACAAAAATCCAAGTTTTGTCATAAAACCCCCTTGCACGGCCCAAACCACATAGCTATACAGCCCCACATGTTCCGGCGTAGCTCAGCGGTAGAGCAGTTGACTGTTAATCAATTGGTCGTAGGTTCGATCCCTACCGCCGGAGCCAAAATAAGCCCTTTAAGGTCAACGCCTTAGAGGGCTTTTTTATTCCCGAAAATTCTCGCGTAAGGCGGAAAAGTAAGGCGCGCGTAAGGCTCGACGCACATTCTCAGACCGGCCCGCCCCAACCGAACCGCACGAGCAAACCCCCAGAATCAAACACAAATCCCAGCAACGCCACGGCAGCGGGAAAAAACAGGCCCGGTCGAGCCTGTCCAAGGGTCAATCTTCGTCGCCGTCATCGTCCTGGCCCGCGTCATCATCGTCTGCGAACATATCCAACTGGTCCCCGGCCACGACAGCCTTACCCGGGGCCTTACGTTCCTCGGGCGTGGGCGTGGGCAGATCGGCGGCGGCAAAGCAGGGACCGGCCACGACCCTGTCGAGCGTCTTTTCAAGCTCCGGCTCCATCGCAAGGGTCGCTTCCAGCACCCAGAGCAGTTCCAGCAATTCGTCGCTCATCCGCGCGGTCCAGCGTTCGGGGCGGATTTCATCGAGGGGCGAGGATTTCTTGCCCGCCCGCTTCTTCATCCGGTAGCCCAGCCACGACCGCACGACCTTCAAGCCCGATACCTCGAACTCCCAGACCTGCGGCGACACCGGGCCGAACCGGCCATCCCCTACGACGATCTCGCGCTTGGCCTCGTCATAGGCGTATTCGACCGGGTAATGCGCCGGATCGGCGGACACACCCTTTATCGTGGTGGCCTTGCCCTGCGGCACCTCATCGCCGCGATCCGTGCCTCGGAACCGTTCGGCATAGGTGTGCAGCCAGATCAGCTTGCGCCCCAGCGCCGCCGCCTCGGCAAAGGTCTTGCCGTCCTTGGTCAGCGGGACGCGCGGGCCGGGGGTTTCAAGCTCATTCCAGAAGCGCCGGGTATAGGATTGCCCGCCCATCAGGGCATAAACATAGGCCGCAAGGTCCTCGGCATCCGGCGTGGTGCCGTATTCCGCGCCAAGTGCATTGAGCAGACCGGCGGTCACGTTCGGTTCGGTTCCGGCGGCGTCACGGAAGAGGGGCATCGCCATTCCATGCCGCCCATGGAAACAGTTCAGGTCAGGAATAAATGCTGATCCATATATTGCAGGTCCGTGACCCAGCGTTTCCGTCACCAGAGTCAAGAAGAAAACTTGCTTGTCGCTTTGGGCATTTATCAAAGCTGGTCGCAAATAATCGCCAACACGTTCGTCTAATATCGCCCAATGCCTGTCGAACGACCGGAAAGCGTACTGCTCTGCACTCGGGATAGCATCAGCAGGTCCCAGCTCCTCAAGCGCCACCTTTCCCACTCCCTTTGCAGGTCGATACCTTGTGCTGCGGTCGCGGCTTTTCTTAAAAAGCATCTCTCTCTTGAGTGGGTCGCTCTCGGACACAAGCGATTTCCAGCGCGATTCAATAACAGTTTTTGTCTCTGCTATTGGCCAAGTTCTTTGGAACTGGCTTCCTGTTTGCCGCCAAGGAAACAAGTCGATCAATTGCGGCCAAGAGAAGTAATCTCCGTTTCCAGCGGGAAGGAATGGCTTTTGCCATTCTTCGGGGCAACCCCGCCACGCCAATCCACCAAAGTCAAAAACCGCCTCAAGCTGGTTCAATTTTTTTTCGCGCGTCGCACCGTCCACTCGAACATAGTGGACTTTTGCAGCCTCGTCGGGGTTGGGTTTCGCCGCGCGAACGCCCACCGTGATGGCAACAGGTGTCTGAATGTTAAACACATTTGGTGTTTTCCGCGTGCCAAAGCTGTCTCCTCCAAGATCAACGATCCAAATCTCATCGAAGGTGCGACGCATCACTTCGCGCACCCCGACAAAACCGGGCCCAGCAATAAAGCTCGATGCAGTAATAAACGTGACAACGCCGCCGCAGCTCTGTTGCTCAAACATGCGCCAGAGCGCCCAGCGCCAAAAGTAGACATAGTCGTTATACAGATTTTTCAGATGCACCCCTGCCCCGGCCTCGCTTGCCGGTTCGGTAAAGTCCCGAAAGATCGGGCGGTTTGCCCCCATCTCGGGTGGTCGAATGCCCCCCTCACTTACGAATCTGCCTTGCGCGCCCGGATCGCCAAAGCGAACCCAGCCGCCTTTGCGCTCTGTCGTGGTGTCACCTTCCTCAATGGTCTGGCGATCATAAGGCGGATTACCAAGGCACACGAGAATATCCCCGCCCTGCTTCACCTTGCGCGCGGCCTCGTGTTCCTGGGTCAGAGCTTTATGCGTCAAATCGAGACCTCCCGGCGGTGCGAAGTTTGGCGTTCCCAGCGTGTCGGCCAGATAGATATTCAGCCGCTTGCCCAGCTTTTCCTCGGGTTCGCCCGCCGCTGCCTTTGCGTCGTTCATCGCGCCTTCGAGCGCCTGCGTCAGCCGCAGATGGGCAACGGCATAGGGGCCAACCAACACCTCGAACCCGTGCATGTTCTCGGCCATCTGGCGCGCCCGGGCGGGCACCGCGCCGGGGCCGGATCGCTTGCGCACCTTTTCCAGCCCGTGCTTCACCGCCGCGACGGGATAGGTGCCGGTGCCCACGGCGGGATCAAGGAACACCACGCCATCGTCGGCAAAGCCCAACTTCTTGCCGAACCGCTTTTCCAGCAGTTCTGAGGCCAGCCGGACCTGCAATTCCACCACCTCGCGCGGGGTATAGTAGACGCCATAATCCTTGCGCAGCTTGGGGTCATAGGCGGCAAGGAAGTCCTCATAGAAATACAGCCAGAGGTCGGGTTTCGATTTCAGGAAGTCGTGGGGGTCGAGCGCTTCGAGCGAGCGTTTCAACATCTCGAACCCGACCACCAGTTCATCGCGCGCCGCCTTCTGGCCCAGCAATTCGAGGGTCCGGGCAAGCAAGCCGTTGTTAGCGTCGAGCGTCTTGGCGGCCTCGGTCGGGTCGAGCTTGGTCGCGCCGGACAGGCGAGCCAGCAACATTGCATAGGTCACGGTTTGGGCGTAGGCATCCGCGAATTTCGCATCATCAGATTCGGGGAAGAAGAACTGCCGCCATTCGCCCGCCAGAAGCCCGACGGCAGAACCGGGAAGGCTCAGCGCGTTTTCGACCTCCGACCGAAGGAAGCGGCTCAGAGGTGCGAGGTATTTTGCGAGGCCCGAAGGCGTGTGCGGAACATTCGGCTGCCAGCCCAGAAAGTCGCGGAACAGGCGGTCCAGCGCCTCGGCATTGGCCTTATCGGTCGCTGCCTTGCCCTTTTCGGTCGGTTCATCCGTCAGGCGTACAATGGGTTGGCTGTCTGGGCGCTCGCCAGATCGGTAAAGCGACCATTCTCGGCCATCAGTATAGATCAGGTTGGGCAGGCCTTTTAGCTTCTGCCACTGGTCTTTATTGTGCTTGCCTTTCAGTTTCGGCGCGTCGGCTCCGAGGCCCGGGGCCTTCAATTCGATATAGCCGCAGATCAAGCCCCCGACATAAATCGCAATGTCGGGCCGGACTTTGTGTTCCGACAAATGCGTTTCGGTCCGGGTTTCAACTGTCAGCCCGTATTTCGCACCAGTGGCGACAAAGAGCGCCGCGACCTCGGGCTTCAACTGGTCTTCGGGCGAAGCGGCCCCGGGCAGCGCGAATTTCGCCTTCAACGCATCCGCAAAAAATTCAAGATCACCAATGTCCATTAACCGCCCCTGCCCAGATTCTTGTTTCCCGAGCAATAGCAGACGGTTGCGCCAAAGGGAATCATAGATCGCCTATGCGGGCACCCCGAAGGGGGCGCATCGAACGCCACTCGCACGGGCCAGAAATCTTGGGGCGGCGGGGATCGCGGATCGTCACCCCGCCGCCGTTCGCCTTCGGGGTGATCTCTTACCCATTTGCCCAAGTGACCTGCGTAGAGTAGGGTTAGCCTAGGGCTGTCGAAGGCGTCAGCCCCGGGGCGTCGTAACCTCGCACGAAGCGGCTGGTGCTGGCCGCAACAAGCACCTCCTCAGCCTATGGCCGGGGAGGCTGCGACGGTATGTCCAGGGCTCCGGCCTAAAGGTCGTGGCGGTCGTCTTCGTGCGACTTACGAACTCCCCGGTCACCAGAGCAATGCTTTGGTGGCCACTTCAGGCCAATTTCACTAGGGAGTATCCTTATGGGCATCATCATCAACATTCTTGCGGTCCTGACTATCTTTGCAATCGTCGGACTTTTCACCAAACGCTTTCGGAAACGGGCGGCGCTTTTGCTCGTGGCCTCATTCATCGCGGGCGCAATCGCTCAGGGAATCGAAACCGCCAGACTGGACAAGGAAGCACAGGCGGCTGGCTTCTTAGACCACAAAGATTTCTTGACAGCCGAAGATGCCGGGATCGCTTCCCCCGAGGAATGGCAGATGGTGCGGGTCGTGCGCGAAGCCGAGTTTCAACGTAAAGCCGAACAGGTGCGTTTGGCGAAAGAATGTGGCGACCGTTATTCCGTGGAAGCCTTCGTGATGTCACAACGCCCTGTCACAGCGACCCTACGGGCGCCCGCAACGGCGGATTTTCCGAGCATCAATTCGGCCAACATTACACGGGCTGACGGCTGCCGCTACATCGTCAATAGCTATGTGGATGCGCAAAACGGCTTTGGCGCTCAAATCAGGACCAACTATCGGGCGGTGATGCAGCGCGATCCAGATGATGGGTCTTGGCGCGCCATCGAACTCAACATGTAAGTCTCCTAATGCAGGACCCGCCTGCGCAAATTCAGCCAGCCCAGATCGGTCGTGGCGCAGAACCATCCGAAGGCCCGGACCACCGCGTGGTCGTGCTGGCGGATCAGGTGCGGCGTTGCCTTGCCGGGATCGCGCACGGCGTCGACCCAGACCACTACCCGCCGGTCGTTCACCGGCTGGCGCGACAACATCCCGACCAAGGCCCCGAGGGGGCCGCGCGGCACACCGTAGAGCCGGGCGAAGCGTTCCACATCCGAGGGTGTGGGCCAGCCGTCAGGGTTGGCCTCCTCGGCCCAGGCGACAAGCGCCATGTGGGCCTGTCGAAGGCGGCGCGGAAACAGGGTCGGATACGCGTCAGCGATCCGCTGCGACCAGACTATATCCATCATTCCGCCTCCACTGCCTCGCCCGCGTTTTTCGCAGCGTCCCGGTCTGCCAGCGCCGACGCGATCCGGGCCGTTGCATTCCGGCGACCCGACGCAAACTCGCGGTCAGCATTCAGGGCGCGCTGGTGCGCCTGCTTCACCGCCGCGATGGCCGCGCGGGCCTGCCGCACATCGTCACCGATCAGGCGGTCGGCAAGTTCCTGCGGTGACGCGATCCGCTGCTTTGCGGGCATCCGGTCCAACAGGGCCGCGACACTGGCCCCCAGAACCCGGTCTAGCGTGGCGGCGGCCAGCGCTGCCGCCGTGCGCAACTCCGCCGGGCCAGCGCCCGAAAGCTGCGCCATATGGTTCGTGCGCTTGTCGGTGCCAAGGCCCATCCGAGCGAGTGCGACAACAGGCGAGGCCCAAAGAGCCTCAGAAGCCGACAGGCCGGAAGCAAGCGCGTCGAGCTGGCGAAGGATCGCCCAGCGGTCATCGTCAGAAATCTTGCGCACATCATTGCGGGCCTTCACGCCCATCTTGGTTCCGGCGTTCTGTGCGTCGAGCTTTCCGAACCCCGCGCGGCGGGCACTGTCGGCGGCGTCCTGCGCCTGTTTCAGGATCGCGGCCTCAAGCCGGTCGATCATCGCCCGGTGCTTCTCTTCAAGCCGGATCGCGGTGGCGACGGCCTCGGCCAGTTCAGGCAGGCCATAGAGCGTCCCGGCGGCGGGCAAGGTCGGGGGCGTGTCGTCGGGGGAAAGCATTGCGGTCATCGGTCGGTCCTCTCAGGTTTGGGGGCCGACGCGCTGCCACTGCGCTGTCAGGGTCGCCATCGCCCCGGATGCGCAACTATAGCGCGAGCCGATGGGGCGGCAGAGCGGTATTCGTTGTTGCTATTTGCCCCCAAACCAAGAACGACGCGAACGCCATTTCTTGCCCGTAGCATCGACAACACACGCCCTTACCGGAACCAAATACCCATCCGGGACTTTCGAGAAGCAAGAAAAAGACTTCGAAGTCCGTGCCGGTAGTTCAATCTCGCTGCCTTGCGATACAGCTTGGTAGATCAACGAATTGTGCCCCGCGACTGTTCCATCTACGCGGTCACCTTTCGTCTCAAGCCAAACATCTTGAATGTTAACAGCTACATTACCCACGTTCCTCACTCTAATCTTATGGGTTATTTCGCTATTACGGGACCTTTGCATATATTCAGGCGCTTCCTCCTTCATTTTCTCAATCCGCTCAACGAACGCCTCACGACTTTTCTCAACCAGTATTTCGACGTTTAGCCTTACTTTCGTGCCCGAAACAGCGTGTCGATAACGCATAAAGTTCAGAATTAGAGCAAGTGTGCCAACAACCGCGCCATAAGATGCAACGATGTTTCCCTTCACAAACTCAAAACCCGTTTCAAACAATTCCGTTTCTCCAACACCCACAAGGAAAATTCAAAGGCACAATAGGCACCGCCTACGGCCTCGCCGCAATCCAAGAGCGGTTTAGCGTATGGTAACAACAGTTGCCAACAGATACGGGATTTTCCGTGCAGATCGGCACGATTAGTCGCCCCTCTTCGTCTCCGGGTCCAGCACCGCCTCAATGGTGCGCTGGCCGGGGATGCGCTCCACGGTGTCGGGCCGCTGCGGGCTGTCGTAAAGGCCTGCCTCGCGCTGCGCCTCAAGAAACTCCTCCATCGTCATCTTGTTCGGCACCACCAGCACGCCACCGGTGTCGATGTTCACGTTCACCCCCATCTGCTCGCCTTCGCGGTATCCATGGCGCGCCTTCAAGAGGAACATCGCCGGGACATACTGGCCCGCCATCGCAAGATCATGCAGCACGCCCACGAGCTTGTCGTGTTCGGTCGCGCGGCCCCGGTCGATGGCCTCCTGCACGGCAGGGTCGCGCCGCTTCGCAGCGCGGAAGGCATCCTTGCCCATCCGCAGGGCCTTGGCCATCGTCGCCTCGGCAACGCCGCGCGCGGCAAGCTCCTCCACGATCTTCAATCCACGCTTGCCGACGCGATAGGCCGGACCGCCCGGTGTGCCGTCCGACACGCGGCGCGCCACCGCGTCAAACCTGTCTTCATCCATCTGCCGTCTCCTTGTCGAACTCTTGGCAAACCCGCTGGCTCAGGCCCTTGCCGCATTTCAGGTTGCGCGCGATCCGGTCCATTCCCATCCCGTCCGCGCGCAGGGCGCGGATCGCGTCGATCAGCGCGTCAGACGCCGGGGCGCGACCGATCTGCTTGCCGCGCGCCCGGGCGCGGGCCATCCCGGCTTTCGTGCGCTCAATCAGAAGTTCGCGCTCGAAAGCCGCGATTGCGGCGACTACCGCATACATCATCCGACCGGCGGCAGTTGTCGTGTCCAGCGCCTCGCGGTCAACGTAAAGGTCGCACCCCGACTGGCCTAACTCATCGAGCAGATGCAGCAGGCCGATAGTTGTGCGCCCGAGGCGGGTCAGGTCAACGGCGGCGATCAGGTCAATCCGACGCCGCCGGACCTCGCGCATCATCCGGTCAAATTCGGGCCGGGCCTTCGCCGCGCCGCTTACTGTCTCCACAAATTCCTCGGCTACATTCCACCCCGCCCGCGCCGCGACCTCGCGCAGCCGCATAAGCTGGTTTTCGGGCGTCTGGCCCTCTGTCGATACCCGCGCGTAGATTGCCGCCCGCTTCGGCAAGTTCGTTTTCCAGTCCATTGTTGTTGCTCCATTTCTTCGCTCACCATAGTTGGAACATACCGCGAACACAGTTGGGCCGTCTATCCGAAAGCACCCTGTGCCGGTCGGTCCGGGGGTGGTCTTCGGGGCCGGGGTAAACGCCCGCGAATATGGGCTTTCAGGCGACCAGATCGCGCGACCTTTGCGGGGTGGCCATTGCCCAGCAAGATCGCGCGAAAGGGATCGGCGCGGGGGATCGCGGATCAGGCGGCGCAGGCAAGGGATCGGCATGGCCTTTTAGGAGCGGCGCACAACGCGGGTTTCGGTGTTTTCGGCCACGCGGCCCTCGGTCCAAGGGGGCTGCGCAGCAGGGCGGCAAATCGGTCGGAAGACCACAACTCGGTCGGCAACTCGGTCGGGAGTTATCCTCATAATTTTATTACCTAATATTCCTATAAAGACCGAGTAGACCGATAAGACCGAACACCGGGAAACGGACAGGAAGCGCGGGGGTCCGCACCCTTCTGGGCACGGCCTCCGGCTAAGTTTTCGGTGCCAGTCTGTTCGGGCTACTCGGTCGGCAGACCGCGATTTCGACATTCTGCCATAGGGTTAACACCCGACCGAGTTCGCATCGGCCTCGGTCGGGTGCCAGATAGTCGGTCGGGGGGCTATTCAAGGCCCGGCGGCGCGATCCAGCCATCGGCTTCGGGCCATTCTAGGCCGGGCAGACCGAGATTTTCGGCCCAAACACGCCGCGCCTGCGCGAGCGGTGGCAGACCCCACGCCCATATGTCCGAAAACTTTTCCCTTTCAATGCCAAGGAGCTCCAACGCCTTGCCCATCTTCTGCGTAGACGGCGCGTCACGCAGCATCCGCCGCTCAATGGCCCAAGAGATCAAGGCGGGTATACGCACGACAGGATCGGCGCGCTGGTGGCGGTTAGTTCCGACCTGCACCGATGGGTAGAAGCCGCTAGGCGCGATGCCCTCCAGCAGCATTTCCATCACGATCCGGTTGGGTCCGGTCAGCCCCTCCAGCTTCTGCTGCGACAGTTCCCGGCTCTCTGGCATCAGGCGCGGGTTAAATCCCGAAAGATCCATCTCGCGCAGGTCATACAGCATCGCCGCCAACCCGCCCGCGTCCATCTGCGCGCCCAGCGCGTCGAAGTATGGCTTTTGTTCAGGCCCCTGCCTATGGCTCGACGGGCGGAAGACGGCGAACCGCCGTTCGTCAATACCGGCGGGCACCACCCAATCCTCGTTTGAGGTCATAATCAGGTGCAGCCGGTTCTTTGCAAGGGTCGCCTCCTTATACTTGCCCTCGATCATCAATTCCGGCTCAGTGATGATCGCCTGCAAGAGGGATTCAGCGTTCTTGTTTCCGTTCCACTTCACCTCGTCCGCATACAGCAGAACCGTATCCCGGAAATGGGCGTTAAACTTCGCACCCAGCGCCGATGCCCCGGGCAGGTAGAAGCCGTGTTGGCCGAACATCGCGCGGGCGTAATGGGCGAAGATGCCCTTGCCCGTGCCACGGCGACCGCGAAAAACCAGTGCGACACCGGCGGGCTGCGCCGGTCGCTGCACCGCCAGAGCAAGCCACCGCTCGATATAGTCGGCCACCTCCTGGTCGCCGTCCGCCAGAACTTCGAGTATGTGCCGGCGCATCAGGCCCCAATCTCCGGGCTTCGGTTCGACGGCGAAGCCGCGCCAGAGATTCAGCTTGTCCCCGACCACTTCACCCGCGCCGGGGTCGAAGGTCAGCGCCCGATGCGTCCGACGACCGCGCCAGCGCAGCCATTCGTCGCCCAGAGGCTTTCGCACGTCATTGCCGTCCTTGTCTTCGCCAACGCGCACAGAACGGTTGCTGTGGGTCAGGCGAAAGTCGGATGCGTTCTGCATATAGACAACCCAGCGCCATCGCTGCTTTGCCGGGTCGGTTGCCTCCGGGTTCAGCAGTTCATTGGCGAATTCCGAGATGCGCGCCGCGCCCGCCTCGTGCGTCAGTAGGGCGTGGCGCGCGTTCATCTCGATCAAGAGCGGGTCGGTATCCTCGGCCACCGCATCCCGCGCCTTGGCGATCTGCTCTGCCGCATACTGGTGGTGCTTGGGCTGTTCGAGGACGTGCGCGGAAATCCCGTGGTCGGGGTCTAAGATCACTACCGCCATCGTGGCGTCATCGACACCTGCCCGAACTAGTGCCGTCAGCACGGCGAAAAGCACCTCAGACCGGCTCGGGTATCGGGTCGGGTCGTCAGGGTCATCGCCGTTCACGATCAGCATCTTGGTTCTGGCGCTCACACTGGGCGGGAGGTCATCTAGGCTTTCCAGCCTCGGGAGGTTGGTGCCGAAACCGGCGGGAGCCGATGCCTTTCCCGCCTTCGCCTTTGTGGCCTTCTCCAGCGGCGGGAAATTTTCAATCGCATAGATCGCGCCCGAAGCAGGCACCATCTTCGACAATCCCCCGCCGGGTTTGCGGTTCACCGTCCCCGGCAGCCGCATCACACGCGCGATGTCGTGGCAAGAATCGGCTTCGAATGCCACCTCAAGGGCACACACGCGCGCCTCGAAATCGGCCACAGCATCGCCCCAGCCCGGATCACCAGCATCGGGCATCACCACCGGCGCGGAAAGCCGCCACAGCGCCCAGAAGCCGCGCCCGCTGTCGATCACCAGCGTCGGCGGCGGAACGGTCGAGCCGTCGCGGAACTTTGGCAGGTCAACGGTCACGAGCCGGAAGATGCGCCCGCGCTCGGCTTCGAGGTCTTCGCCCGCGCGCGGGTCAATATCGACCCAGAGCCATCCGACGCTGGCCACGTCTTCCTTTCGGGCCTTCGGGCCATTCCAGCCGGGCCGCAGCGCCGCAACCGAAACGTAGGTGTTGCTGCGCGCGTTCATCTTCAATGCGCTCTCGGTGGCGGTGGTCAGGTCGCGGTGCGATCCGCCCCGGAACTTGCCGTCCTCCATCTTTGCGCAGACGTGCCAATCGCCGTCTGGGTGCAAGGTTTCGAGCGCCTCGCGGATCGCATTCCCGTCCGGCAACAAGCCTTTTTCGTCGCCCCGATCATCACCCGGCGGTATACTCGCGTTGTCAGGGTGATGATGATGGTTCCTGTCCTCTGCGCCCCCGGCCCGCTGCCCAGCGCCGGGGGTGCTTTCGTTCTCCGGCCCGCTCATTCCGAGACCTCGCCCGGTTCGACGCGGTGCTGGGCCATCCACTCACGCAGATCGGTCACGCGGTAGCGCACGAGCTTGCCAGATGCGCGGATAAACGCGGGGCCACGCCCCTCCTTGCGCATCGTCTCCATCCCGCCGGGCGTAAGCCCGAGGAATGCAGCGGCATGGGCCGTGTTCAGATATTCAGGTGGTGGCGCATATCGGCCAGAGGCATAGCCATCTGCCATTTCCTTCGCCACGAGTTTTGCGAACGCTACAGGGTCTTCCATACGGTCATCCATATCTGGAGCCGCAGAAGCCATAAAAGACCGGCGGCCCCGGGTTGGGGTTGCCGCTGGTCGGTCGAAGCCAGCCTTGCGCTGGGACTTCCCGCGTTTGCGGGGCCTTCGCCTTCGACGCCTTGCCGGGAGTTTCCTGCCCTCCAACAACGCGTCAGCGTGTTTAACGATCCGTTTATATCCGCTTAAACGGGCCTGCGTCTAGACGTTGGTTATTGTTGCCGGAGGTTTTCCATCATCACGGAGCTTATCCTCTCTTGGGCCAGCAAGAGCTGGTTCCACACGCCCGACCGACTTCCATATGTTCCCGAGTGGGTGTCGCCCTTCTGCGAATGGTTCATCAGCTTCTTCGACAGGTTGTCGCTCACAACGGCCCATTCGCAGGCATTGCGATAGGTGTGTCGCAGCCCGTGGCCAGAACACGGCAACTTGGGTTCGGTGGTCGCATAGAGCGACATATGCCCGGCGAAATCTCCGGTGCCGCGCTTGGCCTTCGACGGATCGCCCGGGAATATCCATTCACGCGCAAGGGCAGGCTGGTATACGTTCGCAGCGCGGCGGGCGCGCGCAAGACAGGCCAGCATCGGGCGCGTCAGCGGAATGTCATAGGCGCGGGCCTTGCCCCCCTTGGGCGTCGGGATGTGCAGCCGCCGCCCGGCTACGTCGAGGTGTTCCCAGCGTGCCGTCGCAATGGCCCCCGACCGGCTGCCGGACAGCAACAGGAATAACTGGAATTCAGCGCGCACCCGATTTTCCATAGCACGATATGCCTGCCACCACGCCGTAAGGTCGGACAGGTCCATCGCCTTCTTGTCGCCGTTCTGTTCCTCGGGGTTATATGTCACCTGCCGGGTCGGATGCCATCCGTCCGCGTTTGGCCGGACGTACCCGCGTTCGAGCGCCCAGTTATAGATCACGCGAAGGGTCCGCATCGCGCCGTTAGCAGCGTATGTTCCGCCATGCTTCGGGTGCGTCTGCTTTGCGGAAATCGCGTCGTGCCGGGCCGCGACCTTTCGCACTCCCGCCTCGGTCGCCAAGTCTTCCAGAGACGTGTCGCGCCAGATTCCCAGAAGGTGGTCGGCTTCGACGGCATTCCGGTAGCTCTCGATTGTCGCAGGGCTGCGGCCCCGGCGCTCTATCGCAGATCGGTAGAGGCCCCACGCCTTGCCCAGGGTCACGCCCCGGGATTTGTCGGCGGTCAAATCGCCGGTAAGGATCGCGGCAATCTCGGCCTTGGCCTGTTCGCGCGCGGTCTTCACGCTGGTTTCGGGAAACAACGCGAAGGCCCGGCGCACCGTTTTGCGCGCCTTGCGCATACTGTCATCAAGCACGCGCAGTTCGCGCTGCACGACCCAGCTTTTCGCGGTCTTGCCGACCTTCAGGTAAAGGCCCGGTTCGACCTCATCCGCGATCAGCTTCTGCCCCTTGGGCAGGAAGGGAAACTTGGCGGCCATCGCGTCTGTCAGGCGGGCCTTGGTTGGGTAGGTGGTCATAAGTGCCTCCGGTCTGGCGTAAGGCTCGCGTAAGGCTACGTTTGGGTCAAGGTATCTTTGCGGAGCCGTCTATGGGGGTGGGTATGCGTCTCAAGTCTTTGTTTTCGCTTGGCTTAGCCTAGCTTAGCCGTCCACCAGCCGTCTAGCCCATAGAACTGTTAATCAATTGGTCGTAGGTTCGATCCCTACCGCCGGAGCCAATTCACCTCTAAGGTGTTGAAAAGCTACAATTTATGAAATTCGCTCCGGCGAGTTTTGTATGGATAATGCGTTTTCTTTCACAGGCGTTGCACAAAGCATGCACGCGCCAGTCACAACGCTACCCTGTTAAGTGTCGCTGGTCGAGCCGCCCGGAAAGCGGGGCGCTATGACACGACAGTTTAGCCATCTCCACAGCCGGTACATCTACCGGCAGGGTACACGGTTCTATTTTCGCAGACGAATCCCGGGGTTATCCCCAAAAACACGACCCGTGGTCATCCCCTTGGGGACGACAGATCAACGATCAGCGTCTATATACTTGGGGCGTCTTGTTGTGGAATTTGACCGGATGATCTCGTCGATGATCTTGCTTGCCCCAGCGCTGCCCGAAGAGGTGGTTTTGAAATACATGAGCACCTGCCTGAGGCAGGTGTTGCCGGAATTTCATCGTACCGTCCGTATGGAGCGGATGACTGGGCGCGGGCTTAAGGACGGGGCCTGGCGCCGCGACATTCAGAAACTGGCGGTTCTGATCCTGCTTGAAGACGGCGTTCACAAGACATTTCCACCGCACCGGATCAACCCGACCTGGACCCCAGAGCAGCTTGAGGCCGCCTTGTATATCTACAAGTTGGAGTATGATCGTATCATGTCGCCAGAGGCTAGACATGACATCGCGCGTAAGTTTACAGACACAACCGGTGCCTCACTGAACTCGCGGGAACACCACGCTCAGGTGCGCGAAGCCGATCTGAAGGTACGGCTTGCGGCCCTCTCATCTGTCACAAAACAACGACGACAGGATTTTCTCTCCGAGGCTGACGCGCTTATGACTGCCGTCAGTGCGGCGATAACGCCAGACCCCGCCGATTTAAATCGGCCCATTGAACAAATTCCCGCTGCGGTTATTCACCATGCAACGGACGAGGCCGCTGTGCCCGGTGCGTCCAGTGTCCAGCTGATCGAAGGTGAGCTGACAATCGGCACCCTGATGGAGCAGTACAACAGCGCGCAAACCGCTGTTGCGGACGGCAGCGGTGCCTATACCCGCGATATAGCCGGTATATTCTGGCGCTTGGCCAAACAGGATACCCTATCGGATGCAGTCGCGCGCCAACGTGCGGCGGACCTGCGACTGTTCTGTTTTGTCACCGGAGTGCAGACGGTCGATGAAATCGAACAATGGCACCTGAGGCGCTATACCGATGCCCTGAACGAAATTCCCAAGAACTTTCTGCGGTCCGAATATGACCAGCGGCGCAGCTATGGCCAGGTCAAGGCGATGGCTGCAAACATGCCTCGTGACCGGGTTGGCTTGGCGACTGGGACGACCAAAAGGCACTTGAAAAGCCTTGAGCTTCTACTGGCGCGCGCTATATCTGAAGGCCATGCTCTGCGTTTTACCCCTGACCTAGAAGGGCTTCGGCCCAAGGCAAAAGGTCGCGTCCTTGATCACAAGAAACGCGCGGTCTTTCGTGTCAGTGAAGCGCGGACGGTATTTGCGCACCCGCTCTGGCAGGGCCACAAGAGCTCGGGTCGGCGACACGATCCGGGCGATGTGGTCGTAAAAGATTCGCGGTATTGGGTCCCCCTCATCCTCGCATACACGGGCGCGCGGAGGGCTGAAATCGCCGGCCTGCTTTCGTCTGACATCACGGTGATCGATGGAATTCCGACCATCATCATCCAGTCAAATCAGTGGCGCGGGCTAAAGGGCGAGGAACAGGGAACAACGGATCCGTTGAAAAAATTGACACGATATGTACCGGTCCATTCGCATCTTCTAGAGTTGGGCCTGATGGAACATGCTGAGAAGATGCGCACAAAAGGCGAAGCATTTCTCTTTCCAGACGTAATACCGAAGCCTCGGAAGGGTTCGTCTCGGAGTCTCAGCCCGGACCCCGCCACGGGCGTCGAGAAATTCGGGGAAAGTATTGATGACACTTGGCGCAAAGCGCTAAAGGTTTCCTTGGCAGGTAACCCGCGCAAGCTGTGCATGCACAGCTTGCGGCATTTCGTAAACGATACGCTTTTGCACAACCGTGATGTCCTTGATGTCACGCGGTTTGACATAACAGGCCATGCGTACCGGCGAGAGGATCAAGGGCCACAAAAAGGGGCCCATAGTGAGATCAATGAACAAACCTATCGTGATGATGTGCCCTTAGACATCAAGGCGGCGGCGATCGAACAGATTCCGAGATTATTCTGACCGATTCATCATCGGAACGCATCAACTCACCACAGGCTTGAGAAAGTGATCCTATAAATGGCCTCAACCGTGTGCTGGGCGGACGAGCGTGCCTGTGGCGCTGTCTGGCCTATGAGTCTGAGGTCCTGCTTGGGGTTTTTTCCTTGATCTTTGGGTCTGAGCAGTGAATGAGACCGCCCCTTGGATGGAAGTTGCCAGCGCGCATTATGTTGAGTCTGGGATTACTTCCTGGTGTCAACGCACTGAGGGTCAGGCGCTGGACCTCCGTCAGGAGAAGACGGGATCGGCAGTCCGAAACGCTGGGATATGAGCAGCCGCTCCCAGACCAACGTTTCGACAAGATCCCGAACTGTAAAACTGCGTTTTGCGGGTGGGCCCGGTTCAGATTGTGTGCGGGCGCAGATCCGGACCGGAATTGATTACGTCAAGACTAGGTTGCGATAAGGCCTGTGGCGCGCGGTGCGCCTGAGGGCTCAGCGTGGGCCAACGAGCCCCGGTTCCGGCCCCTGCCTGTCGGGATCGCCTTGCGGGTAGAACGGGAGGGGGGGCAGCCGCCTTGGCCCCACGCACCCCGAACAACTCGACGCCCCCGCCCCCCGCGCAGTCAGGGCTGGATCAGGCGGCATAGCCTCAAATGATACCGGGCTCGGACAAAGGGGCGTTGGCTCAAGTCTGATCATGCAACGGCTGGACTGTGTCCGGGGTGCTAACAGCTGTGCCATCTGCTATGCGGGTCATCGGAACCGGTTCCGGGCCTGTCTGCGGCCCCATGTCCGAATGTATCTCCCGTCGGGTATCCTGCCCTGTGTCAGGTTTAATGTCCGGACTTACGTTCTGTCCCCCCTCAGGACCTTGGTGCACCACAGTGTCCGGCCCCATGTCAGGGCCTCTATCCGGCACCACTCTCGCAAGGAGCTCCTCCAGCACCGGTCCAGTGAGCAGGCCCGATGTCGAGAGGGCCTGCGCCATGTCGTCCAGAACCACGTGATTTGCACGCAGGATGCGCAGCGCACGCGCTTCGGCCTGCTGCAACCGGGCCTCGACACGGGCGCGCAGGCCCGGGTCAAGCGCCAGCCGCGCCTGCGCCGCATCGGGTGTGGCCAGCCACAGGAGGCTGTCGCCAAGGCCAAAGCTGATCTCAAGGGCGGTCGCCGTGCGGGTCGCCTTGGCCAGATCGCTTTCGACCTCGCCCCCGGCCCCGGCCGATGGCTGTCCGAACTTAAGGCGCTCTGCCGCGCGCCCCGCGAGGTCCAGCGCCAACTGCCCCGCGAAATGCGCCGCATCCTGGATATCCCGGACTCTGCTGGCATGGGCAATGCCACCATCGCTGCGCAGCGCCAGAAAGGAAGGCAGCGCCACGCCTGTAGCCATACCCACCACTGCATGGCCTGCTTCATGGACGGATACACGCCAGCGCAGGACCTCGGGCAGTGGTGGGCGCGCGGCGGCAAGCGCCTCCTCCAGATCTGTCAGGATCAGGTCGCGCCGGGCCATGCGGGCACGGGCACGGGCATCGCGAACCGCAGCGGCGATATCTGCCCCCGATGCCCCGACCGCCTGGACTGCCACGCCTGAGAGGTCCTCATCGGGCAGATCGGACCCGAGTTGCCAGCGGATTGCCTTTGGCAGCAAGGCAAGCGTGGGATAATCCAGCGTCACGATGTGATCAAAGCGCCCGGGCCGGATCAGCGCGGCGTCGAGCTTTTCCACATGATTGGTCGCGGCCATGACTACGACCCCTTCATGCCCGTGGAATCCATCCAACAGGTCCAACAACGCAGTCACGATGTAGTCCGTGTAGGTCGAATTGTGGTCTCTCGGCCTTGCGCGATCGCCAAAGGAATCGATCTCATCGATGAACAAAATACTTGGCGCCTGTTCGGCGGCGCTGCTGAAAGCAGCGCGCATGGCCTTGATCACGTCCGAGCTGCGCGCGCTTTCTGTGGACCATTGCGCCAGTGAGCCTGAAACCACGGCAACCCCGGCGTCGCGGGCAATGACCCGCGCCAGCTCCGTTTTGCCGGACCCCGGAGGACCCACCACCAACGGGCCGCGCGAGACATCGCGCCAGGCCAAACGCCCGTCCCGCCAGTCGCGCAGATCGGCGATCAGCTGCTGGACCGGCGCACGCACGCTGTCCGGCAGCGGGAACTCAGCCAAACCGAACCCTGCGTCCGGACCTGACGGGCTCAGTGTATCTTTGATGGCGTGAATGGCGGTGTCCGGATCTGGCGCCCGCAGCGCCAGGGTCAGCGCGTCGGGACCAAGGCGCGACAGCACCAGCACCACCTCTTCGGGCAAAGCCCGGAGGGCGGCGGGAGCGTTCTGGCCCGGATAGGCCATGTCCATGAGCAACGCCAGCATGGGCCAGTCAAGCGGTGCAAGCGGGATCACTTGCGGGTGCAGATCGCGCAGCGCCTTTGGTGCTGTGCCTGCAACCGGAGTGATCAGGATCAGGGGTGTCCCTTGCTCGACGGCATCGTGGGCCTTGTCGGTCAGGGCGGCGAAGGGACGGTGGCGATCGATGCTGCCCGAGTTTATGGCGTATTCGGCCAGCATCACCACCGGATCCAGTGCCGCTTCGGGCCAGATGTCATCATCGACCACGATGGCCTCCAGCACCCGCCGGACCATCTTGTCCAGCGCGGTGCTGCCTGTGCCCAGCAGGGTCAGCGCGCTCCGCGCGCCAAGGGCTGCCACCATCGCCTCGGGATGTGCAAAGGTCCGGGCCAACTTCAGGATCGCCAACAGAGTTACCGGTTTTGGGTGCCAAGTAGACGGGCGTTCGGGCCCTGCTGGCGGACAGGGCGGCAGCAGATCGCCCATCGCTGCGGCCAGTGCGGCCTCGCGCTCGACTTTGTCCAGCAGGGCATCGACGCAGTCGGGATCATAGGCATCGCCCAATGGATCCGGCTGCGCAGGATAGGCGGTGGCCGCATCGGCCGCAGTTTCTGTGGCCAAGGCCAGCCCAGAGAAATGGACATCAAGTACAGAGCTGCTGGTCTGTGAATTGGTCGCCGGCGCAGGATATGTGGTCCAGCCGGCCCATATCGCGCCGCGTACTGCATCAAGCAGCATGCGGGCAAAGAGATCCCATTCAGGCTGGAAGGCGGGATGCAGAGCAGCCTGCGACGGGCGGGGAGATGTGGGCGTGATCGTCATGGCGATCTCCTGTGTTCAAAGAAAAAGGAGCACGGCCCGCCACGCAAATGCGGCGGGGGTGGTGGAAAGGCGTCCTGTCGTTTGAGATCAGCCGGTCCGGAGCGGTTTCTTGCGGGTCCGGACCGGCATGGCGGGTTGCAACGATGCGCTGGACATCGGATGCGCGGCCTCAATCACGTCCATCAGGCGCATGATCTCGGCAAAGGCTGCCGGGGTGTAGATTTCCGACTTGGTGTTTACCACGCCCGCGTAGACTTCTGCGGGCACAACCACCTCGGGCATCAGGTGCCGCAGTTGCGCATGCGCCGCCTTTTCCAGCGCACAGGCATCATGTCCGGAAGTGATGGGAATGGTCCGAACCAGATCGACCCGTGCGGTGCGCGGCAGGCCCAACTGGTGGCGGAACCTTTTTTGCGGGTGCTTGCTAAAGCCCATCTTCAGCAAATGCAGGCCGAGCCCCGGAACCTCGATCCGGACCAAGTAGATAAAAGACGGGTGGGCATTCCACGCTCCGCCACAGCTCTGGCACTTGCACTGACCCCAGGCCAGATTGACGCGTGCCGCCCGCTGGATCTGCCCGCAGCTGTGCTGGTAGATGCGGTAGTTGGGGTTCCCATTCCGGTCCCGGCGTAAACGCTCCCATCCCTGTCGGCGGGCCTCAGCCTGCTCGCGGGCGATCAAGCACCGGTCGCAGCACAGATCGGTCTTTCCGGCGGCCATCCGGCTGACGAATTCAAGCTGGCGGCGGACCACATGGCCACATCCAGCGCGATACAGAGCATAGTGATGGTCGACCTTGTCGCGGCGCAGGAAGATCAGACCAGCAGCCTGAGCCTCCGCGATCATCGCTGTTTCCGCACAGCCACCGCAGCGGGGCTGCGCCATGCGCAGGGTGAAGACACGTTGTGCCGTCAGGCTGCCGCAGCAGTGGCATTCCAGCGCCACATGCAGGCGGTCGCGGATGCGGCGACGGATGCGGAAGCCTTTTGAATGTGCAATGGCTTTCCATTCCTGCGGCACAGGGCGGTTGTAATCGATCCAGGCGCTGGCGGGCACATGGCGCGAACGGTGGGGGACATAGAGGCGGGCCTGACGGCCGGTCACAATCTCAAAGGGCACCCCGCGCACGGCAGGACGGGGCTTTTTTACTACGGTGGAAGTCTTGGGCATGGGCATTATCCTCATTAGACAAAAGGAGAGATCGGGCGCGGGCGGACCCGCGCCAGGTGGACGTGAAACAGTATGGGTGGAGTGTGGTCAGGCGGTCGGGGCCGCCGTGTACGCATCGTCGTCATCCGGACCGTCATCGGCCCATTCTGGGGCGCGCGCGTCAAAGACATCCTCAAGCGCCAACCACACCTCCAGCGCGTCCAGCGCCGCGTTTATCTGCACATTGATGGCGCGGGAGCGGGGAACGTTCCCCGGGATCAGAAAGGCCCAGCGGCGCAGCCGGGCATGTGCCCGCAGGCGCGTCACCTCCTCCGGATCGACCGTTTCCATGACCTTGTGGAACAGCTGTGCCACCCGGACCAGCGCGCGGTTGATCTCGCCGGTCGGCACGCTCGGCACAGAGGTCTGCGCCGCCGCTTTGAGTACCGCTTGACAGGCGGACTTGCTCACCGCCAACGACTTATCCGCTGCCGTGATCCACTTATCCACCGCCGGGTCATAACCCGGAAAGCCCGCCAGATCCCGCTCATCAGCGATCATCTGCGGCAAGCTGGCCAGAAAGGCCGTGAAGAGCGCGACAATCGACACCGTGCTCACAGGGGCTTTCGTCGGCGAGTTTTTAACGTTATGAATAGAGGAAGTCATTTCAGTTCTCCTTAACCGAGAGTTTGAGTGGCCAGGACGGGGTGAGAGGTTCCAGCTCTGCTCCGTCCATCTTCGCACGCACTAAATAACCACATAAAGTCGTAAAGTCAAGATCGCCAATATGAAAAAAATGGGCCGCCCCCCTGTTGACACAGAAGCCGTCACTGTCCGTCTCCCGCGTGAACTGATCGCAGCACTGGATGACGCGCGGCGCATGGATCCAGAGATGCCCACGAGGCAAGAGATCATTCGGCGCGTTCTGCTGGACTGGCAGGCGCGTGAGAGCACCGGTCCCACCCGAGACGATCTATGATGGGTTGGACTAGCGCCGTCGCGACCCAGCGGACCGGTCCACTCGGCCTGAGATGATCCGGCGTCTTCTTCAGGACCTCTTTGGGCCGGGAACTAGCGCTAATCCTGGCTCGAGCCGTTGATCCAGCCATGCATGCGACCCGACCACCAATCGTTTCATCGGTAGCTTAAAAGGATTAGGAGCAACTGCACAGCCTTGGGTTGTGGCTGGCCACACAGGCGGACATAATATCGTGTCGAGTTGTATCTAACTTTGCTCCCAATGGTTATCCGACGTAAGCGAGACGCAGTAAGCATTCTCAGGAGAGCACTGGCGGTTCAGCTTAATAGAAACGAAGACGCGGGGACGACATTCCTTACAAATCAAGCGTCAGCTGTCTTTGATCAGGAACAAGTTTTCGGCTCGGCCGTCCATGTCCCCCAGTTCTAGAAGATGGCGCATATGTCGGAACACCTACCTTTGCGCCAGCGCGGTGCTGCGAGACGAGTGTTCGCGCAAGAATCGACATTGCTGCAGCCCGGTCTCCGGGCACCCATGTGCTGACTCGGATCAAACCTTCCGCCTTACGGCGCGCGTCAGAGCGGCTGGTACGGATTGCATGTTTTTTCTTCTGAACATTCAGCGAAACACGCTTTTCGCTCGATTTTCCAGTTTTCTTCGACATTATTTCAACTTTCTCTTCGTGATGCCTGATTCTCCGATAGGGTCGCGAAAACCCAAACCCCCAAAACCGACAGCGCTGTGGATAACTGTTGACAGCGCTGTTGGTTTTCTCTTGCTCCGGAGCGTCGGTCTGGTGTGTTTTCCGCGCTGTCATTCGGGGGAAGTTCCGGCTATTCCTATGTGAAACCATAAGAAACGGATGATCGGGGGCAGCATGGCCATCAAGAAAAGTGACATCTACCGGTCCCTTTGGGAGAGCTGCGACCAGCTTCGGGGCGGCATGGATGCCTCGCTCTACAAGGACTACATCCTGACCCTGTTGTTCGTGAAATACGTCTCGGACCGGGCCGGTCAGCCCGATGCACTTATCGAAGTGCCACCGGGGGCCTCCTTCACCGACATGAAAGCCCTGCGCGGGTCCAAGAATATCGGCGAGGGTATGGACACGATCATCGCGCGGATCGCCGAGGAAAACGACTTGTCGGGCGTGATCGACCGGGCCTTCTTCAACGACCCCGAGAAATTCGGGCGCGGCCAGAAGATGATCAATACGCTGACCGCGCTGATCAACATCTTCAGCCGGGAGGAACTTAATTTCTCAAAGAACCGCGCCGACGGCGACGACATCCTCGGTGACGCCTACGAATACCTGATGCGGAACTTCGCGACCGAAGCGGGCAAGTCGAAGGGCCAGTTCTATACCCCTGCCGAGGTCTCGCGTGTCGTGGCAGCCGTGGCGGGCGTCAGCCGCGCCACCAGCCCGCGCCAGACGGTCTACGACCCGACCTGCGGCTCGGGCTCCCTGCTCCTTAAGGCCGCCGAAACTGCCCGCGTGCCGATCACCATCTTCGGGCAGGAGATGGACATCGCCACCCGCGGTCTCGCCCGCATGAACATGATCATGCACAACCGTGAGACAGCCGAGATCGCTCAGGGTGACGTGATCGCTGAGCCGCATTTCCTGACCGATTCCAACACCCTCCAGACCTTCGATTTCGTGGTCGCCAACCCACCCTTCTCAGCCAAGGCCTGGGCCTCGGGCTTGACCGAGGAAACGAAATACGACCGCTTCGTCGATGGCGATCCGCCCGCGAAGAACGGAGATTTCGCGTTCCTTCTGCACATCCTCGCCTCGATGAAGGCCACCGGGTCCGGTGCGGTGATCCTGCCGCACGGCGTCCTGTTCCGGGGGAATGCCGAGTCCCGCTTGCGCGAAAAGATCCTGAAACGCGGGTATATCAAGGGGATCATCGGCCTGCCGGCCAACCTGTTCTACGGCACCGGAATCCCTGCCTCGATCATCGTTCTCGACAAATCCGAGGCCCGGGCGGACCGGCCCGTATTCATGATCGACGCCTCCAAGGAGTTCATCAAGGACGGGAACAAGAACCGCCTGCGCGAGCGTGACATCCACAAGATCACCGACGCCTTCACTCGCGCACAGGAAATCCCCGGCTATTCCCGGCTGGTCCCTTACACCGAGATCACCCGCAACGATTTTAACTTGAACATCCCCCGCTACATCGACGGGTCAGACCCTGAGGACCTTCAGGATATCACCGCCCATCTGCATGGTGGTGTGCCCGAGCGGGATATCGACGCGCTGTCGGACTTCTGGGATATCATGCCCACCCTGCGCGCCACGCTCTTCGGGCAGAACCCGCGTACCGGGTATGCCGACCCGCTGGTTGCTCCTGATCAGGTGCGCAGCACGATCCGGAACCACCCGGATTTCGCCGCCTTCCGTGCGCAGATCACGGACATCCTGAACGGCTGGATCGCCGGGAACACGACAGCGCTGTCGGGTATCCAGCAGGGCGATCATCCCCGCGACCTGATCCACACCATCGCCGAGGATATGCTGACCCGGTTCGAACCGGCGCCGCTGGTGGATAAATACGAGGCCTATCAGCGTCTCATGTCCTACTGGTCGGACAGCATGCAGGACGATGTGTTCATCATCTCGGGCGGGGGCTGGCTGGCCGCACGGGATCTTCGCGAGGCCCGTAACGAGGTCAAGGACGGCAAGACGAAATGGCTGGAAGATGGCGACCTGACCGTGAACAGGGTCCGGCTCGTGGCTGATGTGATCCCCCCTGCGCTGATCATCGACCGTTTCTTTCCGGACCTCAAGGCGGCGCTGGACACTGCCACCGCCCGCGCCGAGGAACTGGGCCGCGAGATCGAGGAACTGGCCGAGGAACACGGGGCCGAGGGTGGGCTGCTGGCCGACGCTCTGACCGATACGGGCAAGCTGACTGCCGCATCCGTGAAGGCGCGCGAGAAATCCGGTGAAGCAGATGCCGAAGAACGGCCCCTGTTGAAACAGGCGGCCAAGCTGATTACGGCCGAGGCGGCGGCGAAGAAGGCCGCGAAAGAGGCCGAGGCGGAACTGACCGAGGCGGTACTCAAGACATACCCGGAGCTGACCGAGGACGACATCCGTGCCCTTGTGATCCACGATAAGTGGCTGGCCGATATCACGGCGGCCATCGGGGCCGAGGTCGAGGCGCGGACCGAAGGGCTGACCGCCCGCGTGCGGGTGCTGACCGAGCGTTACGGGCAAACCCTACCGCAGATCATGGACGATCTGGATGTGTTGGAGGCGCGGGTAGCCGGGCATCTGGCGGCGATGGGGGTAGCGGGATGAGTGAGGCTGCTTTACCCGAGGGATGGAGCATAAAGCGACTTGCTGAACTGGCGAGAGTTACGAGTGGCAAACGTCTACCCAAAGGCAGACGCCTTTCCATCGCCCAGACTGACCACCCCTATATTCGCGTTACAGACATGTTTATGGGCGGAGTTAATTCATCGGACATTCAATATGTTCCAGACGATGTTTTTCCAGAAATTTCGCGGTTTACCGTTGATGCAGGTGACATATTCATCTCTTGCGCTGGCACGCTCGGTCTCGTCGGGATGGTCCCCGAAACATTGGATGGCGCAAATCTGACAGAAAACGCAAATCGCATTTGGTCGATTGAGTGCGATAGTCGTTTCCTTCTTTCGGTGCTGTTATCTGATCGTATCCAATCGGTGATCCAGAACATTCAAACTGTCGGCGCCCAACCCAAGCTTGCCCTTGGTCGAATACGTGATTTTGAAATCCCCTGTCCTGAATCCCCCGCCGAACAACAGGCCATCGCTGCTGCCCTCTCGGATGCGGATGGGGTGGTGGCGGGGTTGGAGCGGGTGATCGCGAAGAAGCGCCTGATCAAACAGGGGGCGATGCAAGACCTCCTCACCGCCCGCCGCCGCCTCCCGGGGTTCTCGGGGGAGTGGGAGGCGAAGAAGCTGGGGGAACTCGGGATATGTCTCCGTGGAGTCAGCTATGATGGAAGCGCCGACCTTTTCGAAACCGCAACACCCGAGTCGATCATGCTTCTTAGAGCGAACAACGTGCAGAACGGCGAAGTGATCTACTCTGACGTTCAGCATGTTCGAAAAGAGCGCGTTAAGCCGGTTCAGTACTTGAAGCGCGGAGATGTCCTTGTTTGCATGGCCAATGGTAGCCGCGCGCTGGTCGGAAAAGCCGGTGTTTTCTCGGGGGAGGACGGTGCGGGCTACACTTTCGGGGCATTCATGGGGTGCTTCCGTCATGCCGCAAGCACCGCCGCAGATGGATTTGTGCCCTTCTTATTTCAGTCTGACGAATATCGAAGCCAGCTTAATGTGATCCTGTCCGGCTCTGCCATCAATAACTTAGCACCGAGCCAGATTTCGGGTTTCACCTTCAAGGTTCCAGTTGACCATTCCGAACAACAAGCCATCGCCGCCGTCCTCTCCGACATGGACGCCGAAATCCAGACCCTCGAGGGCCGCCTGACAAAGGCGCGGGCGGTCAAAGAGGGGATGATGCAAAACCTTTTGACCGGGCGGGTCCGGCTCGTCTGATTAGGATGACATTACTTTAAGGGGTATTCACAGATGACCATCGGCCAGCCGGAACGCGCCACGCAGAACCGTATGATCGCCCAGATGTGCGGCGAGACCTCTGGCGCTGCGGGCGGCCTCGGATGGCGGTACCTGGGCGACTGGCACCAGCGCCCCGGCAACGCCAATATCGAACCGGATCTGCTCCGCCCCTGGCTGACCAAGCGCGGGTATGACCCGGAGGTCATCACCAAAGCCATCGCCGAGTTGCAGCGCGCCGCCCGGATGGACGGGCTGAAGCTCTATGAGGCGAACCGGACTACCTTTGACATGCTGCGCTATGGCGTGCAGGTCACCCCCGGCCCCGGCGAGGCCCCGGTCACCGTGCGCTTCATAGACTGGGATCATCCGGCGGCCAACGATCTGGGCGTGGCCGAAGAGGTGGCGATCACCGCGAAAAACCCGAAGGCCTACAACAAGCGTCCCGATCTGGTCATGTATGTGAACGGCATCGCCCTGGGCGTGGTGGAATTGAAGAAATCCACCGTCGAGGTTGGCGAAGGCATCCGCCAGACGCTGGACAACCAGCGGCCCGAATTCATCCGGCATTTCTTCACGACCATCCAGATCACGTTTGCCGGGAACGACATGCAGGGCCTGCGCTACGCCGCGATCCAGACCCCGCAGCCCTACTGGCTGGCGTGGAAGGAAGACAGCGAGATCATCATGCCGCTGGAGCGGGATGTGTCGCAGATGCTGACCCCGGACCGGTTTCTGGGGCTGATCAATGATTTCATCCTGTTCGACGCCGGGATCAAGAAGGTCACGCGCCCGAACCAGTATTTCGCGGTGAAGGCCGCACAGGAGGCCGTTCGGGCCCGCAAGTCGGGTATCATCTGGCAAACTCAGGGGTCCGGGAAAAGCCTGATCATGGTGATGCTGGCCCGCTGGATCCGCGAGGCCCTACCTGACGCGCGTATCCTAGTGGTGACGGACAGGAAGGAGCTGGACGACCAGATCGAAACCGTCTTCGGCAATACCGGTGACAAGGTCCGCCGCGCGAAATCCGGAGCCGACCTGCTGGCCGCACTGGCTGACCCGAAAGAGCGGGTGGTCTCCTCCCTTGTGCATAAATTCGGGCGGCGCGAAGAGGATGAACTGGGTGAGATGATCGCCAACATACAGCGCGGTCAGATCGGCGCGCCGGTCGGCTCTTTCTTCGTGTTTATCGACGAGGCGCACCGGACCCAATCGGGCAAGCTGGCCCGTGCCATGCGGATGATCCTTCCGGATGCGGTGTTCTATGGTTTTACCGGAACGCCCCTGCTCAAGTCGGACAAACAGACATCGCTGGAAGTGTTCGGCCCCTATATCGGCACGCCCTACCGTTTCAACGAGGCGGTCGAGGACGGGGTGGTTCTGGACCTGCGTTACGAGGCGCGCGATATTGACCAGCGCGTGGCGTCGCCAGCCAAAATCGACGAGTGGTTCGAGGCCAAGACTAAAGGTCTGACCCCTGTCGCCAAGGCGACCCTGAAACAACGCTGGGGCACGCTGCAGAGGGTACTGTCCTCGAAGGACCGGCTGGAACAGATTGCCAGCGACATCATCATGGACATGGAGCTGAAGCCGCGCCTGAAGTCTGGTCGTGGTAACGCCATGCTGGTGGCCGGTTCCATCCCGGAGGCATGTCGGTTGTTCGAGATATTCCGGAACTCCGGTTCGGACCTCGCCGGGAAATGCGCGATCGTCACATCCTACACCCGAAACGCTTCGGAACTGACCGGTGAAGAGGCCGGGATGGGCGAGACGGAAAAGCAGTACGTCTATCGTGTCTATGACCGGCTGATGACGGACCTTGGGACGGACGAAGACGCCTACGAAACCGAGTCCCTGCGGAAGTTCCGCAAGGAACCGGCGCAGATGAAGTTGCTGATCGTGGTCAGCCGCCTTCTTACCGGGTTTGACGCCCCCACGGCGACCTACATCTACATCGACAAGCAGATGCGCGACCACGGGCTGTTCCAGGCGATCTGCCGGGTGAACCGGCTGGACGGGGACGACAAGGATTACGGGTATGTGATCGACTATAAGGATCTGTTCAAGAACATTGAGGCGGCGGTTGATGATTACACATCAGGTGCGTTCGACGCGTTCGATGCAGCCGATGTGGACGGGTTGATTTCTTCGCGGGCCGAGAAGGCTGGCGTCGATCTGACCACCGCGCGCGACGCATGGTTCGGCCTGCTGGACCCGGTTGAACAGCCGAAAGGGGATGCCGAGGTCCTCGCATATTTTTCCAGCCCGGGCGGCTGGGAGGTTGATCCTGAGGCGGATGAGAAAGCCCGCCGCCGTCAGGCGCTTTACAAGCTGGCCGGAGCCTATGCCCGGACCTTTGCATCGGTTGCGGAAGACCCGGCGGCATCCGGGGTGAACGATCTTCAGATCGCCCAGTACCGGGGCGAAGTGGATCGCGCGCTCGCGCTCCGGAATGCCGTGCGCCTTCACAGTGGCGACGGGGTCGACATGAAACAATTCGAGCCCGCCATGCGGCACCTGATCGACACCTATATCAAGGCGGAAGGGTCCGAAGTAATCTCGCATCTTGATGACATCAGCCTGATCGATCTGGTCGCCAGCAAGGGAGCGTCGGTCGAGGAAGAGCTGCCTGCCTCATTGAAGGCAAAGCGGGAAAACGTCGCCGAGGCGATCGAAAACAACGTCCGCAAGCTCATCATCGATGAAACGCCGGTGAACCCGAAATTCTATGAACGCATGTCAGAACTGCTAACGGACCTTGTAAAAAAACGGAAGGACGACGCGCTCGCCTACGCGGATTATCTGGAAAAGATCGCGGAACTGGTCAGGTCGGTCAAAGCCGGTCACGGCGGTGATTATCCGTCTACCATGAGCACGCCGGGGCGAAAAGCCTTGTACGATAACCTCGAACAGGACGAAGCGCGCGCACAGTCAGTTGACCAGGCGATCCGTGAAACCGCCCAGACCGGGTGGCGTGGAAACACGATGAAAGAGCGGATGCTTCGGCGTAAGCTGTCGGACGTTCTTGAAGACGAAGAAGCCGTCGAACAGATTATCGAGATTATCCGGTCCCATCATGAATACTGAGCAGATCGAGGTCGCGGGTCTGTCGGTTGAACTGGTCCGGAAGCCGATCAAGAACCTTCATATCGGGGTCTACCCTCCCGCTGGACGGGTCCGGGTCGCGGCGCCTCCGGCTATTAGTGAAGACGCGATCCGGGTGGCAATTGTCACCCGCTTGGGATGGATCAAGAACAAGCAGCGTCAGTTCGCAGAGCAGGCTCGCGAACCCGAGCGGCTCTACGTATCGGGCGAGACACATTACTATTTCGGGCGTCCGTTGCGACTGGGGGTCCGGCAGGCTCTGGTCCGCGCCGGTCAAATCAGTGTCGATGGCGCAGAGCGGATCACCATGGTGGTCCCGCATGACGCGAGTCGGTCAGATAAAGCCCGGTGGATGTCCGCATGGTATCGCAGGGAACTCCGGGACAAAGCCGCTCACAGGGTATCGAAATGGGCCGACCGTCTTAGCGTGGCGGAACCCGCGTGGGGCATTCGAGCGATGCACACGAAATGGGGATCGTGTAATCCGGATACCGGGCGTCTCTGGGTTAACCTTGATCTGATCAAGAAGCCGCTGGTTTGTCTCGATTACGTGATCCTCCATGAAATGGCGCATTTCGTGTCGCGTCGGCATGACGACGTTTTTGTGGCCGTGCTCGACCGACACATGCCGGGCTGGCGTCAAATACGCGCTGACTTGAACAAACTTCCCCTGAGCGCACCCGCTGTCTCGCAACTGACGCGTGATCTTAGTTCAGACATTTAGGGGTGACCCGATACTTCCGGATTGCCTTCCAGGTGGGAGGTGCTGGACCTTGTGGAAGCATCCACCGCGTGCGGGCTGCGGCAGGTCGGCCTAACCGTTTCGCGCTCTGGTATGTCCTATCTGATAGGTGCCTCGGCTGTTCGGTGGGAGGCCCAACCCTCATGGCCTTCCCAGGTACGACCACAAGTGCCCAGGACCGGACCCAGCCGACACCCTTCGCCCACTTCAGGAATATCGGATCAGCCCGAACGGCCATCTGATCGCGCGGCTCGTCTGGCTCATCACTCTGGGCGCGCATCGTATTCACGGCGTCTGCTGCGCGGATATCATCAAGCAAGATAGATCCGCTCGACACTTGCCGTGAACCTTGACCGTTGGTGTGCAACCCGTTGCGCTCGTCGAGCCAGTCGGCAGCCTTGATGTCGGCGAACAGGTTACGGTCCTCCTGTCGGCCCTCCTGTGTCAGGGAACCCGGAAAAGATGTTTCGGGACTGGCAGTGGTCATCGCGTTCTCCGTTTCTTCTACGAAGATCGCCGGAACCCATGAAAAACCGAAGGTTCCAGTCGGGGGCACCATGCTTCTTGATAGGGCCATCCCATTTGCCCGTACGCGCGTGCGCGCATACGAGAACCTATAGGGTTTGGGCCCAAGTTCTTTATGAACGACCGTCCGTACAGAAACGCATCCGGATTATTTTTATGGGGATAAACCCCCTAGATAAGGGCCCTTCGACTTCGGATCTGTGCGCCCCCGGCATATACTAGACAATGACGAGAGCAGCCCGTGGTCGATGGTTTCGACCCGGCGTCTCAACACTTATTAGAAGGGACCGGTAGGGTTGGCGATCGAACTCACACCACTCAGCGGGCGCGGCGGAAAACGCGAAATCAAATTCAGGATCCACGACGAGGAATTCCCCGGGATGGAGCGCAAAGCGCATGAGCTCGGGTTTCGCAGTGTGAACGCCCTCGCGGCACACGCGCTGCGTCAACATGGGACGCATGACGTCAATAAGGTGGCCGCCCGGATGGGCGAAGCCGCGGAAGTCCTGCATGACATCCGCGCGGCAGCGCACGCGGAGACTTCAACGATCTCCCCTGATCAAGTGAAGGGCATGGTCCGGACCTGGGAAGGTCTGTGCGGCGCACTGATCGCAACGTTGAGGAAAGGGTAATGCGTCCCCATTTCACATCGCATCATTCCGCGGTCGAGCTGGCGCGATATGATCTACGGAAAGGCAGTGAGGTACTCGGCGGAACCGTGATCGCGCGGTCAGCATCAAAGGTGCGTGAGTGTTTCGAACAGTTCGGAGCTTGCGGTTTTGTTCATATCACGCTGTCAGCGCCGGAGGGGATCTGGCTTGATCGGGAGACGTGGCTCGACTCGATGCGATTTGTGTTGAACCGTCATAAGTTTCCCGTTGGACTGACCCCTTGGGTCATGGCGCGCCATACCGACACTTCCGGTGACCACGCGCACGCTTTCGTAGCGCTCGAGACCTTAGAGTTTCGGGAAATCAGGCCGATCCGATCAAAATCTCACACATCGGAAACCCATCAGCTCCTGGCCGAACGTTTGGGATTGCCGATACCGGAATATTTTTCACCGGCGGCCCCACCTCGCATTCATGGCAGTGTCCCCTTGAGGCGTTTGAACCGGGACCCGGAATATCAGCGTTTGGCGGATGACCTCAATTCGGGCCTCGCGACATGGCCAGAGAACCTGGACGCTTTGAACGATTCGCTGTCTGCCGTGGCGAGCCCATATCAAATAACGGAAGACGTCAACTTGTATGGTCACCCGAGCCTCGTCTGCGAGAGCGCGACGCGCCGGATTCGACCGAGCGCGTTGGGTGACGCTTTCTTCCCCGTAAACCTGAGGAAACGGCTCGACTGGGCGGGACGGCTCACGCGAGCGCGCCTCAACCTAGACATGGCTGTTCTCCTGAACACGCCTGAAATCCTTAGGGCCCTAGACCACGCCGAACATGACTATTCAGATCACGAACAATCTTTGAAAGGGAGCCCACCCATTGCGCACGAAGATCGAAAAACCAGCACATCAGGTCCCGGACAAGATGGAGAAATTAAACGCCGGGTTGAAAAAGATCAGGGGGGACGTGCAGATCCTCCACCCCCTGCTGGACTTGCTGCAGGACCCGGACGGCTCAGGCCCGGGGAGGACGGCAGCGATCCGCCTGATCAAGATGATTACGGACATGAAAACCAAGCAGGAAACCATCGAGGTCGAAGTGGCCGACATCAAGGAGGCGGTGATCACGATACAGGAACAGACCGACAAGATGGTGAAAATCCTTGGTCGTCTCGATATGATCCTAAGCTGTCCGATGGACTAACACTGCTCGGCTGGATTGCTCGCGTGCTGGCGATCGCTCGTCGGGTAACGCCTGGCTTCCGTCACAGCCTCGATACCCTCACGCGTTCGTTGAGTTTGAAGTTCTGGGATCAAAGCGCGGTCGCCGTTTTTCCAGATCGGGTCACTTTGGAGGCGGCTGGCTACACATCCTCTAGCCATGCTCGTCGCTTCACTGCAGCTTACGCGTCCGATCTTGAACACCACATTGTGTTGAAAGGCATTATTGACCCTTCAATCCGGTTAACGCCTGGAATGACGCTCAGCAGCCGGAACATCCCTGCAAATGAACGCCGCCCATTCCAACTGATATGTCTGGAACTCGGCCTGGATCCCGTGTTGGATCTGAAGAGGCTGTTTCATAGGGCCCTCAAGAACGAACGGGTTAATGGGTCAATTCGTCGCGCAAGGGACACCTTTGAACTTCGGCAGGACCAACCACGTGCCTTGGTAATCGGCCCGCATGCGCAGGACCTCTTGGAAGCCTGTGATCCAAGTTTGACGTCGATTCTAACCGAAGTGGCAGCATCAATCCCGCATCTGAGATGCGTGCTGCCGAGCGGCATAGTCGTGAAAGCCAGTGAATTAGCTCTCCTCATGACCCCTGCCCCACCCGTAATGGACGAAAAAAATCATGAAGGAATACCGACGGAATATCCGTTCGAAGATCGTCCTTCAGACGATAGTGAGAACCCTTCTGGTGAGCCTGAACCGAACTCCTGATAAAACGGGTCTATTGGGGTGAACTGCTTCGGCTCCTGCCCTGACCTCCTCACCACCAGAGGGGGCAATTTTTGACGCCGATTGGCGGATCCTTGCGACCGCGATGAAGACGGAGCAGATCTGATCTGGTGCTGGGTCCGTTAATGGGGCGAGAAATGATCGAAATTGGCGATGCCACTGAGTGGCCATGCCTACCATTTGAATGGTACGTCAATCCCAATGGATAACACAGTTATCTTAAGAGAGATGGCCTGTTGTTGGGCGTGAGTATACGGTATGCGCGGGCGATTACTAGGGTTCGAAAAGGCCCCAAGTCCCGTCACGGAGGGTATTGATCGCGAATGTCTCCACTAAGCGGTGCCCTTTTGACGCAACCAAGACAGGATTACGGATGAAGAATTTTGCGGGGAGGTCGCTCGCTGGCCGTAAAGGTACTGAGAACGACACGAAGCCCGCAAAGACGTCCGGTCCGAAGTCGCGTCCCGCCGGTGATGGTCTTGTCACGGTTACGTTCCGGTCTCCCAACTCATTTATGCGGCCTTTCGCTCAAATGCCAAGGGGCTTTTGCCGCCTAGCGACGAGTGGCGACGACGCGGATTATAGAAGCCGTTGATA
>Ga0181375_1000017_pt1 | contig 152038 bp, 149 predicted proteins | sample LowvirmetaG_FD_130090 | JGI IMG/M metagenome (GOLD analysis project Ga0181375, IMG submission 130090) | Marine viral communities from the Subarctic Pacific Ocean - Lowphox_11 viral metaG | ecosystem: Environmental > Aquatic > Marine > Oceanic | place: Subarctic Pacific Ocean | collected... | reverse complement strand
CACGCTCCTGCTCTGCCAGGATCGCGATGATCTGTTCCTCGGTAAATTTGCTCTTGCGCATTGTCTGTCTCCGTTACGACAGACTCTCCATTCAAATGCGGGACCATTTGGGGCTCAGGTCAGCAACCCATATACTGTCCAGTTCCCTCGGATATCTCGCCAATGATACAGATTTGTATATTTCGGACGTGGCGCGGTTGAATGCCTGTTCCGCCAGGGACATTGGTCGGAACACCGACACCCGCCATGCGCAAAATCTGGCAGGTATTCAGACCGGTCAAACGGAACCAGCCCCTGCCCCGCTCAATCGTCACTGACGGCGTCACGCCCAGGTTCGCCGAATATCAGGGAGCGCAGCCAGTCGGGCAGCATTCTCTGAAACCGTGGGTGCCGATCAATCATTCGCGCCAGCCACGCCCGCCCTGAATCAGAATTGCGCGCAACAAGCGCAATGCCCGACAGCGCAACCGTAAGACCGATCGGCACCATTGGGAAAGGTGTCAGAATACCGATCGGAATGCCGATCAGGACCAGGATGATGCCGCACCCGGCAAGCCCGGCCCGCACAATGCTCACAGGCCGTGATGCGCGCGGTCGCGAAGATGCCGTATCTTCCGGATCAGTCACGTCGTTTCCTGAGCTTTCATTGCCGTGCCGCGGGGCGGTCTGGCTGTCCTGGCCTGCAGCCCTGAGGCGCGGCTCATGAACCGGCAGGCGGCAGGGCTCTCTTTCTCGGTGCAAGTGCCGCATGAATGACCGGTCCGCCGATGAGTACCAAAGGGGCACCGACTATGAGGCCGCAGATGATGGCCACCGCCATGGGAGCCAGCAATGCCGACCCCTCACCAATCTTGAGCGCCAGTGGCGCAAGCGCGAGTATGGCAATAAGGGCTGACATCAGGATCGGCCTCAACCTGGCGCGCCCGGCGTCTATGCGATGGCCTGAACCCACCTCGCCCTCGGGCAGTTCTGCAAAATAGAACACGCCAAGTTCCGCAATGATGCCAATGACCATTGTCAGTCCCATCATGGCTGCAATGTTCATTTCCGTCCCGGTCAGGACAAGCCCCGCCAGGACGCCCGGTATGGTCAGCCCGACAACGCCCAGGACAGAGATCGCCTGCGACATGTCCCTGAACAGGAAGACAAGGAGAAGGCCTGACAGGATGAAGGCAGCGCCGAATACGGTGATGAGATCACGGAACGACCTTTGCTGTTCCGCGAATAATCCGCCGAATTCGTATCTGACGTCAGCGGGCAAGGCGACGGCCTTCATCGCCTTGGTCACATCGCGCATCGCGGACCCCATATCGCGCCCCTCCAGGCGGCCTGTCACAGCCGTCATGGGTTGCAGGTTCTCGCGGCTGATCTGGGACTGCCCCGTCGCAATACTGACCTGTGCGACCCGGCTCAATGGAAGCAGCGTGCCGCTCCTGGACCGCAGCATGAGCCCTTCGATCGCTTCGACCCTGTCCCTGATGTTTTCAGGGCTCCAGACCCTGACATTGATAATCCGCTCACCCGACTGGATACTGCCAACAAGATGGCCGCCGATCAGCGCCTCGATCTGTGTCGCGGCAGAAGCAGCATCAAGGCCTTCGAGCGCCAGGCGGGCCCGGTCCAGAGAGACCGTTACGGCATCGCCTGCGACCCGGTCGGATTTTGCAACTTCAACCACGCCCGGAACGCCGTCCAGGGCAGAGACGGCCAGGTCAGCCGCCTGCGCCATTGCGGCAGGATTGTTCGAATAGAATTTGACTTCAATGGGTTGCGGAACTGCTGTCAAATCACCGATCAGGTCTCCCATCAGCTGGATGGTTTCGATGGAAAGACCCGGAATATCCGTTTCCACGCGGGCGCGGATCTCCTGCATGATGTCTTCGATCGGCCGTCTTGGCATGGGCTTGAGCCTGACAAACATGTCGCCTTCATTGGCCTCTGTCAGTCCACCGCCCAGTTGCAGGCCTGTCCGTCTGGAATAACTCGCGACCTCGGGAACGGACCGGATGATGTCTTCCATCTGGAGGACAAGCCGGTCTGTTTCCGTCAGCGACAGTCCGGGCGGCGCGAAATAATCGAGTACGAATCCGCCCTCATCCATTTGCGGCATGAAGCCCGATGTGACGCGCGTGGCCGAGAAACCGCCAATCAGGACGGCCGCACCGACGAGAAGTCCCGCCACGAGCCGGGCGTGATGCAAAGGCCACTGCATCGCACGTCCATACGCGTTGCTCAGCCATTTCAGCCAGCCATTTGACCGTTCGGCGCGCTCGGCATCTTCCACTTTTGCAAACCGCAGGGCCAGAAGAGGCGCAACCGCCATCGCATAAAGCATGGAGAATGCGAGCGACGCAGCCATCGTGACGGCCAGCGCCTTGAAAAAGCCACCTGTCACACCGCTCAGGAATGCGAGGGGTGTGAACACCACGATCGTGGCCATGGACGAACCGACAAGCGGCCGCACCATCTCGCCGGCGGCCTCGAGAACACTGATCGTCGCGTCGCTCAGACGACGCGTTATGTGTTCAAGCATGACGACGATATCATCAACGATCAGTCCCACAGCCGCCGCCATGCCGCCGAGCGTCATGATATTGAGACTGAGTCCGAATGCCATCAATAGCAGCGCGGTCGAGGCAAGGACCGCCGGCAGCAGGATCGCGACGACCAGGACAAACCGGAAGCTTCGCAGGAAGAGGAAGAGAACCACGCCCGCCAGAAGGGTGCCGATCAAAATGGAATCACGGACACTTTTTGCCGCTGATCTCACCAGGTCGGACTGGTCATAATAGGGAGTTATTCTCACGCCCGCAGGGAAACGGTGCGCCTCACGGGCGAGTATCGCCTTGACCTGATCGGTCAGCGCCAGCGAGTTCGCGTCGGGCGCCTGCCTTATATTGACCAATACGGCGGTTTCGCCATCGGCTGTGACACGCGTCCATTCGGGCGCCGTCGACAAGCGGATCTCGGCGACATCATCAAGATTTACCACCGCGCCTCCCGCCGACTTCAACACGATGCCCCCGATATCCTCAATCGAGTTCAGGCGATCATCGACAATCGTCAGGAAGAGACGCGACCTGTCCTCGAAACGCCCGGATGCAGCAACCAGGTTTCCGGAACCGAGAACGGTCTCGACATCGTCGACCGACAGCCCGAGCGCCTGCAGCCGTATCGGGTCCACAATCACCTGGTACTCCGAATCCCTGCCGCCCAGGACCGAGACTTCCGCGACACCATTGACCGAAGCGAGAAGCGGACGAAGGTCGTATAAGGCAAAATTCTTCAAGGAGACGAGGGAGTCTGTCTTCGACGTCACGGAATAGCCAAGGACCGGAAAGATCGTCGGATCCATTCGTCTGATATTGAACGCAAATCCCGGTGGGAGTGACGGCGCGAGCCGCGCAACTTCGGACTCAGCCTGAAGTGCGGCAGACGTCATGTCCTGCCCCCAATTGAACGTTACGGACACTTCGGCCGACCCCCGGCTCGTTTGCGAGCGGACGTTGCGAACGCCAGGAACGGCGCGCAGGGCTTCCTCGACAGGCCGGGTTACCTGGGTGACCATGAGGTCTGCCGGCCGGTCGCCTGCATCAAGCGATACGCTGATGCGCGGAAACTGTATCGTTGGAAACAGGCTCACCGGCAGGTTCAACAGCGCAAAAGCGCCGCCGGCGGTCAGAATGAGAAAGGCAGCCAGAACGAACCGCGTCTGGCGCGACAGCCAGGCACTCATTGCGCGGCCTCTCTTATGGCAGCATCGGTCCTGATCTTCATGCCATCTGACAGGATGGCTCCCCCTTCCAGGATGACGGCCTCTCCCGTCTCAAGGCCGGACAGGACTTCAGTCTTGTCACGGCTCTGAATGCCGGCCTCGATATGACGTAACCGTGCCGTCCCCTTATCATTGATAAAGACGTAGGCACCGGACTCGTCCTGGAACACAGCTTGGCGTGGTACAGTGATGGCGTCCTGGTGAATTTCGGCAACCATCTCTGCCTTGACCGCCTCGCCTGACAAAAGCCCGTTTCCCGGTGGCGCCGCAACCAGGGCGGCTGCCATGCGGGTTGAAGGATCGATCCGTGTGTCAATGCTGCGAATGACCGTTTCCACGGCCTTCTTGGAACCATCGAGAGGTTGCAGGCTGACTGCGTCCCCGGCCTTGAGGCGGGTCGCGTCCTCAATCTCCAATCCGATCCGCGCCTGGATGGCATCAGCGGACGCGACACGCACCATCTGGGCGCCCGGCGCCACCAGATCACCCGGTTCGACCAGGAGGGCATCCACGATGCCCGCAATCGGCGAACGCAGCATCGATACAGACCCTGTCCGCGCTTCCAGGCTCGAAGCCTGGAGGTCCAGGTCACGCGCGGTCGCAGCGGCGGCCTCAACATCGGCATCGCTTGCCAATCCATCCTTGCGCAGTCTTTGAGTGCGTTCCAGCACGGCTTGTGCAGCCGTTGCATCCCGCCGAAACCTGACAAGATCGAGCCCGGTAGTGGAAGATGGACCGAGCCGGAGAATGACCTGGCCTTTGTCAACGCTATCTCCGGACACGGCGAGAATGTCGATGACCCGCGCTTCAATCTCGGCGTTCAGCGTGTGCTGACTGGCCGGATCGAATTCGATCGAGCCGAAGCCCGACACAATCTCGGGCAGGTTCTCTCGCGTCACGGCGGCGGTCGTGACCAGAGCGCTGGGATCCGGTGGGGTCTTGGCGGCCGGCGCGCCGCAGGCCGCGACAAGCGCAGCCAGGAGGGCAAGGGTAGATGTCATTCTCATTTCAATGTCTCCAGCGGACGGCCGACTGATATTTCGAGCGCATTTTCAAGCTCCCGAATGCTGAGCGAAAGCGCCGTCTCGGTAATCTGCTTGTCCAGCAGCGTCATCGAGGCTGCGTTGAAGGATGCTTCGGGAATATCGCCGCGCTCAGCGGCCTGTTGCGTGGATTCTGTCTGCCGGACGAGTGGCTCGATTTGCTGCAGGATGTCGGCCCGTTGCTTGCGCGTGATTTCGAGCGCAGCAAGTGCTGACGCAATGTCTGCCCTGATCGTTTCCTGATGGGCCACATATTCCGCGCGAAGTTGCGCGTCTGTTGCCAGGGCCGACCTGATATCGCCGCGCCCCCGGTTCCAGATCGGCAGCACGAACGAAAGGCTTGGACCAAATGTTTCGACCGACCCTGTATCGCGCGCCGCATTGAATCCCAGGGACGGGAGCGGGAAGGCATTGAGCCGGGCGGCCTCTCCTGCCGCGCCAGCCGCGGCATAATTTGCCCGCATGCCAGCCAGGTCTGCGCGATACATGAGGGCCGAGCTGACCAGTGTCTCAAAGTCGACCGTCTTGTCGGACAGTGGCGCAGGAGGCGTGACGTCGAGACGCTCGAATGGGTCCAGCCCGAGCGTACGATTGAGGTCCAGTTGGGCCGAACGCAACTGCAGCTCTGCCGTGCGGTCCCGATCCGCCGCGTCAGTCGCGGCGATGCGGCGTGCGTCAAGCTCCGCCGCTGGCAGATCGCCGCGCGCGACAGCGTCGAGGACGCTTTTCAGCTCCTTGTCGGCCAGGGACCGGAACCGCGCCGTCTGGGACTTGATCCGGCTGAGATAGCCAATCCTCTCACTCAACAGGCTTGCCCGCTCTGCAGTGAGCCATTCAGCCCAGGCGATGTCCATTCGGACTGTCTCAACATTGGCGCGGGCTGCGCGCAGGGCGATCGGGCGCCGGGCAATTGCCGCGAAATCATAACCTATCCCGCCCGCAATGGCCGTGACCGCGCCGGCGCCGCTGGTCGGAAAATCAAGTCCTGCAGAAACTGTCGGATCGGGATAAAGCCCTGCCGCAAAAACCTGCGCCTCGGCGACCTTCTCACGCGCACGCAGCGCGTTCAGGTCAGGATTGGAGCGGACAGCGATGGCACCGAGTGCCCTCGGGGCAAGAGGCAGTGTCAGCTCGATGGAGTGTGCCTCAGCCATCTGCTCGATCGACATCCCGTGTACGGACACACTGGCAAGTGGCACCCTGGCCTCAGTGGATGTCGCGCAGGCGGCCAGCAGGATGAGGGCAGGCATGATGAAGGATAGTGACTGTTTCCTGGTCATAAGGCGGCTTCCCCTGAACTTCGAGGCAGCACATCGCGACCGGAAAGTGATACCTGTTCAACTAGCATGGATCAAAGCCCGATCAAATGGGGCGAAGTCCAGTCTCACACTCAGGCCCGGCTTATTGTCATCGAGCGACAGGCGCGCGCCATGCAAATCGCTGATTGCCTTGACGAGCGCCAGCCCCAGCCCTGAACCCGGTGTCGTTCTCGATTTTTCGACACGATAGAATCTGCGCAAGACACGGTCGCGTTCGCCCTGTGGAATGCCAGGTCCATTGTCACGCACATTGATCCAGACTCCGTTCAGGCCCGTACCCGTTTCGATCTGGATTGTGGCATGCGCCGGACAATGGCGAATCGCGTTTTCAACAAGATTGGCAAAGAGCTGCGTCAGGAGGTCACTGTCACCCAGGACGAGGTCTCCCGCTTGTGAGCGATGGACAATCTCGAATGCCTGGCCCGCTTCCTCCGCTACCGGCGTATACGCCTCATGAAGGCGCTCGGCTATTTCAGCGAGCGACACCGCCTGGAACCGCGATTTACGGGCACCCGCCTCGATCTGGGCTATCCGGAGCAGCGCATCAAAAGTTGTCGCAATCTGTTTGGCCTGTGCATTGGCGTCATCGGCGAGCCCATTCAGGGCAGCGGCATCATGTGTGACATCGCGCATGCGTTCGAGTGTGATCTCGAGCCGGTTGATGGGCGTTCGCAGATCATGCGCAATGTCCGTACTCACCTGCCGGATTCCATCCACGGTATTTTCCAGCTGTGACAAGCCGTCATTTACAGCAAGAGAGAGGCGCCCAAGATCGTCATGCGCGTTGCGCAGCGGCACGCGCGCCTTCATGTCACCGAGCGCGACACGGCGCAACGTATCGGCGATCCGGTCCAAACGTGCCTGCGCCCGGTGCCCCACAAAAGTGCCCACCAACCCGGCAATCAGGAAACTGGCGAGAGACGCCAATGCAAATGCACCAATCACCGAATGCAGGATGGCATCGGGCTCTTCAAAACTGAACGCCACGATCAGTCGAGTATCGCCGATGTCACGGGTCGCGAGCCTGTAACGATCTCCGGTATCGGCATTGATTTCACTGCCACCGACATTGCCTGGCATGAGCAATAGCGGCGCCTTGACCGGTCGTCCGGCAATCAATTCGCCGTCGCGTCGCCCGAGCCAGTAGACTTCATCATCCGGATCAGCCGATGCAGACCGCGTCTCGACCGCCCTGACGAGTTCCGCCTCCCCGCCTCGCTCGAAAGCATCCTCGAAGCGCTCAGCTGCCAATTCGGCAGCCTGCTCAACGCGGCTGTCCAGATCAGAGCCGATCACCCCCAGGGCAACCCAGGCGGCCATCGCGTACGCCACGACAAAGGTCACGGCCAAAAGGACCGCAAACCGGAAATAGGTGCTTCGAAACCATTCAGTCAGGCGCACGAAGACTATACCCGATGTTTTTGACCGTATGCAGAAGGTGGGAGTCAAACGGCTTGTCGATCTTGGCGCGGAGACGACTGACATGCGTTTCCACGACGCTGGTTTGCGGATCAAAGTGAAAATCCCAAACGTGTTCCAGCAACATCGTGCGGCTGAGGACGCGGCCTTCACTTCTCATCAAATACTCCAGCAGGGAAAATTCTTTGGGAAGGAGCTCAATCTGCTGGCCTGCCCTGTTGGCCGTGCGCCGGATCAGGTCAAGCTCGAGATCGGCAACAACCAGTTTGGTCTGTTCGGATACCAGGCTTGGCCGGCGGGCTATCGCGGCCAGTCGCGCGGCCAGCTCCGAGAAGGCAAACGGTTTGGCAAGATAATCATCCGCACCCGCCTCCAGTCCCTCTACCCGGTCATCCAGACCGCCAACGGCCGTAAGGAACAGGACCGGCGTTGACAGGTCTGCTGCACGCATTGCCTTGAGAATGGCCAAACCATCCATGCCTGGAAGCATACGGTCCAGAATGATCGCATCGTGACCTCCACGCAGGGCCAACGCCAGACCGTCGATGCCGTCCTCGACAGAGTCGACTCCATGGCCCGCTCCGATCAGACCGGAACGGACATAGTCGCGCGTGACTGCATCATCTTCGACAAGTAGTATTTTCAAAACCAACTCCCGCACCAATTATCACCGGTGCGGCTGCAGACACATCGCCTTCGTCTGCAGCCGCGCCGTATCGGACAATCTAGTCTTTCTCTTCCATCTTGTCGTTGTCATCATGATCAATCACGACCTGACCCGTGGACGCATCGACAAGAATCTCGATTTCGGTGCCATCCGCAGCAAGAAGTTCGACCTCGAAAACACCTGAACCGTCTTCCGTCTCGAATTCGGCCGACATGGCCCGACCGCCGCTCTGGCTTTCAGCTGTCGATATCGCCTGGGCAAGACCGATCGGGGCAGCCTGGAATGCGGCGTGCTCCTGGTCACCGGTGCCGTCACGATCAGGCCCGGCAAAAGCCATCATGCCCATTCCAAGGGTCAAACCCCCGCCAATCAGTAGCGCAATTGCTGATTTCGATTTCGTCATGCACGTATCTCCTCAAATCCAGTTTTTTTAACAGGATTGCCAGGCTAAGGGGTCTACCTGACCGGGCTCATGCGCGCGATATACAAATCTGTATATTGCTTCCATGGCCCCACCGATGGTGATTTGGCACCCATCGCGGTCGGTGACGTTCCATTCTGGCTGTACGATGGATGCCTCTGCGAGCATGTTTCGCGCGACGTGAGGCGGCCGTTCAACCGGCATAGCGAGGCACGCGCCATGAAACAGGCTTCTCCGCGAAGGCAGCGAGCTTACGACAGATGGACGCGACTCCGCGCTCGTCCGCTCACCATTCTGATAATCGTCGGCACTTTCGTCTTCTTTGTCCTCACCGGTATTGAGCTGATGACGACAAGCGAGCCGCTCTCACTTGTCGATGTCACAATGGAGCTGGTCGAAAACAGCCTGCTGGCGGGCGCGATGGTTGTCATGGCTGCAATCGCATCCGAAACCCGCATATTGCGCCGGCAGCATCGTCTATTGACTGACAAAGTCTCTGAAGTCGCTGCTGACAGCGAGAAATGGCGGCAGGCGGCTCAAGACGTTGTCGCGGATCTCAACCGCGCTATCGATTCCCAATTCTCTGAATGGGGCTTGTCCGAGGCAGAGCGTGGGGTCGCCCTGCTTATGCTCAAGGGATTTTCTCACAAGGAAATCGCAAGACTACGCTCGTCCACCAGCGCGACGGTCCGGCAGCAGGCGAGCGCCATATATGAGAAATCCTCGCTTCCAAACCGCTCCGAGTTTGTCGCATTTTTCCTTGATGCGATGCTGACTCCAGCAGACGCGCGCCAGCTGCAAGTATCGCCCGACATCGTTGCGGATCACGCATTGCAGAAATGACCTGCCTTCACGTTTGTAGGATGCAGATAGGCACCTGCCCAACTTGATCTCGTCTGACATCTGTCGGATGGCGCAAGGCTCTGACCCTGGATGACATGGCGGTGGACCAAGGAGCCCTCCCGCCATGTTCACCCCAGAAATACGACACTCTCCCACAGATCACGTCCTTCGCGGATTGAAGCGTGCCCGAAAGTTTGAAGCCACCTTTCCGCACTGGATCGCAGACAATCTTTTCGAACGCCGCATGCAATCGCATCTCAAGCAGCTTGCCCTGGCGCCACCTCCTCTCGGCGGCGTGTCGGGCACCCGCGAGATTCATAATGACAGCCGCACCTACCTTTCCGGCCCCCGGCTTGATTCCGATCACAGGCTCCGCAATGTCGCCGACATCTTTCAATGCAGCGACACCGCGCGCCTGATTCAAAACCTGTTTGGCGCGGATTTGTCCGATACGTACGTTCGTCTTGAGTATTGTCTCGATACGCGCGGGTTCTGGCTGAAGCCCCACACGGATCTCGGCGTCAAGCGCTTTACAATGCTGATCTACCTGTCCGACGACCCACGTCACAGCGACCTCGGAACCGACCTGTTCCTCGACGAGAACGCACATGCAGGGCGCGTACCGTTCACCCCCAATTCCGCGCTGATTTTCACGCCGTCTAAGAAGACATTTCATGGATTCCTGCCTCGCGTAATCGACGGTGTCCGCCGCTCATTGATCCTCAACTATGTCACGACTGAATGGAAAGCCTCAGAGCAACTCGCATACCCGGGGCATCCCGTGCTTGCCTCAAAGAGTACTCGGGTAATCGCATTTCCAGGCAAAAGGATATGAACCACAAGCTCTTCAGACTCTTCTGGTCCATAATCTTCTCCACGATGCTTGCAGCCGCTGCTGCTGCCAGCGAAAGGGCCGAAGACAACGTGTGCGGACTTGTTGACGAGGTTCAGCGCCTTCACGGGCCGTCATTGGCTGAAGCCATCGTTGCCGACATCGACATTGGAAGAACATCGAAATTTGTCCTGGGCCGGTATGATATCGGGCACGAAGAAGGCCAACTTGTAGACTATACGACCCGTTCCCAGTTTGCCTTGCTGAACCTAATTTCCCGTCATGATGCCTTAACTTACATTTTTGTATAGCCGCCGACAAACACCTGAAAATCCGGCATGGCAAAACCCTATTGTCAGTTCTTCCTCCCCCCTGACTGACAAAACCGCTCCCGTGCCAGATTGCGTGTCCCCTTCGCGGCCTGGCTTGGAATGGAGCTCTATACAGGTTCTCACTCCACCCGGGGACCTGATATGCAGACAGTGCCCGTTTTCCGGTTCTCCCGAATCTGGAAACGGGCATTGGTTGCGCAACACGACCGAACCGACATTCCGCATTACCGGCAGAAGGATATGGGGTCAGACTCTCCAAAGCCGAATCCGCATGCTGTCTTCCGCCGCTTTACGGTCGACGCCATTCGACAAGTCGATACTGGATGAGCTTGGCGTGGCGGAGCGTCCTGCTGACCAGTGCAATGCGTGTTGGTTGATTTCCCCTTACTCATGGCATGGACACGTCCGAGACGGTACTTGTCGCGCCCGCGGATCGTCGTCTCCGTTTCAACCGCCAGACCTGACCTCGACAATGAATGCGGTTCATCCTGCGCAGCAAGAAAGTTTGGAAACGTCCTTGCCGAACCCCTGGGCCGCCAGTTTGAGGCCTTCGACGGTTGTCAGATAGGGGAAGATCGTTTCGCCCAGGGCCTTTGCGGTCATCCCGAATGTCAGCGCCATCACCATTGTCTGGATGGAATCTGCGCCTTCGGGGGCGAGAATCTGCGCTCCGAGCAGCACGTCTGAGTCTGCGTCAGCGACCAGTTTGATCAGGCCTCGCGTATCGTGCGCGGCCAAGGCGCGGGGCACCAGGTCCAGCGGCGCGATCGATGTCTTGACCGAATGGCCAGCCTTGATCGCCTGGGCCTCGCTCAGCCCGACCCCGGCGACTTGCGGATCAGTGAACACAACCCACGGCATGGCCGCGTTGTCATAGGCAAGCGATTGGTCGTTCAGAGCGTTCCTGGCGGCAATCTTGGCGCCATAGGCAGCCATGTAGACGAACTGGTCCTGTCCGGTGACATCGCCGGCTGCGTAGACGCCCGCCCTGGTTGTGCGCATACGTTCATCCACCAGGATGGCGCCATTTGCATGGGTCTGAATACCCATGTCCGAGAGGCCAAGCTTGGCCGTATTGGCACGGCGACCTGTCGTAAGGAGCAAATGCCCCGCCTCCAGTGTCTCCTCCCGACCGCCAACCGAAATCGTCAGCGCAACGCCCGCTTCGGTTTTTCGAGTACTGACATAATCAAGGCCGGTCCTGACGGTAATGTTCTCATCCGCAAGATAGTCGGTGAGGGCAGACGAAATTTCCGGCTCGGCCTCTGGCAACAGATGGCTGCGTGTGACCAGCGTGACCTGCGTGCCTGCCCGGGCGAACATCTGGGCGAGTTCGCACCCGATATAGCCCCCGCCCATTACAAGCAGGGACTCCGGCAAGGCGCCCAGCTCGAGCGCGGCTGTGCTGTCAAGGTAAGGTGTTTCGGACAGGCCCTGGAGATCAGGAATGGCTGGCGAAGCACCGGTTGCGATGATCGTACGGTCTGCGCCTACAAAGCGCTCGTCTATCATCACACCGCCCTCGGCCAGAACGGCTTTGCCTTCGATATAGTCGACCGTCTCATAGTCAGCCAGGAGGTCAATATATTTCTTGTTCCGCAGCGTTTCGACAAGGTTGTCCTTGTCGGCCATCAGCGCTGCCCAGTCATCAATCCTGGCCTCGCCTGATAGCCCCTGGAACCGGCTTGCGGCGCGTGCTCCGTGCAAGGCTTCTGCGGCGCGGATCATGACTTTGGATGGCACGCAGCCGATATTGACGCACGTTCCCCCGATCATCCCCCAGCCGATCAGGGCAACTCTCGCATTGGTTTCAGCTGCCGTTATGGCTGCCGAAAAGCCGGCTGAGCCGGCACCAATGACGATGACGTCATAATGGTCCCGGCCTTCGGAAGAACTATGAGTCATGGATTGGGCTTTCTGGGGTGGGGGGCAAGGTCCGGCTCTTGCGACGCCAGAGGGCGTAAAGCGTGAGCAGGATGAAGGCGCCAAGCGCCGGCAACAGGACATAGTCGAGATAGCCGGTCAGAGCTGACAGGCCGACAATACCGAGAATGATGAGCAGGATAGGCGTAAAGCAGCACAGGGCGGTAATCAGTGTTCCGATTATGCCAATACCTAACAGGGCACGCATGAATCAGGCGTCCAAACGCGTTGCGGGGTAGCCGACATTGGTCGATGCAGCGGCAATCGCGTCGGCGGTAGTGACGGCCGGGTCAAAGGTAACGCTGGCAATCTTGCTGTCAAAATCAATGTCGACCGTCTTGACGCCTTCGACCCGCATCATGGCCTTCCTGACCGAGATCGGACAGGTGGCGCAGGTCATGTTTTCGATCGAGAAAGATGCTGTCGCGAGGGGCGCTTCGGCCGAGATGGCCTGCGCCTCGCTGGTCGATCCCGATGACAGGGCAACGGACAATCCGCCCATCCCGACGATGGCAATGGCTGCCACAGCGATGATACTTTTCTTCATGGTCTTACTCCGTGTTCAGTAAAAGAAAGGGGCCCAAAAATCGATAGTGGTCGCGAGAATGACCAGGGCGGTTGCTATCCAGAGCGCAAATTGCGTGAGCCGGCTGGACTCCGGCCGCGCACAATAGGAGCCGTCTTCGCAGGGTTTCGGTTTCTTGAAATAGACATGCCAGAAGCCGAGCGCGAGCAGGAACATGGTCACGCCGATAAAATACGGCTTGAACGGTTCGAGCGCTGAAAGCTGTCCGATCCAGGCGCCTGATACGCCAAGACTGATCAGTGCGAATGGCACGATGCAGCAGGATGATGCCAGGATGGCGCCGAGCACGCTGCCCGTGGCCAGCAAGCTGCGCCGCTTGTCTTTACCTGTCGTGTTTTGCGTCAATTCGGTCAAAACGGCTTGATGTCCTCTTGTCGGTTGCGGCTCAGGGTGACAAGCTGCCCCCTGTAGGGGCTACAGGATCAAGGCAAAAATACATGACGGAATTCACGGTTACGCGAGCAGGCGTAAAGCGGGGAGAATTGGCCAGGCGATCAGGCTGCAATCCCGAAACAATCCGGTATTATGAAACCACGGGACTCCTGCCTGAACCGGCCCGGACCGAGGCTGGGCATCGTCTCTATTCCGAAGCGGACCAGTCGAGACTCCGGTTTATCCTGAGAAGCCGTGAACTTGACTTCACCCTGGCGGAGATCCGCGGCCTTCTCTCGCTGGTCGACGACGGAGATTACAGCTGCGCCGAAATCCATGCGCTCACCGCCAATCACCTGAAATCGGTCTCCCGAAAGATCTCGGACCTGCGCACGCTCGAACGCACGCTCAAGCGCATTTCCAGCGAGTGCGCCAAGGGCAACGAACCCGATTGTCCGATCATTGATGCGCTGGCGGGACCAGCCATAGGGTGAACCCATCGCGAGCAACTATCGACGTTCGCAATCGTGGGTCGTCTGCCTTCAAGAAACTCGGCCGCCTGAAGCTTGAGTTCCCCTCGCATGCTTTCTTGTGCGGTAACTGCCTCGAAATATGCGCAATCAACTTTTGTTGAGCATGTGACAGCTGACCTGAGCCGCTGGCAGTGAAGGGCTTGAGGGACAAGGACATTCCCGGCCAGGCTGATGCCCTAATAGAGTTGTCGCTCATTCGGCGCAGGTTCCGTCAAAGTCCCTACGGCTCCGTTTGCGCCCCCTGGCAGACTTTCAGGCAGTGATCGAGATTGTATGCCGAGGAAGAGTCAACTGTTCTGCGCCTTAGGGTGAATGGTCCGCAGTCAGATGGAGGTGAAAATCTCCAATGCGCATTGGGCAAAGGCCTCTGAAGGCGGCGGCGTTCCGCCCCTTCGCCCAACCGGAAGTCTGACTTTCGCCACGGACGCGCCTGGCGCGCGACAGCACGGACCAGGTCGTCCTTGCCGGTCGCATTGGGGACGACCGAGGGGCTGCGATGGAATTCCTCCTTGGGTTGCATTTGGCACATTTGCTGCATGAACACTGTCCTGGGAGGCTCGGGCATGCGCATACGGCACATCGGGGAATTCAGCGATATCCTGGCTGGCTATGCCTATGCGTCGCAGCTCTCGTCGAGCGACTGGGCCTGGGAATTTCTCCGGCGCAACCGGCGCTTCCAGACCAATGCCATGGCGCAGGTGCCCGATGTTTCCAGTGAAGCTGCGGACGCGCGAACCACGCGCCTGATACTGATGCGGCGTGACCGGCTGGCCGAGACCTGGGGGCTCATCTTCTTTCCCGACCCTGACCTGTCGGCCCGGGTCGCAGACGTCTTCTGGTCGGACCGCGCCTTCCCGCGGAAGATTGCCATTCTCGGCCGCGAGCGCGCCACGGACGAACCGGACGAACTGTTTGACGTGGGCCTGCGTACTGGCCGGGTCACGCATCTGACCGATGCGCGCCAGCGCGAACACCTGCTGATCCGGGCAGGCGCCAGCGCCCTGCAGGTGCGCTATCGCGGCCTGCCGCTCTTTGCGGGACGCGCGGTCAAGCTCGATGTCTCCCTGTCGGGTATCAGCCAGGCCAGCAGGCAGGCGCAAATTCTTGCACAGGCAGGACACGTGTTCGGGCATGGCGAGACTGGGGCTCCTCGGCTGACACAGCAGGCTCTGCGGCTTCGCAACGCACTGATCGCGCTGGACGCACATGACGCCGGCCTGACCTACAGGGACACTGCGCTGATCCTCTATGATCACCAGCGTGTTGCACACGCCTGGCAGAGCGGATCGACTGCCATGAAATCGGAAATGGTCCGGCTACTTGCCAAGGGGCAGCGCTTGCGCGCGGGTGGCTATTTCAGGCTGTTGCAGGGGCGTCTTCCGGCAAACGGGAGGCAGGCGGGTTGCGCGCAATGCTGATCGTCGTTTCAACGCCATGGACATTTCAAACTGGACGGACCGCCTTATGATTTCCGGATGCGCGCCTTCGTGCCATCAAGCCTGAGCCAGGAATGACGTCTGGTGATCGTCTGCATATTCTCGCCCGGCTGCCGGAGGTACGAGACGGCGCGCCTCGGAACACCCCACGCGCCTATTCGTCCAGCGCTTGCAGAACTTTGACAACCTTGACCAGCTCAGCGTCTGACATGGCATCGACAATGCGGTGCGCCGCCCGGCGCAGCCGCGAGACCTGATCGTCCCTGGACGGGCGCTCGGCGCCAAAGAAGTCGGCGAGGGGCATGTGGAGCAGCTCGGCCACGTCGTACAACATGCCAGCGGAAATCCGGTTGGCGCCGCTCTCGTACTTCTGCAGTTGCTGATGCGAGACGCCCAACCGGCCGGATAGTTCCACGAGTGTCATGCCTTGTGCATGACGTGCCTCGCGCAAGCGCGACGCAACGCGAAGATCCATTTCCGATGGTGCCCGCTTTGCTCTCGGCTTGCCCTCTGCCATGCGTCTTCGCCTCCCATTAAGCAGAACCTCGGTTCCCCGTATCGATCCATGTGTGCAGGCCCCGTCTCACCTGCCCGCATGCATCGGCGCCAGCGGTTCCTCCTTGCTGAACGCGATGCCAGCAGACTCAACGATCAACCGGCATCATCCGGCAAAAGAAACGCGTACGGGCGCAATATTTGTTTCGGCAGGAATGCAGGCCACTGGATGAAAGTGGCGCGTTCCAGGACCCGGTGAGCACTCGCAATGTCTGGAAATATCACCCTCCCCCAGCCCGCTGCGCGGGGCTGTCCGGGCGGCTGGAGCCCACAAAATCCGGGAAGGCATTCGACCGGGCCCGGCTCGTCTCCGGTCACGCGGCCACCCCTTCGGGTCGCCGCGCGCTGCGGGGGCTCGCCGGCCGGGGGCCGCGCCGCATGCTTCCCACTGGCCTGACGGCCAGAGGGGTCATTGACGCGTGGCCTCTCGAAGCCTCAGTCAGCCTCAGTCGACGGCGTGAGCCATTTGCCGAGTACGGTCACATCCTGGCGCTCGTACCCCAATGCGCTGTAGAAGTCGGCCGCATCTTCATTCTCTTGGCGCACCATCAGCTGCACCTTTGGCGCACCACGGGCCGTCAGCCAAAGCTCGGCCTCTGCCATCATTTCGCGTCCATGGCCTCGGGTATGGCGGTCAGGGCTCACAGCCAGATAGTAGATCCAGCCGCGATGACCGTCATGGCCGACCATGACGCTGGCGACGACCGCGTCATCCACCGTGCCGATAAGGATCGTGGCATCGCGCGAGACCTGGATCCGGTCGATATCGGCATCGGGATCGTTCCAGGGCTTTGTCAGCCCACATGTCTCCCACAGCGCAATCAATGCTGCGCGGTCTGCTTCCCGGAAGTCTCGTATGTGCAAGGCCATGGCTGTCGGGTCTGGACGGATTCGTATCCAGGGCGCCAGCCTGCCTGTTTGGCATTTGCAGGCGTGGACAAGCTTTCCCTGCAGCCGTGAGGGGGCGGACGGCGCGTCTGCCCGGGCGCGGCCCGCGCGCAAGGCGCCGGTGACCTGGAACCGCTCGCTTCTCCCCTTGCCTCCTACCTTCCCGCCTTGCCCCCGGCCCTTATACGCCCGGGCGCCCGCACCTCTCGTCCGCCCCCTCCCGCCTGCCGGGAAAGGCACGCGGGCGAGGATTCATTTTTGCGAGGCTGACATGACCCTTTCACCTGAAACACCTGCCCCCCTTGGAACTCCTACCGGACCGGATTTGCGGGACGGCCCCCGCATCTATGTTGCCTGCCTTGTCGCCTACAATAATGGGCGGCTGCACGGGGCGTGGATTGATGCAACCGAGCCAAGCGAGGTCATGGACAAGGTCCGCGCCATGCTGGCGGCGTCGCCGGAGCCGGACGCCGAGGAATGGGCAATCCATGATCATGAAGGGTTCGAAGGCGCGCGCCTCTCGGAATATGCCTCGTTCGGGACCGTGTGCGCGCTGGCAGCGTTCATTGGCGAACATGGCGCGCTTGGCGCGAAACTCTACCGCGAGTTCGGCGACGACCTCGCGCAAGCGGAAGCCGCGTTCGAGGATTATGCTGGCGAATATCGCAGCGCCGCGGATTTTGCCGAGGAAGTGACGCGTGACAGCGGGACCGAGATTCCGGCCTCGCTCGATTATTATATCGACTGGCAGGCGCTTGCCCGTGACATGGCCATGAATGGCGAGATCATGGTGTTCCAGACAGGCTTTGATGAAGTCCACATTTTCTGGAGCCGTTGAGCCATGGCGTTCCGGGAGAGATTTGACCGCTATGTCTGCGAAGGCGACAGCATTGACTGCGAGATTGACGGCTTTCGCGTCACCGCGCGGATCGTGCGCGATGATTGTCCCGACGCGCCGGATAAGCGCCAGGACGGATTCTGGCCATCGCTCTATATCAATGATCCGGGATTTATTGGCCCCGGAAACAATTTCCGAGCGCGGCTGGCGAAAGCACAGGCCGAGGCCGAAGCCGTCATGGAGGCTTGGCGCAAGGATGAGTGGTTCTATTGCGGGGTCGTGCTCACCATTGAATGCGAAGGCGTGGAACTGGAATCTCATGCCACCAGCATCTGGGGTATGGAGGCCAACTATCCGGGGTCGGACAATGCCTGTCTGAGTGAAGTCGCAGGCGAGTTGCTTCCCGAAGCCTTGGCGGCAGGCCGCGCGGCGCTGACGCGGCTGATGGCGTCCGAGCCTGCACAGGCGGCGCAAGCATGAGCCCGCTGGACCCTGTTCTGGGGCCACGTTCGCGCCTGACCCTCGTCGTCGAGGAGTCCCGCATCGTTGAAATCTGGGTCAATGGCCGCGCGCCGCTGATTGGCCTGCATGACTATGACTGGGGCGAAACCGACCCGGACGCGAATCGTGACGCAGAAGGCTTCCCCTTCACCCCGATCAACTGGAAAGGCCCGGCATGGGCGCTTGGCCTTTCGCTTTACCCGCCAGAACAGGAGGACAATCCCATGGCACAGCCCGTACTGAAAACGATCCCCATCGAGCAATTGCATATCAGCAAGCTCAATATGCGGCACTCTCGCAAGGCCCCGGATGTCTCCGACATCCTGCCGTCCATCCGGGAGAAAGGCATCCGCCAGACGCTTCTGGTTCGGCCCGAAGGGGGCGGCTATGGCGTCGTCGCGGGGCGGCGGCGCTTCCATGCCTTGCAGGTCATCGCAGCCGAGACCGGCAAGTCGATCGCGGTCCCGTGCGCGATCATGGAAGCCGAGGACGACGCTGCCGCCGTCGAGGCCTCGCTGATCGAGAATGTTGCCCGCCTGCCCGCCACGGAAATGGAGCAATACAACGCGTTCGGAAAGCTGGCGCATGCAAGCCGGACGGTCGAGGAGATTGCTGGACACTTTGGCGTCACGGAGTTGAAGGTCCGCCGCATCCTCGCGCTTGCCAATCTCTCCGGCCCGATCCGCGCGCTTTATGCCAAAGACGAGATCGACCCGGAGACGATCCGCGCGCTCACGCTCGCCACAAAGGACCAGCAGGCCGAGTGGCTAGCCCTGTTCAGGAGCGAGACGGAACGCGCGCCCATGGGCCGCGCCTGCAAGGCATGGATCACGGGCGGAGCCATCATCACGACGGACAAGGCGCTGTTTGATCTGGCGACCTATGACGGCCGGATCACGACTGACCTGTTCGGAGAGACAGGCGTGTTTGCCTATGCCGACGCGTTCTGGAAAGCCCAATCGGCAGCGCTCGCAGCCAAGGTCGAGACCTATATAGAGGCCGGTTGGCGCAACGTGGAGGTTCTCGAACGCGGGATGTATTTTGCCAGCTGGGAGCATGTGAAACGCGCCCGCACCAAGGGCGGCAGCGTCATTGTCGAAGTCCGCCATGATGGCACCGTGACCTTCCATGAGGGCTACATTACGCAGGCCGAAGCCCGAAAATTGGAGAAGCGCGCAAGGCCGGGCGGCGATGCGGAGGCGACCGAGACCAAGCCTGAAATGTCCGGGCCACTGGCACAGTATATCGGCTTGCACCGCCATGGCGCAGCCCGCGCGACATTGCTTTCCCACCCAGGAATCGCCCTCCGGCTGACGGTGGCTCATGCTATTGTCGGGTCCGCCCTGTGGACTGTCAGGCGGCACGAATTCCTTGCCCGAAAGGAAGACATTCAGGCCAGCGTGGATGGCTCCCGTGCCACCGCCAAGATGAACGCTGCCGGGGACCATGTGCACCGCTTGTTTGAAGCCCACGGGCTCGCATCCCTGCGCGCAAATGGCGACGCCTATCACCTTAGCGAAGTCTTTGCAGCATTGCTCGGAATGGATGATACAGAAACCCTCAACGTACTTGCCTTTGTGATGGCTGACACGATGGAAGCGGGTGGTCCGATTGTGGAAGCCGTTGCCGTCGCCACCGAAACCGATATGGTCGCCTACTGGAAACCGGAACCTGTCTTCCTTGATCTCGTCCGCGACAAGCGCGCCATCAATGCCATGGTGGCCGACATCGCGTCTCCATCGACGGCGAAAGCATCGCTCACGGACACGGGCAAGGCCCAGAAGGAACTGATCTGGAACCGGATCATAGGCGAAGGGTGTGAGGCCAGTCCCGACTGGCGTCCGGGATGGATGCAGGTGCCGCCGACACGCCTTGTCGGGGATGCGGGGTCGCCGCCAGCAGATGCGTGGGCCCGGATCGCCTGCCTGTTTACGCCAGACGCGGACGACGTTTCTCCCGAAAACCAGCCTGTCGCAGAGCAAAGGGTCGCCTGAGAGATTGCGGTCTTTATGTCCGTGGAAGCAGAAGCCGTCCGGCAGTACGTCGGGCGGCTTTTCCGCATGCTTTTACCAGATGACTACGCACCCGCGCGGTTCAGATCAAACCAGATGCGCCTCTGAAAAATCGCCCGTCTGTGGGTGTCGCAAGGTCTCCAGGTGCGATTGCCAAAGCGGCCTGTTTCGCCTCTCCGCTTGCCCTCGAAAGACACAATGTTCCCGTCTATTGCCGTGTGACCTGGACGACGCGAAACGGTCCTGAAACCGGACAGACCCACGAATTTCCCCGCCGCTGTGCGGCTCCTCGCGAGACAAATTCGTGCACCTGTCCGGTGCTCCGCTCTGCTGCGCCCTTGCAGGTTCAGACCCGCTCCGCGCCGTCCGGGCGGTCCGGCGTCGACGGGGACAAGGGTGTCCTTCGAAGACAGCCACGGAAACGAAAAGGAGACCCCCATGGCAAACGCACTCGGATATGTCAGCGAAACCAAGACCGGCTTCGAAGGCGCCCTCGCAATGATGAACCTCTCAGCCGCCATCCGCATCGAAAAGAACGCGGAAAAAGCCGAAGAGGCCCAGCCGGACTACCGCATCTTCGCCGGTGAGACCGCGACCGAAATCGGTGGCGGCTGGATGCGCAAGGCCAAGTCTTCGGGACGCGAATACGTCTCGCTGACCCTCGCAGATCCGCAGATCGGTCCGCGCCGCATCTACGCGAACCTCGCACCGGTCAAGGGTAAGAAAGGCCGCCACGTGATCCTCTGGAACCCCAGGGACTAAGGCCCCGCTGAGATAACCAGACTGGCCGCTCCGGAGAGATCTCCGGAGCGGCTTTGCCTATGCGCCCGTCGCTTCAAGGTCTGTTGGCGCTCACGCCTGTAGGAAGCCATGCGCTGTACGCATGGTTAAGCAGGGTTTCGCAGATGATCGGCATATCTTCGTGACTCCCGATTAGGATCATCCCTTGTTTCCCTGACGCCGGGAGCCGTCCGCGAAGGCCCGGACCTGGCATCAGGAAAGCGTTTCATCATGCAGACCGACGGCATTGGCGAAAGCCCGTTCCTGACCACAAAGGAAGCGGCACGGTTCCTTCGCGTGTCAGAAAGAACGCTGCAGAACTGGCGCTACGCCAGTCTCGGTCCGGTCTACCGAAAGCATGTCGGTGTTGTCGTCTATCATGTCGATGACCTTCTCCGTTTTTCAGCGTCCAGCCACCGCCCAGGAGACGCGAAAAATGGCTATTGATCTGACGCTTGTTTCACTTGTGGAGGATCAAAATGGCCTGACCGAACGCCTGCTCTTTGGTGCGCCGCGCATGATCCGGAACACCTGCGATCACAGGCAGATGGCCGCCTTCTCTCCGGGCGATGTGTTCGGATATGAGCGCAGGCGCACCACGTTTCGAGCTGCCGCGGACTGGCAATTATTTATCATCCGGGCCGGATCATCAGGTGACCGGATCAGCCGAGTTTCAGGCATAAAGCCGGGCGGCATCCTGTTCCTCTCTGCGCTCCATTCCCATCATGCGAGGCGCGCTTTCGAGGCGATCAATGCCATATCCGAGCGCACCGATCCAACCACCATCTCCGCCGCCTTCTGGCAACGCCTGTCCACGCAATTGCAGGCCGGGCTTCCGGTTGAACACCTTCTTGAACGAGAGGTCTGGTGATGGATAAGGACCGCGCGATACCGCTTGCCTTGTCTGCCCTTGGAGCAGGGATTCTCTGGGCGGGATTTGTGCTGAAACCGGCACCGAGACTGCTCTACAATCCGAGCGAAAGCGCACCGATTGGCTGGTACAAAGTGGAGCCGCTCAAGATAGCCAAACGCGGTGATCTTGTGGCATCCCGCCTGCCGGGACACGCCGAAAGCCTGGCCGCAACACGTGGATACCTGCCGGCAGACATACCGGTCATCAAGACCGTCTGGGCCGTTGTGGGCGATAGGGTTTGTGTGGATGCCGGCGTATTGACCGTTGCTGGCCAGCCGCCCCTGCCCCTGCTTGGACAGGACCGGTCCGGTCGGCCCCTGCCCGTCTGGACCCAAGGCTGCACATCCCTTCGCCTGGGTGAAATCCTTCTCATTTCGAATGAGACCCCGGAATCCTTTGACAGCCGGTATTTTGGCCCCGTGAGCCTGTCGCATGTCATCGGGCGGGCTGTGTTTCTGGGAGATATCTCCTGGCACACTCCTGACGAGAGAGAGGCATCGGATTGGGAGGGTGGCGATTGCAAGATAAAAGCTCATGGAGCCAATCAGGGCCTAGTCCCTTGTCTGCACATCTCTTTTTATGGCTCTACGCCAGACTTCGTAGAGCCGGGATTTGGACCATTTCCCAATATCTGCTGCAGGATGGCATGGTTCTATTGGCCTTTTGAAGCATATCTGGCGCCCGAGGCGCCCGAATGAGTACCGAGGGCGACAATCCGTTCACCCCGCGCCCTGGCAGGATTCGGTCGGGTGGATCAGGGGGGCGCGCAAAGACGTATCTCTCGCGGATGGCGAAGGCGCTGGCTGCATCAGGTGGTACAAGACGGTCAGGACTGTCGCCACGTCCGTCCCCTGCCCTGCGGGGCGGCCGGAGGCGGGTCATCGTCAAGGCGCGCATTGTCAGGATGTCGGTTTCCAGTGCGGCAGCCCTCATGGCGCACGTTACTTACATAAAGCGCGATGCCGCCCTGTCGGAGAGGGATCGCGGGCGGCTGTTTGACCGGAACAGTGAAGATGCCGGCACGAAGGATTTTGTCGATGCGGTGTCGGAGGACCGGCACCATTTTCGGTTCATTATCTCGCCCGAGGACGGGATGGAAATGGCGGACCTCAAACCCTTCGTGCGGGACTTGGTGGGGCAGATGGAAAAGGACCTTGAGACAAGGCTCGAATGGGTGGGCGCGATCCACCAAGATACCGGCCGGCCGCACGCCCATATGATCATCCGGGGCAAGCGTGAGGATGGGACGGATCTCGTCATACCACGGGAGTATATTTCACACGGGATCCGCGAGCGCGCTGAGAATTTGGTGACACTTGAACTCGGACCTGAAACCGCGCTCGAACAGGAGCGGAAACTCCATGCCGAGGCGACCGCTGAACGGCTGACCCGGATCGATCAATTCCTGGACCGGCAGGCGGGCGAGGATCACCTGCTCGAAATGAAGGACAGCCCGGCGAGATACCGTACCCTGCATGCGGCGCGATTACGGACGCTGGAGCGGCTCGGCCTTGCTGAGAAATTGGGAGCGGGCCACTGGCAGCTCGATGCGAAGTTCAAGGCGACACTGAAATTACTTGGCGAGCGTGGCGACATCATCAAGACGATGAACCGGGCGTTGGCCGGAACGAGTGGCCGCCGCCTCGATACGGATGCAATCTTTGACCGATCTGATCCGGATGGCCGGAAGGTGACAGGCTCAGTCCTTCAAATGGGTCTGACGGGCGAGTCGCATGACCGGGCTTATGCGATCATTGACGGGCTGGATGGGCGGGCAGTTTATGCCGAGCTCGGTGGTGCGGAGCAGCTTGCAGAGATCAGGCGGGGGGCTATCGTGACGTTATCGCCGCCGGACCTGGAGCCGAAGCGCTCTGACGTCGCGATAGACCGGATCGCACAGAAGAATGGCGGGGCCTATTCTGCGGGATTGCACCAGACCGACGATCCGCGTGCGTCACCTGAATTTATCACGGCGCATGTAAGGAGGCTGGAGGCGCTCCGGCGTCAGGGGCATGTCGAACGCTCAGTTGATGCGAACTGGAACATTCCGGAGGACTATCTAGCCAAGGTGCGCGTCTATGAGCGTACGCAGGCACGGATTCGGTCAGTTGCCATGCTGGTGCACTCGGAGATGGGCCTGGCAGAGCAGACACATGCGCTGGGGGTGACTTGGCTGGATGAGGCACCCACGCCTATCGGCGTCCCGCTGGGGTTCGGGCGGGAGGTGATGGATGCGCAGCTGAAGCGGCGTCTATTCCTGGCCGAGATCGGGATTGCGGCGAATGATGTGAAGGCGCTGACACCGGCACAGAAATCGGAACTGCTCCGGCGAGACCTGGCGCACGCGGGGCGGACGCTGAGTGAGGAGATCGGGAAGCCGTATTCTCCGGCGCCAGCGCGGGGGCATGTCGACGGAGTCTATCGTGAGCCGGTGTCGCGGGTCAGCGGAAAGTTTGCAGTGATTGAGCGGACGCAGGATTTTACGATTGTGCCCTGGCGGGACGTACTGGAGCGGAGCCGCGGGATGAGTGTGTCGGGAGTGATGCGGGGTGGGGTGGCTTCTTGGACGCAGGGCCGAAAGCTCGGGCCGGAACGATGATCGTCGACCCAGCTAAAACGTCGATCCGAGATAACTATTCCACCATCATGCGCCCCAACAATTTCTTGCGTTTAGTCCGGTCATTTAGTCGCGAGAAAAAATTGATCCAAAGCCGTTTTTGGCACTGGCGGATTATGTTTGAGTATTCAGGAACATTTCGCAGCCTCGACCATAGCGGTCCATCGTTCTGACCTATCACAAAATCCACGGCTAAGATCGGGCACATTGGCGGCGTGAGCATTCGTGGACCGGTGTATTGCATCAATCCACGCCACTGATGGCCCTCAGCCGGTTGTGGAAGAATGTTGCCCGGAACAAACGCCCCCCCATTTACGAATGCCTCTTGAGCGTGCCCGCCTCGTTGGAAATGGTAGGCAGGGTGCGGTTCATTTGCAGTATTTACCGAGTCATGATCGCTATCAATGCGCCAGTGGTCCTCCAATTCAATTTGGCCCCAAGAACATTGCAGTTCTCCCAACACCCGAACTTGGAAGTCGGCTCTTCTGGGCATCTCCTCGTCTAGATTTGTTAGCTCAAAGGAGAACGCCAGATATGCCTGCCCTAGCGTTAGGCCATTCGGCAGCAACGCTTTATTTCTTGGAACAGGGATCGGAATTCCCTCTGGTAAAGAAGCTAGTCTCGGGTTGGCCCGCCAGTGGCCAGTTCTCAAATTCAAGGCCTGCAAAGCATTCGCCGTTGCCTGAGTTTGGTCCAGCTTATTTAGCTGCGCAGCGAAGGCATCAAGTTCACCGACAAACTTCGACCAAGTCACTGTGGCACCCGGATCAAAAGCTTTTGGAGACGCGCGACATCGTTTTCGTCACTACGAGGGTCTTGTCTTCTGAAAGCTTCGGCTGCTGAAGCATACTGAGGATCGGTCCATACAGGTCGGTCGGATCGAGCCGTAATTCTAACAGCGAATTCCGGGTCGACAGGAACCACGTCTGAACGGTCTTGTTCCAATGACAGACTGCAAACACGCCACGGCCTGTCGCCGGCACTACCTCTGGGCATCTCCAGCTTTTGTAGGCCGGGATACTTTTGTGATAGAAGCGAAAACCTCTCATTGATACTCAACAGCGCCAATGGGTGATGAGATGCGAAGGAACGATCCCACCAATCTTCTAGACCTCGCGCCCACCAGCGAGGAAAATGTTCATACCCTGCTCCGCGAAACCCAAACTCCGCCAAATCCGTGGATAGTAGCGCCCAAGCATCTTGGGTCTGCTCTGCATTCAGCCCTAACCGAATCTTCAGTAGATTTTGATCTATTAGGAGTCCGGCCGGTTCGAGTAACCCTGAAAATATCGCCAAGGCGGCTACGTGCACAGATGTGCTCAAACCGTCCCTCATGCGCCGCGCAAAGGAACCGTGCCCCCATTCTTCGAACTGCTCGGCAGTCAGTCCTGTAATGGTTCGAACAAGGTCTACTGCCCCGTCTTTCGACCTACTGAGCTCACGGTACACCACTTCGGCACCAAGCATAGCCGAGTGAATCAACTTTACGCTTTCTTGAATTTCTTCCTTGTCGACCGACAGGTCGAACAGGTCGATACTTGTCGGGTCACCATAGACAGAAACCGCCAAGATGGTTTTTCTCGAAAAGCGAACTATTGGGTACTCGCCAACGATATCCTTCGATCGCTGCTTCAGTCGGATGTCCTGTGCCAACCCAGGCCCAGTACCTAACTCACCTTCGGCATCTGAAAGATGCACATCCATAAGAACGCCTTTGGGAACATTTCTTTCCGACAGCAATAAGATTCTCGCTTCCGAAGGCGACACCGGCGTCACCCTAATCCCGGCCCCAGGGTTTGAAATCCGGTCCGCAAACGCCATCCGTTCTTCTTGCTGATCATCTACAATCAACCATCCATCAATCACGGCCATCTTCATCCTCCGCGGGGAGGGCAAACTGAAAGCAAGTTGAGTAGCCTTTTGGGGGAGCCACTACTCTCACGTCGCCGCCGGAATTTTCAGCGATTTGCCTTACAATCCATAATCCCAAGCCAGTGCCCTTAGAATGCTCTGAATCACTCTCGAGCGACGAAGGGGCACTAGAAGTCGTGAAAAATGCGTCGAAGATCTTGCTTTTAGCACTATCGGGTATCCCGTCTCCAGAATCACAGAAAAGAACTCGTATTCGTCCATCCTTTCCCGTCTCGCGTTCTGCCGAGATCAACATTCTCCGTTTGCCTCCGCCACGCCGAACTGCTTTGACCGCGTTGGTGTAAAAGTTAAGCAGCACAGAAGCAACTTCGGCACCGTGTATCGGCTTTGTAAAAAGTGCGTCGTACTCAGGAATGCTGATCTCAAGTTCGATAGACTGAGCTCTTGCTTGATCCCTAACTCCTCGTTCAAAATCCGAAATTGCACGTGCCATACTTACGGAGCTTATTTCTCTAAGCGACCTCGAAGCCGCGAGAGTATTCAGGTACGAAGTCAGCGTATCTAGCCTAGCCAACATTCCCTTTGCGCGCTCTGCATGCTGGATAAACTTCTTTTCCTGTCCGAACTCTTTTTCGGCGCGTTCAAATATGTAGGAAAAGTCTAATCTAACAGCGTCGAACGTCATGCCTGTCTCATGGCTAAACTCAGCAGTCGTCATGCCAAGTGTAGCCAGAAAACGAAGCATCGCCGACTCATCTGCATACGAACTTCTAAGATGCTCGAGTTCTTTAATCTCTGATTGGACAAGCCTTAGCGCTTGGGCAGTTTTTTTTGCCGCATTTTGCGCAGCTGGTGTCTTGGTTTGCTGCGCGACTTCATTTGCTGCTTCTCGCGCGTCACGCAAAGACTCCGTCAGTGCGCTGAATCGCTCATCGGATTTTGCAGGCGGTGTCGTAGCGCGGCCCGCTCGGGTCTTTCTTCCTCGGTCCTCAGCTAGCTGCTGTGTAGCGGTTCCTAACGCGGACGACAGCAAGGATCTCAATTCAACAAAAGCAGGCGTTTCAATCAACCCCTCTCTGGATGTGTGCTCTTCGAAATCCTCGACGTCTGGGTCTTCGATTTCCACAACTCCAAAGAAGTTTCGATTTGCGATCGGTGCCAACATGCTTCTTTTCGCATACAGAACGCCTAGTCCGAGCCAATCATCCCCAGGTTCCCCGTATGGCACAACCCGAAACCCATTCCGATATAGCCTTATTCCGCCTTCGCGTCCTAACACATCGCGGACACGCGTATAGACGATCGATGGCAGCAAACTAGGATCGAGAACGACATAATACGCCTTCATCGACACGTTTTTTAGATGCTCGTAATTCGGAACAAAATTGCCTTCCCGCGTAAGATGGTGAATCTTTCTCCAAGGACGCGCCTCGCCAAATCTATTTTTTTGGATGCGAAAACGTGCTGCCCCAACCTCATCCACTTTCACCTCTATTAGAGCATGCAGGTGGTCGAGTATCTCGGTCTTGAGATCGACCACCAAGGTGTCGTCGCTGAATAGTGAGTCTTGCTTGAAGAATTTGACTTGAAACCCGGGGTCGTCGGAAGGCGCCGACGATACAGGGGCTACTGGAAACGGCTTTTGAAGTGCAATAAGCGTTCGCCAACATCTGCGAATCTGCGAGTCACTCCAGTCATCCCGGAGGTCGGATATCACTAAGGACGTCCCTATCGACGTGCGCTCTGCCGGTTCGAGAAACACGGAAACGTCTTCCAGGTTCGTGCCCGCAGAAAATTTCGACCAATCTACGATAAGCCGAAGAGCGTCCTTCTCGCCCTTAGCCCTCGTGGTAAGCTCCAGTCGCGCTCCCAACCGCTGCGCTGCAAACCGTCCGATCCCCTTTCGTCCCGCTCGTTTGCGCTTAAATTTCTTCGACTTAGGTTCCTGCGCTTTCGTGTCGGACGCTAATCTCATGAAACCAGCCAAGAGTTCCTTTCTCGACATTCCTAATCCGTTGTCGATAATCTCTAATAAGTTCTTTCCAGACTCATTCGAGAATCTGACGACAACGTCTGTAGCGTCCGCGTCAAAAGCATTCTTGACGAGTTCAGCGAGTGCGGTCTCTTGCTTGGCAACGAGCTCTTGCCCCAATCGTGCAATAATTGCCGCATCTGTTTCGAACGATAACTGTTCCCTAGCCATTGTTTGCTCGTTTCGAACTTGAGTGCCGAATCATTCGACGCCGCTTAACTTCGGATTGAATACCAGCAATTGACTTCTTCCAAGACCGCCCCAAAATTGGAGGCATAAGAAATTGGTCCGCGATTTGTGTTGCTAACTCATAATCTCCGGCTCGTAGGGCCACATCTGCTTCTGCCAATGCGCCGGACGCCCCAGATTTCGTGCTTAAAATAACTGGTAACTTTCGCGCGTCGGACAGTTCAAACTTCAATACCCCCCCTCCGTAGGCACGACCCAACTCCTCAGCCATCAGTTGTCCGAACGAAGAAAGAAGGGATAAGGCGGCGCTGGCTCGCTGTTCTTCGGCAATGCCTTTATGAAACGAGAACCGGTGGAGCGTATTTGTGCAGAATATCCGCGACTTGGTGAGCACAAGTCTCGGCCCACGATGATTCATGTATGTGAATATTGCGTCGCATGGATTTCCTAAATCAACCTTCCACCATGGCGACCTCTTGGAAAACCAAACGACTTTAGAGCGCTCGGGTTTCGGAATCATGCTAAGACGCGCCTCTACGCTCGGGCTGAGCTTGGCCGGATATAATACCCAAGTTTTCTCTCCGGCATTGGCCAGCTGACGTAATTCAGTGGTAGAGATCGTAGTTCCTCGAATGTGCTTAGCCCTCGATACCACTGATCGAACATCACGTTTTTGAATACCAAACGCGACGCGTTCTTGCTCGCTCAGCAAGAAAACTGAGTTCCTTCCAGTCACCGCCCCAATGCTGAATTCGCCGAGTTCAGTCATTTCGTGCGACGCGGCCATGAGCTTTTCAACACCACCAATAGACTGGCCTTCACCGCTCGCCGAGTCCCGGGCATGCTCGCCATATTGGATTGTCTCCCAAGATGCTGAACCCTTGGCCGATCGACCTTCTGCGAATATGAGACACCCTCTTTCTTCCGCGGTACCGATCCACTCTGTTCGACTCGTTAGCTGGCACACCGCTACCAAGTCGAACTGAGCGCACAACCGCGAAAGCATATCTTGCCCATATCGAGTGAATACCGCTGAAGCCGGCGCAACTGCGGCCAATCGACCGCCCATTCGAAGAAACGACGTAGCGTGAAGCAAGAATGGAACCCAAATCCCCGCGGCACCCGAAAGTTTAAAGCGCTCACGCAGCTCTCGCCGTTTTGTCGGATCAATCGAGTGATTCCTGGTAAATGGTGGGTTCGCTATCACCACATCAAATTGGTCAGCCACGTCCGGAGACAAAGACAAAAAGTCGCCTAAGTGAGTTCTAAAACCGTTTGATTCAAATGTTTTGCAAGCCCGGATCGCTTCAGAATCTACGTCGCATACCAATCCCGAGATTCCTGATGTTCTTTCTTCGACCTCCCTACTGCGCAGTAGGCAGGCCTTTATGAGCATGCCAGATCCGACACTCGGCTCAAGCACACTTTCGGACCCGGTTCGAATGCTCCACTCCGCCATTAGCGCCGCTACTGCATTGGGTGTGTAGTGTGCGTTAAGCTCTCGCAGACGTTCTAATGTTCCGATTTCAGAAAGCACTTTCTCAGCACCAGACGTCTCGAGGAGGTCCCGCACAGTAAATTTCATTTAAACCGATCCGCCCAGCAAAAAAAGCAACCCTCTTAGTGCGCAGCAATCAGCTGCTTTTGACGGGTGCCGTTCAAAAAAATCTATCCCAACCGAAGTACAAATAGCGCGATTCTTTGTCCAACGACGCAAGTGCGACTGCCGACAGCCCTAACCCTTGAAGTTTATCTGGTAGGTTGAAAATATCATCCTTTAGCAGTGTAGACCTTACTTTGCCGCTGAGTCGACAAATCAGCGACTTTGTCAGCGGCTTCCCCCGACGGTAGTTCGTGAGTGCTTGCAAGATATGGCTCGTCAGATCGGCGGCGGCTTCGTCGCGCTGAATGGCAAGTTGGGCATTGTGGTCGCGCTTGGTGTGAGCGGGCGCAGTACGGATCGCAACATCAATCGAGGCGAACATCTTCCATGACTGCGGCTTATGCCAGGAACATATGACGAACAATGGGCTTGCGGGCTTCTTGTGGGAAATAACAGCCTCGCAGCTGCCACGCTTTGCTACTCTCCGCCTACCTGAGCGTCCTTTTTCCTGCGCTTAACTACCTGATTCTGCACAATATTCACTCTGGACGATGAGACGGTGGATGGCCCAGCCTAAGGGACATGAAACCGAACACGACCCTTTCCTGGCAGATCCTGATTGTCCTCGCCGTCATTGTCCTGGCGGTGTGGACGGCTACTGAATGGACGGCCTTTCAGCTTGGCTGGTCGGCGCGGCTCGGCGAGCCATGGTTCGTGCTGGCGGACTATCCGATCTATGCACCCTGGGCATTCTTTGGCTGGTGGTTCTCGTTTGACGCCTATGCGCCGGACGTGTTCGCACGGGGCGGTCAGATTGCGGCGTCTGGCGGTGTCATTGCGGTGGTCATCGCGGTCGCGGGATCGATCCTGCGGGCGCGCTGGGACAAAAAGGTGACGACGTTTGGCTCGTCGCGCTGGGCGCTCAAAGGTGACATGCGCAAGGCCGGGTTGCTCGAACCTGCCGGTGTGTTCCTGGGTCAGGCGACGGGATCCTACCTGCGCCATGACGGACCCGATCATGTCATGGCCTTTGCGCCGACAAGGTCCGGCAAGGGCGTTGGCCTTGTCGTACCGACTTTGCTGTCGTGGACGCACTCGGCCGTGGTGCACGACATCAAGGGAGAAAACTGGCAGCTGACATCTGGCTGGCGCTCCTGCTTTTCTGACTGCGTGCGGTTTGATCCGACAGACAAGGGCTCGGCGCACTTCAACCCGCTGATGGAAGTCCGCCGCGGCGACTGCGAAGTGCGCGATGTCCAGAACATTGCCGATATCCTGGTTGACCCCGAAGGCATGCTGGAACGCTGGAGCCATTGGGAGAAGACCGCCCATTCCCTGTTCGTCGGCGCCATCCTCCATGTCCTCTATGCCGAGCGCGAGAAGACACTCGCGCGGGTTGCAAGCTTCCTGTCGGATCCCGACCGCACCTTCCGCGCCACGCTCACGATCATGATGCGCACGAACCATGTCGGCACCGCTGAGGCTCCATTGGTCCATCCCGTGATTGCGCAATGCGCCCGCGAGCTGATGAACAAATCCGAGAATGAACTCTCCGGCGTCCTCTCCACAGCCATGAGCTTCCTGTCCCTCTATCGCGATCCCGTCGTGGCCGAAGTGACCTCACGTTGCGACTTCCGGATTGCGGACCTGGTCGAAGGCAAGCGCCCGCTGTCGCTGTTCCTGGTCGTGCCGCCCTCGGACCTCTCCCGGACCAAACCCCTGATCCGGTTGATCCTCAACCAGGTCGGGCGGCGGCTCACCGAGCATCTGGATGTGGAAGCATCTTCGTCGCGCAAACAGGTCTTGTTCCTGCTGGACGAGTTCCCTGCCCTCGGCCGGCTCGACTTCTTCGAAAGTGCGCTGGCCTATATGGCAGGCTATGGCCTCAAAGCCTTCCTGATCGCGCAATCCCTGAACCAGATCGAGAAAGCCTATGGTCCATCGAACGCCATATTGGACAATTGTCATGTGCGGGTGGCGTTTGCGACCAATGACGAGCGCACGGCCAAGCGGATTTCGGATGCGCTCGGGACCAAGACGGAACAGCGCGCGATGAAGAATTATGCTGGCCATCGGCTGGCGCCCTGGCTCTCGCACAAGATGGTATCGCGCCAGGAAACCGCCCGGCAATTGCTGACGCCCGGCGAAGTCATGCAGCTGCCATCGTCTGAAGAACTGGTCCTCGTTGCAGGTTGCCCGCCGATCCGGGCGAAGAAGCTGCGCTACTATGCCGATCGCAATTTCACCTCACGCCTCATGAAGCCGCCCCGGGATGGTGAGGCCCTGCCCGAAGCTCGCCTGGATGACTGGGGTCAGCATATCCGGACCCTGCATGAAGGCCTGATGGTGCCACCGGTGTCGGACGACTCGGATGAAGGCGGTCCGGGCTTTGGAAGCGCAGGCGCTCCAGTCCAATCTCCCGGGCCAAAGGGACCCCGGACGCCCGGGCCGGCCCGCCCGTCCCGGCCTCGCCAGCCACTCCAGCAGGGACTGTTCGATACGATCCAGATTGCGGACGGACTGGAACAGACGACCGGGATTGACCTGACTGGACGGGGCAACAAATGAAGCCGCGCATCCAACCCTATATCTCTGCAGGAAATCTCGTTCGGCTCCGGGCCATGGCGAAAAGACCGGGTCTGTCGGAAAGCAAGATTGTCGACCGGGCGCTGGCGGCCTTCTTTGCGGGCGACACGGACGACCAGCGGGACGCCGCCATCACGCGGCGGCTTGATCGGTTAACCCGCCAGTTCGGACGGCTCGAACGCCACCACCTGATCCTCGGCGAGACGGTCTCGACTTATGTCCGCTATTTTCTGACCGTGACGCCGCCGGTGCCGGCCGACCAGCTCGATGCGGCGCGGGCCAAGGGTGACCTAAAGTTCGATTTCTTTGTTCGTCAGGTGGCCGAAAGCGTGCGCTCCGGCGACAGGATCCTGCAAAATGCCATCGAGGAGTTCGTTGCTGCGCCGTCCGACTTTGTCAGCGAAGCCGAGCTCGACCGGCTTGGCGTGCGGAGCGGGATCGATGCGTGAAGCCCAGAGCCTTTCGCGCACCCGTGACATGCTGGCCACCGCGTTCGGGCCCGTCATCATGGCGGCGCTTGCCGACGCCCAGGTCGTCGAGATCATGGTCAACCCCGATGGCCGGCTCTGGATCGAACGGCATGGCGCGGGGCGTACTGCCTGCGGCGCGGTGTTGGCACGGGCCCAGGTCGAGCGCGTGATCCGGCTGGTCGCAACCCATATGCGGCGTGACGCGACGGCGGACGCGCCGCTTGTGTCGGCCGAGCTGCCCATGGGAGGCGAACGGTTCGAAGGCGTCCTGCCGCCGGTCGCGCCGGGCCCCTGTTTCTCGATCCGCAAACCGGCCGGACGCGTCATCCGGCTTGATGAATATGTCGCCTCCGGCGTGATGAGTGGCCACCATGCCGATGCCCTGCGGCGCGCAGTGCTCGACAAGTCAAACATCCTGATCGTCGGCGGCACCGGGTCTGGCAAGACAACACTCGCCAATGCGCTCCTTGCTGAAATGGCCGAGACCGGCGACCGGCTGGTCATCCTGGAAGACACGCGCGAGCTTTCCTGCGGCGCACCGGATGTCGTGCAACTGCGCACGCAGCCGGGATCGGTCTCCCTGTCAGACCTTGTGCGCTCGACCTTGCGTCTCAGGCCCGACCGGATCGTAATTGGCGAAGTACGCGGGGCCGAAGCCCTCGACATGCTGAAGGCCTGGAATACCGGCCATCCGGGCGGGATCGCGACCCTGCACGCAAACTCTGCGCTGGCGGGTCTTTCCCGACTCGAACAGCTGGTCGGCGAGGCGGCCGTGAACGTGCCACATGATCTCATTTCTGAGACGATAGACAGTGTCGTGTTCATCGCGCGCCAACATGGGTCTCGCCGGGTCGAGACCGTCGCCTCGCTCTGCGGGCTCGGTCGGCATGGTTATGACCTTCGCCCGATTGTGCCCGACCTACAGCTCGTCCTGCCGAACCTGCCGTCGCTCCAGCCTTCTGCACTCCACTCCTGAAAGGAACACGACCGATGAACCGAGATATGGGCAAAGCCCTCAGCCTGACAGCGCTTGCTGCCCTTCTTGTCCTGCCGGCCCATGCGGCGGGTTCCGGCATGCCCTGGGAAGGACCGCTGCAATCGATCCTGGAATCCATCGAGGGCCCGGTCGCCAAGATCCTCGCCACGATCGTCATCATCCTGACCGGCCTCGGCCTTGCGTTCGGGGAAAGCGGCGGCGGGATGAGGAAGCTCCTGCAGATCGTGTTCGGCCTGTCGATCGCGTTTGCGGCCACTTCGTTCTTCCTTTCCTTCTTCTCGTTCGGCGGCGGGGCGACGCTCTGATGGCTGGCCGTTCGTCCCTCCCTGAAGGCTATGTGACGCCGGTCCACCGCGCGCTCACCGAGCCGATCCTGATCGCGGGTGCGCCGCGCATGGCGACCATCGTGAACGGCACGCTCGCCGCAGCGCTTGGGCTCGGTCTCCAGCTCTGGATTGTGGGGCTCGCCTATTGGCTGATCGCGCACGGGCTCTGCGTGTTTGCGGCGCGGCGTGATCCGCAATTTGTCGACGTTCTGATCCGGCACGTCCGCCACAAGGGGTATCTCGCATGCTGAACCTCCGTGAATACCGCGCCCGCCCGGCGCGCCTCGCCGACCACCTCAAATGGGCCGCGCTGATCGCGCCCGGCATCATCCTCAACAAGGATGGCAGCCTGCAGCGGACGATTGCCTATCGTGGCCCTGACCTTGAGAGCGCGACGCCGGAAGAACTGGTCTCCATCTCTGCCCGGATGAATAATCTGCTGATGCGGTTCGGGTCCGGATGGGCGCTCTGGTTCGAAGCAGACCGGCGGGATTCGACCTCGTATCCGGACAACAGCTGGCGTGATCCGGCCGCCTGGCTGGTCGACGCGGAACGCCGCGCCCAGTTCGAAGAGGTGGGCCGGCATTTTGAAACCGATTGCTATCTGACCCTCAGCTGGATGCCACCAGCCGACCGGACAGCCCGCGTCGAGCAGCTGTTCATCGAAGATCCAGCCGCAGCGCCGCGCAGCTTCTTTGCTGAAAACCTTGACCGTTTCGAAACCGAGACAGTACGGGCGCTGGACCTCATGGCGGACCTTATGCCGGAGGCACGGTTTCTGGATGACGATGAAACGCTGACCTACCTGCATGGCTGCATCTCCCTGAAACGGCATCCAGTTCGGGCACCGGAGGCGCCGATGTTCCTCGACGGCCTGCTTGCCGACACGGACGTGACCGGTGGGCTCGCCCCCATGCTCGGCGGCGAGACGCTGAAAGTCCTGACGGTGCGCAAGTTCCCGGGGACGAGCGAGCCTTGCCTCCTGGCGGAACTTGACCAGCTCGGGTTCCCGTACCGCTGGGTGACGCGGTTCATACCGCTCGACAAAGCGGACGCGGAGAAGATCCTCAACCGTTACATGCGGGCCTGGCTGGCCAAGCGCCGTTCGCTCGTGTCGTATGTCCGGGAAATCCTGACCAATGAACCGGCCACCCAGTTCAACACGGACGCCGACAATCAGGCCTCTGATGTCGACGCCGCCCTGCAGGCGCTCGGCGCAGGCCATGTCGCGTTTGGCTATTACACGGCAACGCTCGTTCTCACCCATGCCGATCCGCTGGTTGCCGAAGAACGTATCCGGGCTGCCGAACGCGTCATCAATGCCCGCGGCTTTACCGCCACCCCGGAAACCCTCAACGCCCTCGATGCCTGGCTCGGGACCCTGCCCGGCGAGGCCTATGCCAATGTGCGCCAGCCGATCCTGAATACGGTCGACCTGTCCCATATGGCGCCGCTGTCGACCCAATGGGCCGGGCCCGAGCGCAATGACCATCTGGATGGCCCGCCGCTCCTGATGGCACGTTCGGCCAGTTCCACCCCGTTCCGGCTGGTGGCGCACCAGGGTGATGTCGGGCACATGATGATTGTCGGGCCGACAGGGGCCGGCAAGTCGGTTCTTTTGTCCCTGCTCGCGCTTCAGTTCCGGCGCTATGAAGGCGCCCAGGTCTTCGTGTTCGACAAGGGAAAGTCGGCGCGCGCCATGACGATGGCGCTGGGCGGTGACTGGTATGACCTAGACCTGGGCGGCAGTCACGCGTTCCAGCCATTGAGTGAAATATCTGATGAAGGATCGCTCGCTGCCGCGCAGAACTGGATCCTGGCACTGATCGAACAGGAAGGCGTCACGATCATCCCGGAAGTACGCCAGGCCGTCTGGTCGGCGCTGAAGAGCCTGGCTGAAGCCCCGCGCCGCCAGCGCACGCTGACGGGGCTGACGGCTTTGATCCAGTCGTCGGCTTTGAGGCAAGCGCTGCAGCCTTACACGCTGGACGGGCCCTATGGCGTGCTACTCGACGCAGATGCGGACAGTTTTGCAGCGTCAGATCTGGCGTGCTTTGAAATGGAAGCCTTGATGTCGGACAGGCGCCTTGCCGCGCCTGTCCTTGCGCATCTCTTCGAGAGGCTGGAGGCGCGGTTCGACGGCCGTCCGACCTTGCTCATCCTCGACGAGGCCTGGCTCTTCCTTGATCATCCGCTGTTTGCAGGACGCCTGCGGGACTGGCTGAAGACTCTTCGCAAAAAGAACGTCTCGGTCGTGTTTGCGACACAGAGCCTGGCGGACATTACTTCGAGCGCGATTGCACCGGCCCTGATCGAAAGCGCGCCCACCCGGATATTCCTCGCCAATGCACGGGCCGAAGAACCCGGACAGGCAAAAACCTATGATGCGTTTGGTCTCAATGCCCGGCAGACCCAGCTGATCGCGCGGGCAACGCCGAAACGGGACTATTACCTGCAATGCCCGGCGGGCAACCGGCTCTTCGATCTGGAGCTGGGTCCCGTGGCGCTCGCATTCTGCGCGGCCGGGTCGAAGGCCGATCAGGTGCAGATGGATGAGGTTATGGACGTCGTGGGACCGGACGGGTTCGCTGCCGCCTGGCTCGCGGCGAAGGGGCTCGATTGGGCCTCTGACCTCATCGCTGACAGGGAGGCCGTGCCATGCGCCGCAGAGTGACCGCTGTACTCGTGGGGATGTTGGGACTGTCCCTGACGGTGCCGCGCGCAGACGCCCTGCTCGGTGTCGGTGACGTCGTGATCGACCCGACGAACCTGGTGCAGAACATCGTGACGGCCACCAATACGCTGGAGCAGATCAACAACCAGATCACGCAGCTCCAGCACGAGGCGCAAATGCTGGTGAACCAGGCCGAGGACCTCAAACGCCTCGACTATGGGTCCATCGAGCATTTGAAACGCCTGCTAGAACGGATCGACACGCTGATGCGTGAGGCCGACGAGATTTCCTACGAAGTTGAAGAGTCAGAACGCCGGTATGAGAAGGCCTTCCCGGAGAGCTACGAGGACGTCTCGAACGCAGAGATCACCGCGCAGGCAAAAGATCAGTGGCGTCTGTCGCGGGGGAGTTTTGCGGGCGCTGTGCAGGTCCAGTCAGGGATCGTGTCGGCCATTGCTGATTCTCAAGGCACGCTGAGCGAACTTGTCAGTGAGAGCCAGTCGGCTTCAGGCAATCTCTCTGTGGCCCAGGCCGGCAACCAGCTGATCGCCCTCTCTGTCGAACAGCAAATGCAGATGCAGCAGCTGATGGCGGCCCAGTACCGGATGGAGGCGGTCGAGGCTTCCCGGCGCGCCGCGCTCGAAGAGCAGGCGCGGGTCCGGCATGAACGTTTCCGCGGCGACGGCGCCGCCTACACCCGGAACTGATGGCCATGGAGGATCTCAATGTCATCGACCGGTTTGTCGCGACCTTCTCCGCCTATATCGATAGCGGGTTCGGCCTCCTACAGGGCGATGTCGCCTGGCTGACTTCGGTGCTGATCGCAATCGATGTGACGCTGGCCGGTCTCTTCTGGGCCATGGGACCGGACACGGACGTCATCGGCCGGTTCCTGAAAAAGGTCCTCTATGTCGGCGCCTTTGCCCTGATCCTCGGCAATTTCGCCCTGCTCGCCGACGTCGTGTTCCGAAGCTTTGCCCAGCTTGGACTCAATGCAACCGGCGGGACACTGACGGCAGACGACATCGTGAAGCCCGGCTTCGTCGCGGCGACCGGATTTGATGCCGCCTATCCCCTGCTGGATGAAATCCGGAAACTGACAGGCCCGATCGCCTTCTTCGAAAATATCGTGATCATCGCGGTCCTCTTCCTCGCCTGGCTGATCACGCTCCTCGCCTTCTTCTTCCTCGCGATCCAGCTCTTCGTGACCATCATCGAATTCAAGCTGACAACGCTGGCGGGCTTTGTCCTCATTCCCTTCGCGCTCTGGAACAAGACTTCGTTCCTCGCCGAGAAGGTGCTCGGCAATGTGATTGCCTCGGGCATCAAGCTCATGGTGCTCGCCATCATTGTCGGCATCGGATCCACGATCTTCACAAGCATCACATCCACGTTCGAGCCGGACAATGTGACGCTTGAGCAGGCGGCTTCCGTTATCCTGGGGTCGCTCGCCTTGCTCGCCCTCGGCTTGTTCGGGCCCGGCATTGCGACCGGCCTTGTTTCCGGCGCACCGCAGCTTGGCGCAGGCACGGCGGTCGGCACGATGGCGGGGGTTGCAGCAGGCACGGTGGCCGGAGGGACGGTTGCGAAGTCAGCCGTTTCCGCCGTGGCCGGGGGTGGCCGCAGCGCAGTCGGTGCCGCAGCCTCGATGGCAGGCGGCGCGCGTACAGCCTATTCGCTCGGCGCGGCGCGCTCCGGCAAGACGGGCATGGGCGCCGCGGCTGCGGGCGCCCGCGGCGTCGCAAGCGCAGGGGTCCAGACCGTGGCGTCAGGTGCTGCTGGGTTCGCCAAGCGCGCCTTCGGCAATCCTGGCGCAAAGGCTCAGGCGGGCAGCCGCGCTGCCTTTGCCGCGACCGGCGGAACAGGCGCCGGCCCTTCCGAGCCCCCAGCCGCCAATGACCGGTCAGCGCCCGATTGGGCAAGCCGCATCCGGCGCAGCCAGACAACCCGTGATGCCGGCATGATGGCCGCCTCTGCCGTCCGAGACGGCGACCAGCCAGGCGGTGGCACATCCGTTCAGCTCCGATCAGACGAGGATTAGACAGAGATGCTTTGGAAACGCACAACCTGCCGATACGGCGACACACCCGAACCTGTCACACCCTACCAGCGCGCGGCTCAGGCCTGGGACGACCGGATCGGCTCCTACCGGGTTCAGGCCGCAAACTGGCGCCTCGCGGCCCTCGGATCGATTGCGCTCGCGTTCGTGCTGGCAGGCGGGCTTGTCTGGCGCTCGACCCAGTCTTTTGTGACGCCGTATGTGGTTGAACTGACGACAGACGGCGCCGTACGCGCCGTCGGCCCGGCCGAGGGGCAGTACGAGCCGACCGATGCACAGATCGCGTATCATCTGGCGAACTTTGTCACAAATACGCGCTCGGTTTCCATTGATCCGGTCGTGGTGCGCCAGAACTGGCTGAAGGCCTATGCCTATGCGACCGACCGGGCCGCCGCGACACTCAACGATTATGCCCGTGACAATGACCCGTTCGCCGATATCGGACACCGCTCGGTCTCGGTCGACGTGACCAGCGTCGTACGCTCCTCCGATGACAGTTTCACCGTGCGCTGGCGCGAGACGGCATTCCGAAATGGCGCCGAGATCGACCGGTCACACCACACGGGCATCTTTTCCATTGTGATCGATCCGCCCCGCGATGTGGAAACCCTGCGAGCCAATCCGCTGGGACTCTACGTCCATGGCCTCAACTGGTCGCAAGACCACAAACAGGAGTAGATTTCCATGAAACGCCTTGCCCTGATCCTTCTCGGTGCGACTTGCCTTACGGCTTGCGAAACCTTTCCCTCTGGCGCTGGGGCGCCCGACATCTTGCTTGATGCGGAGCTGCCGGATGACACAGCGTTCGCCGAAGACCTCTTTCTCGAACCGGAAGAAGACCTGGACGGCGTGCCATCACCTGTTGTGCTGACGACCTACCACCCGGTGCCGATGCCGGGACAATTGAAGCCCCTGCCTGTTGCTGCCGCTGTCGCGTCATCGCTCAAACCCTTTGAGGCGATTGAGACTGCCAACAGCAAGGCGTCCATCGAACCCTCGCTCGACAATTACATGAACGCGATCCAAGTCTATCCCTACACAGTCGGAGCACTCTATCAGGTTTATTGCGCGCCAGAACAGGTGACCGACATCGCGCTCGAACCCGGCGAGGAGCTCTTGTCAGTGTCGGCCGGTGACACGGTCCGCTGGGTACTTGGCGACACCGTGTCGGGCACTGGCACGGCAGCGCAGGCTCACATTCTCGTCAAACCGATCCAGCCCGGCCTCCGGACAAACCTGATTGTGACGACGTCACGCCGCGCCTACCACCTCGAGCTTCAGGCATTCCAGGAGACATATATGGCCGCCGTCTCCTGGCGTTATGCGGACCAGCAACTCGTGACCCATGTTGCCAGTGCCACGTCCCGGGCTGCGGAGCCGCATGCACCGCAGGGCCTCCAGCTGGAACGCCTGAAGTTCCGCTACGAGCTTGCAGGTGACAGGCCGCACTGGCGCCCGGAGCGCGTATTCGACGATGGCCGAAAGGTCTATATCCAGTTCCCCGCCCGGCTTGACCAGGGCGATACACCCGCCCTGTTCGTGATTGGCCGCGACGGGCGCTCCCAATTGGTGAACTACCGCATGTCGGGGAATTATTATGTGGTCGACCGCCTGTTTGCGAAAGCCGAGCTCCGCCTCGGCGAGAAGAAGCAGGATGTCGTGCGGATCGCACGGTCCGATCTGGGAGATGCGGGCCGATGAGCCAGAGGTCTTCCCCAGCCTCTGAATCTCTGGAGATCCGCGGCAAGCCCCGGCCGGTCCGGCGGTTCTCGAAGCGCGCGCTTGCTATCCTGCTAGGGACAGCCAGTGCGGTCATACTCGGATCGCTGGCATTTGCGCTTCAATCCCCGGAGAGGGACAAGGCCACGGCCGGACGCGAGCTCTACGCGACCGCGAGAAAGCCGACGGCCGAAGGCCTGGAAGCGCTCCCGGCAAGCTATGGCGACGTGAAGCCCGAGGCGCCGGAACTCGGGCCGCCGCTGCCGGGTGACCTTGGCGGCCCCATCCTGAAAGCCCGGCGCGAAGGACGCATGACGTTTGATGAGGCCTATGATGCTGCACCGCCGACAGAGGTCGATACGGCCCGCCAGATGCGCGAAGCGGAACTTGCGGCGCGGGAGGCGGCCATGTCCGAAGCCGCACGCGGCAGCGGCGTGTTCTTCTCCGTTGGAGCAAGCGGGGCAAGACTGTCATCGGTGTCAGAAACAGCCGATGACAAGCGTCCCGCGCTGCAAATGCCGGACCTGTCAGCGTTCGCGAACTCTGCGTCTGGCGTGTTTGGCGCGTCGCTCAGCGAAGATCCGAACCGGCAGGAACGGAAGATGGATTTCCTCGGCGAGACGGATGACACGTCGATCTACAATCCGCACCGGCTCGAGACGCCCGTCTCCCCCTGGCAGCTGATGGCCGGGACAGTGATCCCTGCAACCCTGCTCACGGGGGTGAACTCCGACCTGCCGGGCCAGGTCATCGCGCAAGTGACGAACCCGGTCTATGATACGGTGAGCGGCGAGACGGTGCTTGTGCCGCAAGGCGCCCGCGTGATCGGCCGCTATGACAGTGTCATCGCATTCGGCCAGTCACGCGCCCTGCTTGTCTGGACGCGTATCATCATGCCTGACGGCACGTCGATCCGGATCGACAATCTCGCTGGTGTCGATGCGCGCGGATATGCCGGTCTTGAAGACAAGGTCGACTATCACTCCTGGCGCCTGCTGCAGGGCGTTGCGCTCTCAACGCTGCTCGGGGTCGGCTCCGAGCTTGCGAGCGATGATGAGGGGGACATCGCACGCGCCCTCCGCCGGTCGGCCCAGACGGGCGCAAACCAGGCGGGTCAGGACATTGTGCGCCGCAATCTCGACGTCCAGCCGACCATCACCATCCGCCCCGGCTGGCGGCTCGGCATCGTCGTCAACGAGGACATTGTCCTGAAGCCCTATGAAGGAGGCCAACAGCCATGAGTGAAGTGAATTTGAAGATCGGGCCGTTGCCGGACCGAACGCCGCAGAAACTGTCGATCAGCGTAGAGCCGGCGCTGGCAGCGGACCTGGAAGCGTATGCGCAGGTGCATGCAGCCGCGTACGGGACTGAGGCATCTGTCACGATGCTCGTGCCGCTAATGCTCGAGGCGTTTATCGCGGGAGACAGTGGGTTTCGGAAGGCACGCGCGCGAAGGGGCGCTTGATCCGACAGTAGCAATTCAACAAGTGGAGTGTGAGGAATGGCCAGATTGATAACAGCAAAGCAGGTTCTCGACCTGACCGGCTACAGGAGCAGGACCACCCTTTGGAGAAAGGTGCGCGCAAAAGTCTTTCCAGCACCTGTGAAGCTGCCCGGCGACGCTGTCCGGTGGCGGGAGCAGGAAGTGCAGGACTGGATAGAGGGGGCACCGCGCCAAACCTATTCCGACAAATGAATCAAAATTTTGGTGACCGACACAGTCAGCGCCAAAAACAACCCGTATGTCTTTGACCTGGACAGTCGACTTGCACCTAAGATTTTGGATCTGGGGGGCCCGCTGCCGACACTAGGCTACTTCGCCGACGTGGCGTATTGTGACCAGGATTCCATGAGCTCTCGACGTCGTTCGGTGGCAAGATCACGTCGATAGGCCGCTTCGACAGACCCGAGCTGGTGCGCAAGTGCTTCCTCTGCGAGCTCTCTCGGGAAGGATGTCGCGTTGCCCGCCCAGTCACGAAATGTGCTTCGGAAGCCATGGATTGTATAATCATTGGCGCCAGTACCGCTCATAAGATTTCGCAAGGCAGCTTCTGACACGTGACTCGCAATTGTCGGCGATTTGAAAACGAAACCAGAGGTATCCAGCGAGCGGCGCTCGACCAAAAGCGCCAGACACGCAGAGCTCAGGGGGATGCGCTGTTCCTTGCGGGCCTTCATCCGCTCTGGGGGTATGGTCCAGACAGACTTTTCAAAGTCGATTTCCGACCAGAGTGCACCCCTGCCTTCAGATGATCTGACAGCCGTCAGGATAATAAATCGCAGGCACTGGGATGCGCAGCTGTATCTGCCCGACAGTTCCGCGAAGTAATCCGGTAATTTTGAATAGGGCATTGCCGGATGGTGCTGTCGAAGCGAGCGCATATTAGGCAAGAGCAGATCGAGATTACGCTTCCATTGTGCTGGGTTTTTGCCGTCTCTGAGGCCAAGAACCTCAGCGGCGGCAAGCACGCGTTCGATCCTTTGTTGCACACGGCGGGCTGTTTCCGGTTTCGTTTGCCAGATCGGCTTCAGACAGTTGAGCACATGTTCCGTCTTGATCTCGTCTACAGGCAGACCGGCAATCGGCTTCGCATAGTCGCGAAGCGTATTGTACCATTGCTGTCTTGCCTTTGGATTGGAAAGGCTGACCAGGTTCTTATCCATCCAATCTTTCGAAAATTCGGAAAACGTAACGCGAGCCTCCTCCTTTTGTGCGGCCAGGCGTTTTTCTTCGCGTCGCCTCATCTGTAGCTGGTGATGAGCCTCGCTGAGCGAGGTTTCAGCTGTCACCAGTTCGGCCAATTCGCCCTCTACGAACTGTTTTCGAAGTTCAAATGCCTTTGTTCTTGCGGCCGCGAGCGTTACTGCGGGATACGCTCCCAATCCGAGGACCTGGCGTTTGCCGCCATACGTCTTCATGAAGATAAAGGTTCGAGACCCACCGGGTTGAACCTGAAGATAAAGACCACCTCCATCAGCGTAACGACCCGCCGCTTTTTTGGCATTGATCGCTCTGTCACTCAGTTTATTTATCCCCTGTGCCATCACCACTCTCGTAATTTTGTCGCAACTGTTTAGGCACGCTAGTGCTTTGCTAGTGCATTTTCTAGTGCACTCGTGACGCTGGTTCGGGATGAAATCAAATGAAACAAGCTGCATCAAAAGTTCCCCACTACGGCCTTTACTGCATTGTTATTTATTGGCTTATTGTCTAATAATGGAACAACAAGGAATGGGATGAGGTTCCTATATGACGGCCTCCTCCTCCGCCACCTGGCTTCTGGATATCCGGAATTTCCCTCTACAGATGCCAGACAATACAAAACGCGGTTGCGGGTCTACAAGACTTAATCAGTGGCGCTTCGGTCGAGAGAAAGCGTCACTCCAATCAGTGCCGGCTGGCTGTCAGATCCGCACCTTGGTTGCAAGGAGCCCGGCAGCACTCTTGCCCAACTGTCGCATAATTGCTCGCTTCTAAATCGCATCTGCATCAGCCTGCTGAAAACCTGCTCAAGGCTGAGGGCACTCTTTGGGCCACGGTTCTCACCCCTTGCAACGAATAAGTATTTGGTGCGTTGTGGATTTATGGGTGGCAGTACTGTTTTCTTTGATGAAATGCGCGGACCGGATGAATCGGCGCGTCAGCCATACGCTGAATACTGTGCCTGGCTCGAATCCGTCAAAATAAACGAGCTTCACAAGAAGTCCCGCGAAGCCGAAACATTCTTCAGGCGCACCGGGATTACTTTCAATGTTTACGGTGAGAAGGATGCAGACGAGCGGCTTATTCCGTTCGACTTGGTACCCCGCATCATCGACGGCAAGGAATGGCGCCTGCTGGTTCGGGGCATCGAACAGCGGGTCAAGGCCATCAACGCTTTCCTGCACGACATCTATCACCGTCAGGAAATTCTCCGCGCCGGTCGTATCCCCGAACACCTGATTGCACAGAACGAGGCCTTCCTACCCGAGATGATCGGTGTGACCCCGCCCGGCGGCGTCTACACGCACATTGTCGGCGTCGATCTCGTGCGCACCGGTGCCAACGAGTTCTACGTTCTCGAAGACAATGCCCGCACCCCGTCCGGCGTCTCCTACATGCTCGAAAACCGGGAGACCATGCTGAAGATGTTCCCGGAACTCTTCTCGCGGATCAAGGTCCAGCCGATCAGCAACTACCCTACACTTTTGCGCCGCTCGCTCGGGAAATGCGCGCCCCAGCGTTCGGAAGGACGCCCGACCGTGGCCGTCCTCACCCCCGGTCTTCATAACTCTGCCTATTTCGAACACGCCTTCCTCGCCGACCAGATGGGCGCCGAACTCGTGGAGGGCCACGATCTACGTGTCGTGAACGGTCGTGTCGCCATGCGCACCACGCAAGGTTATCAGCCGGTCGATGTCCTCTATCGCCGCATCGACGACGAATATATTGATCCGCTGAACTTCAACCGTTCCTCAATGCTGGGCGTGCCGGGCATTATGGATGTTTATCGTTCGGGCGGCATCACGCTTGCCAACGCACCCGGTACAGGCATCGCTGACGACAAGGCTATCTATTCCTACATGCCTGATATCGTTGAGTTCTATACCGGCCAAACGGCTATCTTGAAGAACGTGCCGACCTATCGATGCTCCGAATCGACCTCGCTGAAATACGTTCTGGAGAACCTGCACGAACTCGTTGTGAAGGAAGTTCATGGCTCTGGTGGCTATGGCATGCTTGTCGGCCCGGCCGCGAGCAAGCGTGAACTCACGGCCTTTCGGGCGAAACTTATCGCCAAGCCGTCAAACTACATCGCGCAGCCAACGTTGGCGCTCTCAACGGTGCCAGTGCTGACCCGCGGTGGCCTCGCGCCACGCCACGTTGACCTACGCCCCTACGTGCTCGTCTCGCCGGATAATATCGACATCACGCCCGGCGGGCTGACCCGCGTCGCGATGAAACAGGGATCGCTGGTCGTCAATTCCAGCCAAGGTGGCGGCACCAAGGACACATGGGTGCTGGAGGAATGACATCATGCTAGGCAAGACCGCTGGCGGGTTGTTCTGGCTCTCCCGTTACCTTGAGCGAAGCGAAAATACGGCGCGGCTGGTGGAGGCCGGGTTTCGTATGGCCCTGACACGTGCAGCCGCTGGGGAAGACGAATGGGCTTCCGTCCTGACCACGGTCGGGTGTCTTAATGCCTACAGGGCCAAACACGAAACAATCGCGCCCAATAGCGCCGTAGACTTTCTGCTGCGCGACAAGACCAATCCCATGAGCGTCTACAGCGTTATGCAGATGGCGCGCGATAATGCCCGCGCGACGCGTACGGCCCTGACCCGCGAAGTCTGGGAGGCGGTGAATGATGGCTGGATGATGCTAAAGGAGATGTTACGCAGGCCGGTCGCTCAGGCCGATCTGCCAAATGTCCTCTCCACCGTCCGTCAGCAAAGCGCGCTTGTGCGTGGCGCCCTTCAGGGCACGATGCTTCGCAATGACATATTCAGTTTCTCGCGCATCGGTTCGCTGATTGAACGCGCCGACAATACGGCCCGAATCCTTGACGTTAAGTACTATGTTCTCCTGCCCACTGGCGCCCCTGTGGGTTCGTCGCTGGACAATGTGCAATGGGAAATGATCCTCCGCTCCGCCTCGGCCGAAAGTTCCTTCCGCTGGCTCAACGGCGGTAACGCCACACCGAAGGCGATTGCCGAGTTTCTAATACTTGACGCGCGGATGCCGCGCTCGCTTGCTTTCTCCTATGATGGGCTGATCGATGCATTGCGGGAACTTGGCGTGGAATATGGGGACACGCGCCCAAGCCACGATCTCGCGGCGAAACTCGAAGCACGCCTTACCGGTCGCACGATCGATAACATCATAGACTCAGGTCTCCACGAATTCATCCGGGAGTTCATCAAGGCCAATGCGGCGCTCGCCTCTCAGGTGGAGCAGGATTACAGGTTCTACGAGTAAATCATGAGACTGCACATCAGCCACACGACACGCTATTCCTATGATCAGCCCGTCCCGTACGGCCTTCAGCAGATACGGCTGACTCCAAAGCCCTGCGACAGCCAGTCAATAGACAATTGGACCATCGAAATTGAAGGCGGTCGCGAGGAATGTGCCTTCAATGACCAGCACGGCAACCGCGTGCAACTCCTAAGCCTTGACCCCGGTGAAAACGGCATTTCGATCACCTGTACCGGCGATGTCGATACAATTCCGACGAATGGAGTGGTCGGCCTTCATTCCGGGCATGCGCCCCTCTGGTATTACAAGCGCCAGACGGAGTTGACCCAACCCGGCAAACTCATTCGCAAGCTCGCCAGCGACATGCCAGAAAATCCCAACACGATCGAGCGTCTGCATGACCTCTCGAGCACCATCCGGGAGGCCATCGGCTACGAAACAGACCGGACCGATACAGGTACAACGGCCGAGGAAGCGCTTAAAGTCGGCCATGGCGTCTGCCAGGATCACGCCCACACCTTTGTAAGCGCGGCCCGCCTTCTGGGCTTTCCGGCGCGCTATGTCAGCGGCTATCTGATGATGAATGACCGTATCCATCAGGAGGCAAGCCATGCGTGGGCCGAGGCATTTGTGCCTGATGTTGGCTGGATCGGCTTTGACATCTCGAATGTGATCTCGCCAGACGAACGCTACGTGCGCATCGCGACCGGCCTGGACTATGAGGAAGCCGCTCCCATCGCGGGAATAGTCTTTGGGGATGGCGTGGAATCCCTGCTTGTCACCCTTCAGGTCCAGCAGTAACCCTTGATGTCCAATAAGGGAAAATCGGCGGGAATCGTATGACCTACTGTGTGGCTTTGCGCCTCGACCAGGGGCTTCTGTTCATGTCGGACACGCGCACAAATGCGGGTGTCGACAACATCTCCACATTCAAGAAGATGTTCACATGGTCCGTCGAAGGTGACCGCGTCATCACAATCATGACCGCCGGCAACCTGGCCACGACACAGGCTGTGATCAGCCTGCTAGACGAGCGATCCGTGATCCCGGCTGATCGCAAGCAGACGCTGCTGGCGGCGCCGACCATGTTTCAGGTCGCACGTCTTGTGGGCGATACGCTCAAGGAAGTCATCCACTCTCAGGCCGAAGGGCAGCAGGAGTCCGAGAGCACCTTCAGTGCTACCATGATCGTCGGCGGCCAGATCAGAGGCATGGAACCGCGACTCTTCCTGATCTATCCGGAAGGCAACTTCATTGAGGCCAGTGAGGAAACCCCCTTCTTCCAGATCGGGGAGACGAAGTATGGCCGCCCAATCATCCTGCGCGCTTTTGATCCGTCGATGAGTTTCGAACAGGCTATCAAGCTGCTTTATGTCTCATTCGACTCGACGCTCAAGGCCAATCTGGCCGTAGGCATGCCGCTCGATATGCACGCCTACAGTATCGACACATTTGAAACAGGTATTGTGAGCCGTATTCCGCCGGAAGATCCCTATTTCAAGGTGATCTCCTCCGGGTGGGGCGAAGCCCTGAAGGAAGCCTTCGACAAGCTGCCCGATTTCAAATTCTGACGATCTGCCCCAAGTTCTGTCTGTCTAACGCTGCGTCAATCCCTTCGCGTGGGGCTCAGGCCTTCCCTTTTCATTTCCGAGCGTCCAACCTCGTGCCAGAAAATTGATAAACGGCACAGGGATTGAGGAATGCTCGAAGGATTGAAAGTCATTGAATACGCGACCTACATGGCCGCGCCGGGAGCCGGGTGCATCCTGTCCGATTGGGGCGCAGAGGTCATCAAGATCGAGCCGCCGGGCGGCGATCCGATCCGGAATTTCTTTCGCACGATCGGCACTGACTATCAGGACAACCCGGTCTTCGACTTCGACAATCGCGGCAAGAAATCCATCGTCGTCGACACGACGACGGGAGAAGGCCAGGAAATCGTCCGCAAGCTCGCCTCTGAAGCCGATGTCTTTCTCACAAATGTCCGCCCCGGCGGCCTGACACGCTCCGGCATGGACCATGAGAGCCTGCGCAGCTTGAACCCAAAGCTCGTCTATTGCTCGCTTACCGGCTACGGCCTTGAAGGCCCGGACGCAGACCGCCCCGGTTTTGACATCGCGAGTTTCTGGAGCCGAACCGGCGTTGCACGTCTCACCATTCCCAAGGGCGAAGATCCCTACGCCCTGCGCACTGCCTTTGGCGATCACACCACGTCCATGTCTGCCGCTGCTGGAATCTGCGCCGCCCTTGTGGAGGCCCAACGCACCGGCAAAGGTCGCCTCGTTGAAGCCTCCCTCTTCCGCACCGGCCTTTATGCTATGGGCTCTGACTTCGCGATCCAGCTCTTCTTCGGACGCATCGCTTCTACCAAAAGCCGCACCGAGCAGATCGTCCCGATCTCAAACTTCTACCAGACGAAAGACGGCCACTGGATATGCGTCGTCGCCCGTCAGGGAGACGTCGATTGGGTCCCGATGTGCAAGGTGATCGACCGTGAAGACCTTGCTGAAGACCCACGCTTCACCACCGCCAAGGCCCGCCGCCAGAATATGGGCGAAGTCATCGCCCTTATCGACGAGGGCTTTGCCAAATATACCAAGGCTGAGATTTCAGAACGCCTTGATGCAAATTCCATCGCCTGGGCTCCGGTCCAGACGCTTGGCGAAGTTGCTGAAGATCCACAGGCCTTCGCGTCGGGCGCTATCGTGCAGACACCAAGTTCAAAGGGTGATGGGTCAACCTACGCCTCGCCCGCGTCTCCGGTCCGCTTTCCCGGTGCAGACGATGGTCCGAAGGGCCCTTCCCCACGCATGGGCGAGCATACGCGTGAAGTCCTTGCCGGACTGGGAATGGACGAAGCCAAAATCGACGCGCTGCTGCAGTCTTCTGTAGTGGCTTGATCGCCGGTGCGGATCAGAACTCTGCCTGACGCTGTTTTACCAGGTCAGCCAAATAGTCGGACAAGACCCTGATCCGCGCCAGCGAGGCCACATCTTCGTGCACGGCGAGCCAGAACGACCTTTTGACGTCAATCTCATTGGCCAGAACGGGCACGAGCTCAGCGTGTCGCGAGGCAATGAATTTCGGCAAGATACACAGTCCCGCTCCCGCCCGGGTCATTTCGGTCTGGGCAATGATGCTCGGGCTTGAAAGCGCGTGATGAAGCCCCGGCAACACATCGTCGAAATATCTGAGCTGCGGGGAATAGATGAGATCATCGACATAGCCGATGAGTTTGTGGGAGCCGAGTTCATCGATGGAATTGATGGGTGGATGCGCGGCCAGGTAGGCTTTGCTTGCATAAAGCTGCAGTGAATAGTCCGTCAGCTTGCGCACCTTGAGCCGCCCCGCCTTAGGCCGCGTCAGCAGCACAGACATGTCGGCCTCCCGCTTCGGCACGCTGACGAGGCCCGACAGCGCGATCAGGTCAACCGCTATGCCGGGCCATTCCGCCACAAAATGCGCAAGCGCTGGCGCCACAAAGGCCGTCCCGAACCCCTCCGTCGCCCCCAGCCGAACCTTGCCGACCAGCGACCGTTCGCCATCGCCGGACTCGCCGACTGCCAGTGCCACCGCCTCCATCGCTTCCACCCGGGCCGCAAGCGCCTCGCCTTCCGGCGTCAGGATGTGCCCCCGCCGCGTGCGCTCGAACAGGGTCTGCCCCACATCTGATTCCAGTCTTCGCAGCCTCCGGCTCAGCGTTGTCGGATCCTGTTGGAGCTGGGCCGCCGCAAGGTCGAGCTTCTGCTGCCGACTCACCGCAAGAAAGAGTTTAAGATCGTCCCAGTTCATCAAATTTTACCTGCATAAACGCAGCCATAAGCTGCAATTATGTACATTTACCCGACTATACACGGGTCTTAGACTGGCCAAATCAGAAGACAAAGGGAATTCATCGCATGCGCGACGTCCACCATTTCATCGACGGCAAACAGGTCACCGGCACATCGGGCCGCTACGGCGACATCTATAATCCGAACACCGGCGAGGTTCAGGCGCGTGTGCAGCTCGCAACAGAAGCCGAACTCGATGCCGCAGTGCAAAGCGCGCAGGCCGCCTTCTTCGGCTGGTCGACGACCAATCCCCAGCGCCGCGCCCGTGTCATGTTCGAATTCAAGCGCCTGCTTGAAGCCAATATCAACGAGCTCGCAGAGCTCCTCTCCTCCGAGCACGGCAAGGTCGTTGCCGATTCCAAGGGCGACGTTCAGCGGGGTATCGATGTCGTTGAGTTCGCCTGCGGCATCCCGCACCTGCAGAAGGGCGAGTATACCGAGGGCGCAGGCCCCGGCATCGATGTCTACTCGATGCGCCAGCCCCTCGGCGTTGTTGCCGGCATCACGCCGTTCAACTTCCCAGCCATGATCCCCTGCTGGATGTCTGCCGTCGCCATTGCCTGCGGCAACACATTCATCCTGAAGCCCTCCGAGAAAGACCCGTCGGTTCCGCTTCGCCTCGCCGAACTCTTCATGGAAGCAGGCGCACCAGCCGGCGTGCTTAACTGCGTTCACGGCGACAAGGTTTCGGTCGACGCCATCCTCAAGCACCCGGACATCAAGGCCGTCAGCTTCGTCGGCTCATCGGACATTGCGCAATACGTCTACAGCCTCGGCACCAGCCACGGCAAACGCGTGCAGGCCATGGGCGGCGCCAAGAACCACGGCATCATCATGCCCGACTGCAACATGGAACAGGCCGTCAAGGATATCGTCGGCGCGGCCTATGGCTCAGCTGGGGAGCGCTGCATGGCGCTGCCGGTCGCCGTCACGGTCGGCAAGAAAACTGGTGACGAATTCGTTGAGCGTATGCTCGACGCGGCGCGCGGCCTCACGGTCGGCATCTCAACCGATGCAGACGCCCATTACGGCCCCGTCGTATCCGCAGCTCACAAGGCCAAAATTGAATCTTATATCCAGATGGGCGTTGATGAAGGCGCTGACCTCCTGATGGATGGCCGGGGCCACACGCTGCAGGGTCACGAGAAAGGCTTCTTCGTCGGCCCTTCCCTGTTCGACAATGTGAAACCGCACATGCAGTCCTACAAGGAAGAGATCTTCGGCCCCGTCCTTCAGGTCGTGCGCGCTGAAACACTGGAAGAGGCCGCCACCCTGCCCTCCAACCACCAGTACGGAAACGGCTGCGCCATCTTCACCTCAAACGGACGCGCCGCGCGCGAGTTCGCCGCGCAGGTCAATGTCGGCATGGTTGGCATCAATGTGCCGATCCCGGTGCCAGTGTCTTATCACACGTTCGGCGGCTGGAAGCGCTCGGCCTTCGGCGACACCAACCAGCATGGCCCCGAAGGCGTCCGTTTCTGGACGAAGATCAAGACAATTACCCAAAGATGGCCGGAAGGTGATATCGGAGACCAGGCATTCATCATTCCGACAATGGGCTAGTCTTTATGCAAATGAATCAACTGCGGAAAATTCACAATTGGTCCGCGGGTCTGCTCAAGCGTTTTTTGATTTTCTTCCTCGCTATCCACGCTTCAAGCGCGTGGGCAGAGGAGCGCAATATTACCGTCATAGGTGAGTTGCAGATCGAAAGTTCAGGGAGTCTGACCGTGAGCAATCCAAAAACGGTCATTGATTTTGCGTTGCTCTCCATACTCAGGGAAGACGCGACCATAGGTGGAGCATATGTTGGCAATGCCCCGTCGATCTCTGAGGAGACGATAGAGGTGTCCTGCGCTAATCCTGGTAGTATTCGCTTATATCGAACTGTCGGATCCAGCGACGATCAGATTAGTTTCTTGATGCAGTCTACAAATGACTGGCCCCAATACGTTCATATTTGGCTGTATTCTCAAAGGGACTTGCCGGAAATCGCTTCTTCAATTGCGTTCAAATTTCAAAATGGCGAACAATGCCTGCTCCCGAAAGAATGACGCCTAAACAATTATCACTGAAAACGGTCCAAAATCATGAGTAACTTCGACACGATCACCTTCGAGCATAACGGGCGCGTCGCCCTCGTCACACTGAACCGTCCCGAGAGCCTCAATGCGCTGAACCAGCAAGTCATGGCCGAGGTCGCGACCCTGTTTGCCGAGATCGACCGAAACCCTGATATCGCGGTTACGGTCCTCACCGGTGAGGGACGCGCCTTCGCCGCCGGAGCGGACATCAAGGAGATGCAGCCGCAGGGCTTCTCCGACATGTATGTCGAAGACTATTTCGCCGGCTGGGACCGTTTCGCCGCCTGCCGTAAGCCCGTTATCGCGGCGGTCAACGGCTTCGCCCTCGGTGGCGGCTGCGAGCTCGCCATGATGTGCGACCTGATCATCGCCTCAGAGAAGGCGAAGTTCGGCCAACCCGAGATCAAGCTCGGCGTCACGCCCGGCATGGGTGGCTCGGTTCGCCTCACCAAGGCTGTCGGCAAGGCCAAGGCCATGGACATGGTCCTCACCGGCCGTATGATCGACGCCGCCGAAGCTGACCGCATCGGACTCGTCTCCCGCGTTGTGCCGCATGAGGAACTGATGAGCACGGCCATGGAGGTCGCCAATACCATCGGCACCTATTCACTACCCTCGATCATGGCCGCCAAGGAAATGGTCGGCCGTGCGCTCGAACTACCCACAACAGAAGGCGTCCGCTTCGAACGCCGCCTGTTTCAGGGCCTGTTTGGCACCGCCGACCAGAAGGAAGGCATGGAAGCCTTCACCGCAAAACGCGACCCGAAATTTACGGATCGCTAGGAGTACAAATGACACGCATTGCATTCATAGGTCTCGGTAACATGGGCGCCGGCATGTGCGCCAACCTCGCCAAGGCAGGCCACGCCGTCCGCGCCTTCGACCTGAGCAAGGACGCCATCGCGAAGGCTGAAACGTCCGGCGCCAAGGGCGCGGCCAGCGTTGCGGAAGCCGTCGCTGACGCCGAAGTCGTCGTCTCCATGCTCCCCGCCGGCAAGCACGTCCTCAGCGTCTATTTCGGCCCGGATGGCGTCGCCGCCCATGCCCCGAAGGACACGCTCTTCCTCGACTGCTCCACGATCGCTGTCGAGGATGCCCGAGAAGCAGCCCGTCAGGCCAATGCTGCGGGCTTCAGCATGGTCGATGCCCCCGTTTCCGGCGGCACAGCTGGCGCCGAGGCGGGCACGCTAACCTTCATGTGCGGCGGCCCCGATGACGGCTTTGCCCGCGCCAAGCCGCTCCTCGAAAAGATGGGCAAGAACATCTTCCATGCCGGTGGCAGCGGCAACGGCCAGGCCGCCAAGATCGCGAACAACATGCTGCTGGGCATCTCGATGATCGCCACGTCCGAGGCGTTCAATCTCGCCGACAAGCTCGGCCTCGACGCACAGACATTCTTCGACATCTCGTCCACGGCGTCGGGCCAGTGCTGGTCGATGACCTCCTACTGCCCTGCCCCCGGTCCGGTGCCCACGTCGCCCGCCAACCGCGACTACAAGCCCGGCTTTGCCGTCGCCATGATGCTGAAGGACCTCCACCTCGCCGCCGATGCGGCCCGTGCCGCAGGCGCCGACATCCGGCTCGGCGAGATGGCCGAAACCATCTATGCCAAGCTGGACGAAAAAGGCTTCGGCGGTCTCGACTTCTCCGGTGTCATCAAGGACGTGCGCGGCGAGCTCTAGCGGCCCTTGAACTCGGGCTTGCGCTTTTCGAGGATCGCGTTGACGCCTTCGATATGGTCTTCGGTCTCGTGCATCAGCGCCTGCGCCGAGGCCGAAAGCTCCATGATCGTGTCATAGGATGCCATGTTGGCCTGGCGCATCAGCGTTTTGGCAAGGCGCAGGGCCTGTGGCGGCTGCTGCGCAATGCGCTCGGCCAGTTTCATCGCTTCGTCCATCAACTGGTCTGCCGGGTAGATCTCCGACACGAGGCCCCATTCCTTCGCCGTCGCCGCGTCGATCACGTCGCCAGTGAACAATAGCTGCGCGGCGCGGGACGCGCCGATCAGGCGCGGCAATAGCCAGGCCCCGCCATCTCCCGGGATCAGGCCCAGCTTCAGGAACGTCACGCCCAGCTTCGCATGGTCAGCCGCGAGGCGAATGTCCGCCATGCACGCCACGTCACAACCAAGGCCAATGGCCGGTCCGTTGATGGCCGAAATCAGCGGCACTTCCATATTGTAGAGCGACCTCACGATCACGTGGATGTTGTCGCGATAGCCGCTGCGCACGTCATAGGGCGAACCGCCAAACGCGCCGGACCGTTCCTTCATTGCCTTCACATCACCGCCAGCCGAAAATGCGCGCCCTGCGCCTGTCAGCACGGCGCAACGGATCGAGGCGTCCGCCACCACTTCGGCGCACACGGCGGTAACAGCCGGGCCATCGCCTGCCTGCCCCAGCGCATTCATCATGTCCGGGCGGTTGAGCGTCAAAACGGCGATCGGGCCGCGTTTTTCGAGAAGGAGGATCGACATGTCTTTCAGGTCCCTTGGTTTCTTGCTTTGTCCTCTGTGCTGGCAGGCAGCGCCGCGTTTGTCTACTGCTGCGGCGTCATCGTGTGACGCATGCCCGGTGCAGGCGGGTTCTCCGGCGCGCCAGCAAAGCACTGGGCAAAACCCATCCACTGCGTGGCCACCGGGCCGGTCACCTTGAGTTCGGTATCGGCAATATTGCGTGTCTGCGTCACCACCTGCGCAAATTCATCCGCCCGGCCCTCGATACGCTCTGCCTCGCTCGGCTCGCCATACGTCCACACCTCGCCGGATGGCGCCGTAAGCGACACAAACGGCATTGGCTCGGGTACATCCAGCTTCCGGTTCCGGAATGTCCAGCCGAACGTATTGATGCCCAGCACGACGATACTGCGGATACGGTCCGCGTTTTCCCGCACGACCCCCAGCTGATCATACACTTCCTGGCCGTGCGCCCACGTCTCCATCAGACGCGCGGTGATCGACGACCGCGCACTCATGTCGGGCCCTGCCCATTTGAGGCGCGCCTTCGGATCTGCATCGGTAAAAGCCGCCGCAGTTGCTTCTGCCTGCTCTATCCAGATCGCCACCAAGTCCTGCCCCGCCGCGCCATCCACATGCGCCGTCTCGACAGGCCGCATGCCTCCAGCGCGCGCAATCTCCTTCATCTGGGCCACCAGCAGCGCTTCATCATTCAGCTGCAGCCAGGCCATCCAGTTCCAGTAGTGGAGGTGGCGCAGCACATCATTGATCGTCCAGCCCTTGAAGGCCGTAGCCTGTCCGAATGCGGCATCATCCAGCGGCGCGATCAGCGCATGCAGCGCCTTGCTCTCATCCAGGAAATCCAGCGCCTGGGGCATCTGCCTGTTCAATGTGTTGTTTCCTTGAGTCATGTTTTGCGAAATCCCAGCATGAGCGACACCGACTGTGCGTCGCGCCGCTTTTCCGACAAGGCAGGCACCGAACTGTTCCAGTTGAACATGGCCTGGTCCGGATTGGTCGCAAAATCGGATGCAAAACGAACGCGCATATCTGCCGGTGGCCGGATGAATTCGATTTCGGGGTTCTCGGTTACGATTTTCAGGTAAAGGTCGAGGCGTAGCTGCGCCACGGTATTGTTGTCTTCTGCCAAGCCGGCCTCGACATAGAAATCGATCGCGTGAAAGGCCAGCCCGCCGCGTTTCATCACCCGGAAATGATCGGCGAAGAATGCCGGCAGGGCCGGATTGGGGACATGCTCCATCACAGAGACGGAAAACATGATGTCGAATGTCTCGTCGGCGATCAGGCCAGCGGAATCGCCAATGTAGGCATCAATGACCTTCACGCCCTTGATGGAATGGGCAGATTTCGGTCCGTTTCCCTCGCCTTCGAATTTCTCTATATTGAACAATGTGTTGGAGCGTTTCAACAAAGGCAGAATGCGCGAAACGCCGCCGCCGATCTCACCGATCGTCTTGCGGTCGGCGTCGGCGATCTCCTTGAACACCGCAAGGTCCTGCCATGTCTTGAGGTGAACAGCGTCAGCCTGCCACTTCATTTTTTGCGGGATGCCGGCATGGTACATGCCTTCAACGTCGCGCTTCCTGATAAATTCCAGCATGTCTCGGCAACTCGCTTAATGATGGCAAGCCTGCATCATGGCTCGTGCGCGCGAAAAGACTACCCCCTGTTTGGGTCTGACGTCGCGGCGTTAAGCTTCCAGCGCCGAGATCATGTTTACGCGCACGGCATGGCGCCCACCCTCGAACTTTGCGGCCAGGAACGCATCCACGATATCGAGCGCCAGTCCCTGCCCCACAACGCGCGCGCCGAGTGACAACATGTTGGCATCATTGTGCTCGCGCAGCATGCGCGCCGAGAACGTGTCAGCGCAGACACCGCAACGGATACCCTTCACCTTGTTCGCCGCCATCATGATGCCCTGCCCTGTGCCGCACAGGATGATCCCCAGATGGCAATCGCCAGACATCACAAGCCGCGCCGCTGCCGCGCCATGTTCAGGGTAATTCGTACTTTCCGGCGTCGTCGGTCCGATATCGACCGCCACCCAGCCCTTGGACGTGACATGAGCGGCAATCGCCTGGCGAAGTTCAATCGCGCCATGGTCGCTGGAAAGGACAATGCGTTTGCTGTCTGTCATCTGGAAGTCATCCGTCTCTCAGGCTTGATCCGGCCTATTCCCACTCAATTGTGCCGGGCGGCTTGCTGGTCACATCATAAACCACCCGGTTCACGCCCTGCACTTCATTGATGATGCGCGTCGCGACGCGGCCAAGGAAAGCGTGCTCGAATGGATAATAGTCCGCCGTCATGCCGTCCGTAGACGTCACAGCGCGCAACGCCAGCACGGCCTCATAGGTCCGCACATCGCCCATCACGCCAACCGTATTCACCGGCAGCAGCACGCTGAACGCCTGCCAGATCTCGTCATAGAGCCCGGCCTTCTTGATCTCGTCGATATAGATCAGGTCAGCCTTGCGCAGCGTATCGGCCTTCTCGCGTGTGATCTCACCTGGAATACGGATCGCGAGGCCGGGCCCCGGGAACGGGTGGCGACCGATAAAGCTTTCCGGCAGGCCAAGCTCGCGGCCAAGGGCGCGCACCTCGTCCTTGAACAGCTCGCGCAGTGGCTCAACCAGTTTCATGTTCATGCGTTCTGGCAGGCCGCCCACATTGTGGTGGCTCTTGATCGTCACGCTTGGGCCGCCAAGGGCCGACACGCTTTCGATCACGTCTGGATACAGCGTGCCTTGTGCCAGGAAATCGGCGCCGCCGATCTTCTTCGCCTCTTCGTCAAACACATCGATGAACAGGCCGCCGATGATCTTGCGCTTCTTCTCAGGGTCCGACACGCCAGCCAGCTTGCCGAGGAACAGCTCCGACGCATCCACGTGCACCAGCGGGATATTGTAATGCTCGCGGAACAGGCTCACGACCTGCTCACTCTCGCCATGGCGCATCAGGCCGTGGTCAACGTAGACGCACGTCAGCTGTTCGCCGATTGCCTCATGGATCAACACCGCTGCTACAGAGGAATCAACGCCGCCCGACAGGCCGCAGATCACCTTGCCTTTGCCCACTTGCGCGCGGATCTTCTCGATCGCCTCGGCGCGGTAGGCGGCCATCGTCCAGTCACCCTTCATGCCGGCGACGCCATGCGTGAAGTTGCGAAGGATCTGGCGGCCGTGGGTCGTGTGCACGACTTCCGGGTGGAACTGGGTGCCGTAGAAGTTCCGCTCAGGGTCCGAGATGATCGCATAGGGCGCGCCCGGCGATTTCGCGATCACGCCAAAGCCAGGCGCCATTTCGGCGACATGGTCACCATGGCTCATCCAGACCTGCTCATGCTCACCACTTTCCAGCAGGCCTTCGAGGAACGGGTCTTCGACCACTTTCTCGATATAGGCGCGGCCGAACTCGCGGCTCGTGCCGCCTTCGACCCGTCCGCCCAGCTGGTGCATCATTACCTGCTGGCCGTAACAGATGCCAAGCACCGGGATACCTGCCTCGAAGATCGCCATGTCGGCCATCGGGGCATCGTCCCAGTAAACGCTGGAAGGCCCGCCCGACAGGATGACGGCCTGCGGGTCGTAGGTCTCGACAAAAGCCTTGTCGACCTTGTTGAAAGGATGGATTTCACAATAGACGCCGCTCTCACGCAGGCGCCGGGCGATCAGTTGCGTCACCTGGCTGCCGAAGTCGACGATAAGGGCGCGTTCGTGTCTTTGCTCTGTCATGGCGCCGTTTAGCTGAGTCCCGCCCTTTCGGGCAAGCCTCCAGTCGCTGCAAAGCGCGGAATCCGTGCATCAAATGACGCAGCTGACCTGTTTCGCGCGGTTGGCACGGCCCGATGGGCTAGAAATCGCGCGCTTTGGCAGAGAGGATTGGACCGCCAGCCTGTCGTTCAATCCAGTTTGCCAGCCTCAACGACAAGAGCATCCTGATGCGCGGCTCAGGCGCTGCCCTCAGTTCGCAGAAGGTCCAGAACAGGAATGTCCGCTCTGCCCGCACAAGATCGTGTAGCGGTATACCGAGCGGCGGCTGGAACAAACCAAAGATAAACCATGGCTTCAGGATCAGCAGGCCGCTGTCCACCGTCACGTTCAGGCAGGCCCTGTAGCGCACGAGGCGCCAGCGCGAATAGCCCATCATCGCACTCTGGAAGCCCCGCGAAACACCCCGTATCTCACCGCGATAGGCATAATGCTGGCCCAGCCTTTGCCAGCCGGAAATCCGGCCGAGCAGCCAGATCACGCCGCACCACATCGCGATGAACGCAATCGGGAACAGCGTGATGACCAGAACGACTATCATCCCGCGCGGCGCAGGACTGCGAAGAAGAACCCGTCCGTCCCTGCCCGGCGCGGCGTCAGGCGCACGCTACCTGTTGGCATACGGAAACGCTGCACGACATTCGCGCCCTCATCCGTCAGCAGGCCTGAGGCAATCGCGGCCCCAGCCGCATCTTCTTCCGTGAACTCCGGGTGCGTTCCGAGGAACTCCGCCACGCGGTCCTCGTCCTCTTCCATCAGGAAGGAACAGGTCGCGTAGATCATCCGCCCGCCTGGCTTCACGAATTCGCTCGCCTTGGAGATGATCTCCTTCTGCTCGGACATCCGTTTTTCCAGCTGGCCCTGCTTGATGCGCCACTTGGAATCCGGCCGGCGGCGCCATGTGCCTGTCCCTGTGCATGGCGCATCAACAAAGACGCAGTCCATCTGCCCTGTCAGCGTCTCCAGCTGCACTGGTTCGCTCGGATGCACCAGCTGCACATTGTGCGCGCCGGACCGCTTGAGTCGGGGGATCAGCGCGCTGAGACGCTTGCCATCAATGTCATAGGCGAAAATCTGCCCCTTGCCCTTCATCTGCGCCGCCAGGGCAATGGTCTTGCCGCCGCCGCCGGAGCAATAGTCCAGAATCTGCTCCCCCGGCTGCGCATTCGCTGCGGCTGCCGCAATTTGGCTACCCGCATCCTGCACCTCAACCCAGCCCTTGGAATAGGCCGGAATGCTCTCCAGCGAAGCTTCGCGCTCGCTCGGGTCCTTCGCGGGGATATGAAAGGCATTATGTAGCAGGCGCGATTGCTCGGCCTTGGCGCTCTTCAGCGGCATCGAAGCCTTCTCTGCGTCCACCTTCAGCGTATTGACCCGCAGGTCCACGTCCGCGCGCACGGCCATGGCCTGCGCCTCGACCGTCGCTTCCTCACCGAAGACGCGCGCCATCATCGGCGCCATCCATTCCGGATAATCGCCCTGCACATGCGGCGGCGCGGATGGGTCTGGCGCCATGACGAGATGCTCGCGCTCGCCTAGCGTCAGCTTTGACGGCGCATGCTCCTCGTCCATCGCGGTGTCGATCTGACGGATATCCCAGCCCCAGGCAAAGGCCAGCGCGCCTAGCACCAGTGCCCGTGGGCTCTCATCATCCATGCGATAGGCAATCGAGTTACGCTTGCGTAGCGCGTCCAGCACGAGCCCTGAAACCCACGCCCGGTCCTTGCTGCCCGCATAGCGCGCCCGCTTCCCCCAGTCCCGGGCCGCCGACTTCACAGGCTGGTGCCGGTTCAGCACGTCCGTCAGGACTTCTATTGCCGCCGAAATCTTACCGCCATTGCGCATTAGTCTACCTCATTCTTGATCTGACGGACGCTTTACGCGCGCTTTCCCGCCAAGGAAACCAATAGACACTGGAATGTCTGCATTCTTAGATAGGCCCAAAGCGGCAGGAGGGGCCCATCATGACCGTCTATATCGTCGCCCAGATCACGATTGGCGACCGGGAAAGCTACGCAAAGTACGAGCAGGGCTTCATGCCTGTGTTCAATCTCTTCAAGGGAACGCTGCTATCCGTCGACGAGTCCCCGCTCATCCTCGAGGGCGATTGGGCCTGCACGCGCACTGTGTTGGCCGCTTTTCCCAGCAAGGATATGGCCCTCGAATGGTATAACTGCCCGGAATATCAGGCCATCCTCCCCTACCGGCTCAAGGGTGCAAAGGCACACATCGTCATCCTCAACGGTTTTCCCCCACCGGAGTCCTGACCGCCTCAGCCGCGGCCGTTTTCCAGCAGGCGCTGCGCCATCGCACGGCCGCTGGCCACCGCATCCGATGCCAGCGGTCCCAAGGCCCAGTCTCCGCCGGCCAGCAGGGTGCCGGCCGCATTGGTCACAAAAGGCCGGCCCGGCGGCTGCTCGACCCGTGCGTACCGCCACCGATGTCCCGCCAGATAGTCCGGGGCACCCACCAGGCCAGTCGCCACCATGAAGGCTTTCAGCAATAGGTCGGCCACGGTGTCCTTATCGAATTCAAGATGGGCGACCGACCATACAGCAGAGGCATGCACAGCCCACCGCTCCGTCGCGATCTGACCAGGCTTTGAAAGCATCGGAACGGCCAATGCCAGCGGCTCAGCGAGCGTCAGCACGTCTTGTGACAGGCCGCTCGGCGCGTCAAATCCCAGCAAAAGGGTCCAGGCGGGATTCATGCGAACATCCGCCAGAGCCTCCAACATCCCCTCCTCGCGCCCCAGCAAGGTAACGGCCTGCGGCGCGGGAACAGCCAGGATCACCGCGTCGAAGCCGCAATGCGTGCTGCCGTCAGCATCGGTCAGGTTGAAGCCGTCATCCGTCCCGGCGACACGCGTAATGGTTATCTCGCGTTGCACATTGATATTCTGCCCCAGGTGGCGCGCCAATGTGCTCATGCCCGGAATGCCGATGCCGCGCGCATCGTGAGGCCCTTCCGCCCAGACACTCCCGCCTGCCGCCTGGGCCACATCCGCTGGCACGCCCGGTGCGCCATGATCAATCGGGCCCAGATCGGTCCTGCGCGTGGCAAGCCGCCCGCCAAGGCCGCGGCTCTTCTCGAAAACAACCGTACTCAAACCAGCCGCGTTGAGGTCACGCGCTGCCCACAGACCCGCCAGACCGGCGCCGACGATAGCCACGCGTTGGATCATGCAATGCTCCTCTCTTTGCTCCGAGCCTTCACCTAGGTCGCGCGGATGAAATGTCCCGCTTTCTGTAGCAATTATTCAATGAGCGACCGCCGCTTGCGCAAAAATGGAAGCTAGTCGTCGCTACTCATCTTACCTATACTGCCTTCAGGCATAGGGGTTGGCAGACATGCAAGTTGAGCTTCCGGACAATGTGCGCGCCGCCACGCAAGCTGACTGGCGCCAGCTGGGCGACATTACTGCGGAGGCCTTTTTCGATGATCCGGTGAACAAGTGGATCTTCGGCAGCAACCGCGCCATCAAGTGCGCTTTCACGGTCCTCGCACGAGACATCTACCTGAAGAACGGCCTCTGCTATCTAGCGGGCGATGGCGGCGCGACCATGTGGGCCATGGCGGACGCGAACCGCACCCCACCCCTGATGGCGATACTCTCAATCGCAGCTGGCGTGGCGCGCTGGGGTTCAAAAGGTGCCGTTGGCCGTGCACTCAAGGCCGGTGAAGTCATGGATGCCAACCACCCGCACGAATCCCACATGTACCTCTTCACCATCGGCACACGGAAGGCCGCGCGCGGCAAGGGGCTCGGCAAGGCTCTCATCCGCCCGATGCTGGAAGCCTGCGATCGCGACGGCCTGCCCGCCTATCTCGAAAACTCTAACCCCGACAATACCGGCTTCTACATGAGCCACGGCTTCGAACACATGAAATATATCGAAGTCGGCCCCGGTGCCCCGCCGCTACAGGCCATGTGGCGCAAGCCCACAGCGCCCTGAGGACCTCAACACCCAAGGACCTCATCCTGAGCGAAGTCGAAGGACGAGGTCCGTGCGCCCCGCACCTTCCGGATGCCCACCCATCCTTCGACTTCGCTCAGGATGAGCTAATCACAAACCCACCCTACGGGTCTGATCTGCCAAATCTACACCAAGCTACTCGCTCAAAACGGATTCTTGAGTTCTTCGAATTTTTCATTCGCGCGGTTTAAACAATTCACGTATTCGCGCATCATTTTCCAGCATTTCATCCATGGCAGTTTTTCTGGGTTTCCTCTCGAGGAACTCGTTTGGAATTTTCATTGTAATTGAATTCTTGTTTCCAAAAACTCCGGCATCAAATGTGAAACTCAAGAATATGGTGCTCGAAAGTGGTGTGTCATTCAGAGTTATTTCGAACTCCATGGTGTCGCCCGGCCTCAAACCCTTATCTTTATAGCCCTCATATTTCGGTGATACCGAAACAACTTCAAACAAATTGCCAAAATTGTCTTTGACTTGGAATCCGTAAGGATACGATCCTCCGTCGCCTGTAAACTCATTGTAGTATGTGCTGTGTGTTCGTAGCTTGAGGATCTTATCTGGGCTGAGGGATACGATCGAAAATTTGAATACGGGACCAACAATTTCGTTCTGATCGAGTTCGGCACTACGAAGTTTAATTTCTATAAGTAAGTCTTTTGCCGAAATACTCTTCTGAGAAGTTTCGAACGGCAATACCGGGATTACGTCCCAACTCCCGTCTTCGTTCAAGCGAACTTTTGTGCCATCAGCGCGCTGGACGATTTCTTGTCCGATTGCTGATCGGCAAATCAATATGGAGGCGATAGTGACCAAGAACGCTAATACTATGGTGCGCATAGTTTACTTTCCGATCATAACTTAGGTGATCCTTAGACTACCCCCGGCTCACCGAATAGTTCGGCGCTTCGCGCGTCATCATCACGTCGTGCACATGGCTCTCGGAAAGGCCCGCGCCTGTGATCTGAACGAACTCGGCCTTCTTGTGCAGCTCGTCGATATCCTTGGCGCCGACATAGCCCATGGCGGCGCGCAGGCCGCCGACCATCTGGTGCAGGATTGGCCCGATAGGTCCCTTGAACGGCACCTGGCCCTCAATGCCTTCCGGCACCAGTTTCTCGGCGGCGGCATCCTTCTGGAAGTAACGGTCCGCCGAGCCACGCGCCATCGCGCCGAGGCTGCCCATGCCGCGATACGCCTTGTAGCTGCGGCCCTGGTAGAGGAACACTTCGCCCGGCGCTTCTTCCGTGCCGGCAAACATGCTGCCCATCATGGCCGTCGCCGCACCAGCGGCAAGCGCCTTGGCAAAGTCACCCGAGAACTTGATGCCGCCATCCGCGATGATCGGAATGCCCGTCTTCGCGCCGATGTTCGCGCACTGCTCAATCGCCGTCAGCTGCGGCACGCCCACGCCCGCCACAATCCGCGTCGTGCAGATCGAGCCCGGCCCGATCCCAACTTTCACGGCGTCCGCGCCCGCATCGATCAGCGCCTTGGTCGCCTCGGCCGTCGCTACGTTACCGGCAATGATCTGCACGGAGTTTGAAATCTTCTTCGCCCGGCGCACAGCGTCCGCCACGCTGATCGAATGGCCATGCGCCGTATCGATCACCACCGCGTCGACGCCCGCCTCAATCAGCGCCATCGTGCGCTCATAGCCCGCATCGCCCACGGTCGAGGCCGCCGCCACGCGCAAGCGCCCGGCCGCATCCTTGGCGGCGTTCGGGTTCACCGCCGCCTTGTCCATGTCCTTGACTGTCAGCAGGCCAATGCAGCGGCCGTCATTGTCGACGATCAGCAGGCGCTCGATCCGGTGCTTGTGCAGCAGCGCGCGGGACTCAGACGGCTCGGTATCCATCTTCACGGTGACGATCTCGCGCGTCATCAGGCTCGCGACTGTCTCGTTAAGGTCTTCAGCAAAGCGCGTATCGCGGTTCGTGATGATGCCGACGACCTTGCCGTTCTTCTCGACAACCGGAATGCCGGAAAACCCGGTCCGTTTCTTCAGTTCGCGAAGCTCGCCCAGTGTCGCGGTCGGCGAGATCGTCACCGGGTTCATCACCACGCCGCTCTCGTATTTCTTCACCATGGCCACTTCGCCGGCCTGCTCCTCGATCGACAGGTTCCGGTGAATAACCCCGATGCCCCCCGACTGTGCCATCGCTATGGCCAGGCGCGCCTCGGTCACGGTGTCCATCGCGGCGGAAATCAGGGGGATATTCAGGCTGATGGACTTGGTCAGGAACGTCGAAACGTTCACATCAGCAGGTAAAACCTCGCTCGCGCCGGGCTGAAGAAGCACGTCGTCGAAGGTAATGGCTTGTCGGATTTTCATGTGGGGAGCTCCCTTTTTGGCCTAGTAAGGGAGTCGCAGGGTCTTGTGAAGGGGGTAGTTTCGTCACAATTGCAGAACAGTCGCTCTGCGCTGCGATTGGCTTCGGCGACCGTCTGTCAGGGCATATCCTGATCTGAAGGCGTCCGAGTCTCTATCGCTGCGTGAATTTGTTCCGCCGCAAGGATTGCAGTCTGCCCCCTTCCCCATTAGCGAGACAGGGTGAATTTGGGGAAGGCAAGGGGATGACACGTAAAACGCTTCTGCGCATTTGCATCGGGCTCCTGCTCATTTCGGTTGCCGCCTGTGGTGCGCAGGACAGCAAGCCAAAAGCGGGCGAGCAGGCGGTTGAACCGCTTGTCGTCGAAGCGCCCAAGTCCAATCCGGAAGACTCGTTCTTCACGCCCATTCTCGACAAACTGGATGACAGTCTTGCTGCCACAGTGAAGAGCGGCCGTGTCGCCAGCCTCTCCTATGCATTGATCAAGGACGGTGAGCGCGTCAGGAGCGGATTTATTGGCAGTCGCACACTCGAGGGCGAGGAACCGGTCAGCGACAAGACCATCTACCGCATCTATTCGATGACCAAGCCTGTCACGGCCGTCGCGATCCTCATGTTGCAGGAAGACGGCAAGCTCGACCTGGATGACCCGATCACCAAATACCTGCCGGAAATGAAGTCTCTGCAGGTGGCAAATTCGCCCGGCAGCGCCACCAAGTCGGCGACGCACCCGGTCCCGCAGCCGCCCACAATCCGCCAGCTCCTCACCCATACGGCGGGCTTTGGCTATGGCGACGGCAAGCAGGACTACATCAATCGCCAATTCACGGACCGTAAGGTCCTGGCCGCGCCATCCATGGATGAAGTTGTACGCCGCACGGCGGCTATCCCGCTCAAATACGATCCCGGTACGGCATGGTCCTATTCCATCGCATCCGATCTTCAGGGCGCCATCATTGAACGCATAACGGGTAAGTCGCTGGGCGACTTCATGCAGGAGCGCATCTTTGGTCCTCTGAAGATGACGGATACCGCCTTCTATGTCAGTCCAGAGCAGACGGCCCGCCTCGCCGACGCGACAGCATGGACGCCCGACACCCCGATCCATCTCGTTGGCGGCCCGCTCGCCAAAATGGACCGCGCCAGCGTTCCGGTTGATTATGGCGGCCAGGGCCTCGTCTCGACCCTTGCAGACTATGAGCGCTTCGCCCTGATGCTGCTCAACGACGGCACGCTAGACGGGCAGACCTTGCTGAAGCCGGACTCTGTCACACTCCTGCGCACGAATGCCCTTCCCGTTGTTGATCCCGAGGCCCCGCGGACCATGTTCAAGCGCAAGGCCGGCACGGGCTACGGGTTCGGGGTGGGCGTCGTAACCGATACAATTCAGTCCGGTCTCGCGGCGCCCGAGGGCACCTATTTCTGGGACGGCGCCAGTGGCACCTGGTTCTGGGTCGATCCCAGGAACAAGGTCATCTTCATTGGACTGCAGCAGAATTTCTCGCCTGCCGGGGTCAACATGAGAGCGTCTTCAATGCGCAGCGTCTATCACGCCATCTATAGCGAATAGGGCTCCGCCAGATTCAGTCGACGCAGATCGTGGGTTGTACCATCCTGTCATTGACCTCCGCATAGCAGCCGAACGGGCTGTCAGTGGCCTGGCATATGCCATCCTCGGTCGGCTGGCCCATCTCATCATCCGAGTCGGCGGAGAGGAGGCAGCGGCCTTCGCAATCTTCCGTTTCCTTGCAGGCCTTTCCGGCATCCGCATAGGGCCGAACACACTGGTCATAGCCAAGCATGCCGCCCGGCCCGACCTCGCCACCAGCCGCTTCACATACCGCGCGCTCGGCTTCCGTCGCCCGCTTTCCCGCAAACCGGATCTTCTCATGCCCGGATACCACCGTCGGCTCCGATCCTTCCGCCGCCCCGTCCGTTTGCGCGCCGCCCATGCCGGTACAGGCACCCAACACGATCATCGCGGTTGCGGCCGCCAGCAGTGCCCTCATTGACCGGGCGCCTTGTCGAACACGGGAATGCCGTCGGGTTTTGCGTGGAAAGGCTGAGCGTCACACATGTAGATCGCCATCTGCGCCATTCCAAAGTCGGCGGGATTGTCGAGCGTGCCGGCCTTGAGCAGGTATGCGCCCGGCATATACGGGCTTTCTGACCACAAAGGGGTCCCGCAAGTACCGCAGAACGACCGCTTCACGGGCGCCTCAAGGTCGCTCCGGGCATACGTCGCGGGCTTGCCTGATGTCAGCTTGAACGCTGCGGCCGGCACGCCAAACACCATGTTCGGCTGTCCACCTGAGTAATATTGGCACTCACGGCAATGGCACTGACCATTGAAGATTGTATCACCGTCAACCTCATAGCGCACCGCGCCACAATAGCACCCACCTTTGGCTTTCATCCTGATCTCCCTGTTCCGTAGTTAATATTGTTACTTGATTGGTTAAGCACGGCAAGGCAGCGCCAGATGGAACGAATGGCATGGCCCATGCATAGAACCAATGGAGGGATAAACGCGCACATGAACTGAAAGGAGACTTGTTTGGCTTCGACAACTTACACCACCCGCCAGATTACAGGTACGTCCGATATTTCAGTCGATGATGCGATAGCGCGCGCTCTCAGTGTTGCGCGTCAACGCTTCAGCGAGCCTGAATGGTTCGACGTCGTCACCGCACGTGGCTTCCTCAGCAACGGCAATGTCTCCCACTATCAAGTCACCCTGGACCTCGGCTACGCAAAAGAGCGTGGAACCCTGGAGGATGACCGTTACTTCGCAGCTGCCTGTTCGGGCCGCAAATCGGAAATGTACCATACCGTCGATCTGCGTCTCTAAGGCGCATATACCGAAAGATACGGAACATTCCGCCTGCTCAGACGATTGGTCTCCACAACAAGGAGGACCACCATGTCAGCAGACACCTACGCCATCAGCAAGATCGTTGGCACATCCGAAACATCCATCGAAGACGCCATTGACGGCGCTCTGGCAACGGCCAGCAAGACACTCCGCAGCCTGGACTGGTTCGATGTCACATCGACCCGTGGCTTCATCGAGAACGGCAAGGTCAAATTCTATCAGGTGACCATCGAACTCGGCTTCAAATACGAAGGCTGATATTTGGCCTAGCCGCGAAAGCCTTTGGCAATCACAAAAATCTCAGGGCTGCCCGCACGACTTGCGGGCGGCTTTATGTGCTTCACCGTCTTGAAGTTTGCCTTCAGCATATCGAGCACGTCCTTCGTCGTACCGCCCTGGAAGACTTTTGAACAAAAGCTCCCGCCCGGTGCCAGATGCTCCACGGCAAAGGCCGCAGCCATCTCGACCAGCGCAACTGTGCGCAAATGGTCCGTCTGTTTGTGACCAGTCGTATTAGCCGCCATGTCTGACAGAACGAGATCGGGCTTGCCCGTCAGGCCTTTCAGCATCCGTGCAACATCGTCTGGCTCATTCACATCACCCTGGATGATATGCGCGCCCTCGACCGGATCGACCGCGAGCAAGTCAATCCCGACCACTTCCAACGCGCCCTTCGCAACAGCCACCTGCAGCCAGCCACCCGGCGCGCAGCCAAGGTCGACAATGCGCTGGCCGCGTTTGAGGAGGCCGATCTTCGTATCTATTTCCAGCAGCTTGTAGGCCGCACGCGCCCGAAAGCCTTCATCCTTGGCCTTGCGCACATAGGGGTCTGAGAGCTGGCGCTCGAGCCACTTCTTGGAACTATCGCTCTTGGCATGGTGGGCATGTATCTTTCGCTCGCCTGTCTGACGTCCGGAAGATCCTTCCTTGCCGGTTGGTCCCTTCCAGCGGCGCTTCTCTTCATCCGCCATCTTGTATGCCCTTCTGATCATCGCCGCCGGCCTGTTTTTGTGCGGGCTTGCGGCCCCGCCGACCACGCCGGCGCGGTTTCGGCTTCTTGGGCCCATACATCATCGACAGCAACAGGCCTTCGCGCAGGCCCCGGTCTGCGACACGCAGCCGGCCTGCCGGACAGGCTTCCCAAACCGCATCCACAATCGCGCAGCCCGAAAGCATCAACCCTGCGCGCTCATTGCCGATTGTCGGCAGTTTTATGCGGCCATCCATGCCGACATCCCGCAGCAGCTTGATGGCCGCGAGGCCGTCCTCCTGGCTCAGCCACGTCCCGTCCACCTTGTCACGGCGATACCGGTCGAGCTTCAGATGAACACCGGCCAGGCAAGTCACCGTGCCGGACGTACCGATCATGTGCGCTTCGGATTCCGCCATGGCCTCACGCACGGCTGCGATGCCGGGCCAGCTGGCAATCGTCTGGCGCGCATGGTCCAGCATCAGCGGATAGGCTTCCACTTCGTCGAGGTGCCCAAAGGCCTCTGACAGCGTCACCACGCCCAGCGGCAGGCTCGTCCAGTCGACGATCGGGGCATGCTCCAGCAAGCCCTTGAACCCGTTCTCGCGTGCGGCGCGCGCATCGACCCATGACAGCTCGGTCGAGCCGCCCCCGATATCGACCACCAGCACGGAAGAAGCGTTCGGTTCGATCAGGTCGTGGCACCCGATTGTCGCAAGTCGCGCTTCTTCCTTCGCGCCGATGATCTTGAAGGTCAGTCCCGTCTCTTCATGCACGCGGCGAATAAACTCGGCGCCATTGGCAGCCTTACGGCAGGCCTCGGTCGCGATGCAGCGCACACGGCCCACGCCATGCTGTTTCAGCTTCTTTCGGATGTTCTGGAGGGCGTCAATGGCCCGCTCGATGGCCGCGTCAGAGAGGCGCCCGGTCTCGTGCAGCCCCTCCCCCAGTCGTGCGATCTGCGAATGCGAATCGACCACGCGAAACGTCTTCCCCCGTGGTTCAGCGACCAGCAGACGGCAGTTGTTTGTTCCAAGGTCGACGGCCGCAAAAAGCGGTGCCGTCTTTCCGTTGCGCTGGGCGCCTCGCTTTTCGCGGGCGCCGGGCGCTTTTTTATCAGCCATGGTGTGGCCCAAATTGATGACTTGGGGCATTGTTATCACAGGAGCGGGAAATGGCTAGTGGACCAAACTTCTTCTCGTGGTTGAAAAACCCATTCAGGCGTCGGCGCAGGAAAGCGCAGACAAAACCTCTCCTATTGGTCAATCCGATTGACGGAAACCGTAGATACAACGCCATATCCAGGCACAATGCCAAGTTCCAGATCGGCCAGGTCGTTCGTCATCGCATGTTTCCCTTCAGGGGCGTAATCTTCGATGTGGACCCCCAATTCGCCAATACGGCGGAATGGTATGAGTCGATCCCGGAAGAAGTCCGCCCCCGCAAGGACCAGCCCTTCTATCACCTCTTCGCCGAAAATGAGCGCACCCATTACGTCGCCTATGTCTCCGAGCAAAACCTCCTGCCCGACGATTCGGAGACCCCGCTGACCCATCCTGAAATCCATGAATGGTTCACGCTGACGGGCCGTGGGACCTATGAACTCAAAAAAGGCGTCGCCAACTAGGCCACAGCCTCAAGCGCCCCTCAGGCCAGATAGAAGAAATAGATCGCCACACTCGTCGCCACACCGACGATCAGGTTCATCGGCACGCCAATCTTCAGGAAGTCCGAAAACCTGTAATTGCCCGCCGCATGCACGATCGTGTTCGTCTGATAGCCGATGGGCGAGGCAAAGCTCGCGCTTGCCCCGAACATAACCGCCACAACCAGCGCCCGCGGATCAATGCCCAGCTGCGTCCCTATCCCGATAACGAGTGGCGTCATGATCACAGCCACCGCCGCATTGGTAACCACTTCTGTCAATACGGACGTCAACAGATAGACCATCAGCACCAGCCAGAACGGGGAGGCCATCACCAGCACTGGCTGCAGCACGCCGACCAGCGCCTCGACACCGCCTGCCGACTGAAGACCCTGCCCTACCATGAGCATCGCCACGATAAGCGTCAGCACGCCTGCGTCCATGGCCTCGAACGCGTCATTCAGCGTCAGGCAGCCAAAGGCCAGAACGGCCCCCACACCGATCAGCGACGTGATTAGCAATGGCACGCCAAACACAGCTGAGGACAGGATCACCGCGATGAGGATGGCAATCGCCAGCGGCCCCCGCTTGCGGCGGAACGGCTCCACCTTCAGCGACGTGTCGACCACCAGCGCGCCTGACGCCGCAAGGTCGCGAAGTTCACTGGGCGTACCGTCAATGATCATCCGGTCTCCGGCCTTCACGCGTGCGCTGGCAAGATCCGGTCCCGGCAGGCTGCCAAAGCGCGTCAGCCCGCGCACCGTCACCGCGTGGCGCGAAAGGTAGGTCATCTCCGAAATCCGCCGCCCGATATTGGGGTCATTCGGCGTCACCGTGGCCTGGGCGTGCTCCTCTGCGCCGCCGTCAAGCTGGCGCAACTTGATACCGATCCGGAACAGACCGGAATCCACCATTGTCAGCAATTCCTGCAAGTCCGCCCGCAGTGTGATCCGGTCCCCCGCCTTCAGGACGGACTCCTCATCCGCCACGCCCAGTCGCCGGTTACCGCGGAACAGCGATATGACGTTAATGCCCTTCTTGGCCAGTTCCGGCACATCTGAGACCAGCTTCCCCACCGCCGGCGCTTCCTCGCGCACATAGACATCGGTCAGATAGGAGGAATCGAGCGCCGGCCGTGCGACGTCGCTCTCTGATCGCGGCAGCAGCAGCCAGCCGAGACCCAGCAGGATGGCGAGGCCAGAGGCGAACGTCACAAGCCCAATCGGCGTGATCTCGAAAATGCCGAATGGCGCGAGGCCATTGTCCTGCGCCACGCCCGCCACCAACAGGTTGGTCGATGTGCCGATCAGCGTACAGGTGCCCGCAAGGATCGAGATATAGGACAAGGGGATCAGCAGCTTCTTCTCGGAAATCTTCAGCCGCTGTGCCAGCTCTATCACGATGGGCAGCAGGATCACCACCACCGCCGTATTGTTCACGAAGGCTGATGCCACCGACACAATCGTGCCGAGCAGCAGCAGCGCCCCGACAGCCGACTTGTCTGCCACCTGCAGCACCGACGCCGCCATCGCGTCCAGCACGCCCGTCCGCCGCAGTGAGGCCGCGAGGATGAACATGGCGCCAATCGTGATCGGCGCGCTGTTGGAAAAGGCCGACAGGGCGCCTTTCTCATCGAGAAAGCCCAGCATCAGGAAGACGCCTGCCCCGACCATGGCCATGGCGGCAGCTGGCAGCCGCTCCAGGAAAAAGCCGACAAACATCAGCCCGAGAATTGAAAGTGAAATAAGCGCAGCGTGGTCGGTCAAAAAGGCCTGCATACAAGTGTCCCGCTGTGTGATGTGAGGGTCATACGCGTAGCTTCAGTGCTGGTTGCCTCAGATGCCGCGTGATCCTGTCAGCTGGACAGGCCAGTATCCGTTCCCTCAATCAGGGCGATCACCGCATCCCAATGCGCCAGGGCTTCCACATCGCCCTGCGCCGCCACTTCGGCCGCCCGCAACGTCGCGATCACGGCGGCATCCTCGCCATACTGGCGCATCAATTGTCCGGCGGTGCTGGCGGCTGTCTCGCTCATTCGGCCTGCGCATTCGCTCGTGCGATGGCGGCCGTTGTCGACTGGCCATCCACCAGCGGCACGATATGCACCGTCCCGCCCCGCGCCAGCACGGTATCCGCGCCAACAATCGTCTCAATCGAATAGTCCCCGCCCTTCACCAGCAAGTCCGGTTGCAGCGCCTCGATCAGCTCACGTGGCGTGTCCTCGTCAAATACGACGACTGCATCGACAGCCGTCAGCCCGGACAGAACCCGCGCCCTGGACACTTCGTCATTCACCGGCCGCGTTGGCCCCTTCAGGCGCTTCACCGACGCGTCGGAATTCAGCCCCACGATCAGCCGACCGCACCGCGCCTTGGCTTCCTCAAGCACGCGCAAATGGCCCGGATGAAGAATGTCGAAACAGCCATTGGTGAACCCGACCGTCAGGTGCGCATCGCGCCACACTTCCACTTGGTCCTTCAAGGTGTCCAGCGGCACATGTGATACGCCGCCATTCCGCATGCCCATTTGCAGCGCCTGGCTCAGCTCGACCGCGGCCACGGTTGCCGTGCCCGACTTACCAACAGCAATCCCGGACGCCGCAATTGCCAGCGCCACCGCTTCTTCCAGCGTGCCCCCTGCCGCGAGGCCGAGCGCCAGCGCCGCAATGCTCGTGTCGCCAGCGCCGGACACATCATAAACTTCCCGCGCCTCGCCTGAGCGATGCATCACCTCGCCGCCCTGCGTGGCGAACGACATGCCCTTGGCGGCCCGCGTCACGACAATGGCCTTGGCCGGCAAGATGCTCAGCGCCTGTCCCAGCGCCTCGGCGGCGTCGCGGTCCGTCTCCACCGGCAGGCCCATGGCCTGGCTCAGCTCCACCGCATTCGGCTTCAGAACATCCACAGCGCCATAGCGCGCGAAATCAAGCCCCTTCGGGTCCGCAATCACCGGAATGCCATGCGCACGGCCCGCCGCAATGGCCGCCTCGATCACGCCCGGCGTCACCGCGCCCTTGGCATAATCAGACAGGATAATCAGGCTTGCATCCTTGGCCGCGTCTTCCAGCGAGACCACAAGGTCGGCCTCCGTCGAGAGATCAATGGCCTTCGTATCTTCGGCATCGACCCGCAGCAGCTGCTGCCCGCCTGCCACGAAACGTGTTTTCAGCGTCGTCGGTCGGTCGCGCATGACAATCAGGTCGGCTTCAACCCCGTCAATCTGCCCCAGCAACTCGGCCAATGCGCGCCCTTCAGCATCATCGCCGACGACACCGATCAGGGACGTTTTCATGCCGAGCGTCGAGAGATTCCGGCCCACATTGCCCGCGCCGCCCGGCATCGCCGCTTCACGCGTGCGCCGCATGATTGGCACCGGCGCTTCAGGCGAAATGCGCGCCACATGGCCATATACAAACCGGTCGAGCATCACATCGCCGACGCAAACAACGCGTTTGCCTGCTGCCGCGCGGACCAGTGCCATAAGTGCGCCCGTTTCCATTAGCGGTTGCCCGCCACAGAGGCTGCGTAATCTGCTGCAACTACAACGTAATGTGGCTCAAGTCCGAAATACGAGGCCATGCTGGCGACTCCCTTTGTTGACAGGATATAGCCGCCCGCCGCGCCCTGCGAAACCCATCGTGGCATCAACTGATCCAGATGCGCTTCAGCGGCGTAAGAGAAGCATAGACCAACCCGTAACCATCCGGAGCCTGCCCTGCCTCAATCTGCCCCCGCCATCGTCTGGTTCCGAGAAGACCTTAGACTCGCTGACAATCCGGCCCTCACGGCGGCTGTGAAGAGCGATCGGCGGCTGGTTCTGCTCTATATCCATGACGAAGTGTCCCCCGGACTGCGGGCGCGTGGCGGCGCATCCAAGTGGTGGCTCGGCAAGTCCCTCACAGAACATGCGCGCCACATTGAAAATGCTGGCGGACATCTCACGATCCGCACCGGCGCCACGAAGGACGTCCTGAGCGACGTGATTTCCGAAACTGGCGCCACAGCCGTCTTCTGGAACCGGCGCTATGGTGGACCTGAACGCGCGCTGGATACCGATCTCAAGGCAAATCTCAAGCAAGACAACATCGACGTGATGACGTTCAATGGCCGCCTGCTGACAGAACCGTGGGACATTACGACCGGGGCCGGAACGCCCTACAAGGTCTTCACCCCCTACTGGAAAGCCATGAAAGCCGCCTATCGCGCGCCGGATGCCCTTTCAGCACCCAAGTCGCTCAGCGGCCCCGACATCAAGGGCGTCACGGTGGACGACCTCGGCCTGCAACCCACAAATCCTGACTGGTCCGGCGGGCTCGAAGAGACATGGACCCCAGGTGAAGCAGGCGCCATGGAACGCCTCTCCGATTTCCTCGAAGGTCCCATCAACACCTATGCCGACGATCGCAACCGGCCCGACCTCGAAGACGGCACGTCGCGTCTTTCGCCGCATCTCCACTTCGGCGAGATCAGTCCCGCGCAGATCTGGCGCGCCGTTCAGCACGGTATCAGTGCCGACAATTTCGATGAATCCAATGCCATGGTCTTCCTGTCAGAACTGGTCTGGCGCGAATTCTCCTACGTCCTGCTCTACTACAATCCGGACCTCGCCACGGAAAACTACAATTCCGATTTTGATGCCCTGCCATGGCGCAAGGATTCCGATGCATCCAAGGCATGGAGTGCCGGCAAGACAGGCTATCCCATCGTGGATGCAGGTATGCGCCAACTCTGGCATACAGGCTACATGCACAACCGTGTGCGGATGATCGTTGCTTCGTTTCTCACCAAGCACCTGCTCCAGCCATGGCAGGTCGGTGAGGACTGGTTCTGGGATACGCTGGTCGATGCAGACCAGGCCGCCAATCCCGCCAGCTGGCAGTGGACCGCCGGCAGCGGCGCCGATGCGGCACCCTATTTTCGTGTCTTCAATCCCATAACGCAGGGCCAGAAGTTCGATCCCAACGGTACTTATGTTCGCCGCTGGTGCCCGGAATTGTCAGACCTCCCTGACAAGCTTCTGCACACGCCATGGGAAGCCGACAATGCCGCGCTCAAGAAAGCCGGCATTACGCTCGGCAAGACCTATCCCAAGCCGATCGTCGATCATCCAACTGCCCGCCAGCGCGCACTCGACGCTTATGATACCCTCAAGGAAAAACGGAACGCCGCATGAAACGAATCGCCATCATCGGATCAGGCATTTCCGGCCTAGGTGCCGCATATGCCCTGAAAGACACGGCCGACGTCACCGTTTTTGAGGCGGACGACCGGCTCGGCGGGCACGCCTGCACGCACGTGTTCGATTATGACGGCCACGAGACGGCCGTCGATCTCGGCTTCATCGTTTACAATGGCCTCAACTATCCAAACCTGATCGGCTTCTTCGATGCGCTCGGCGTCGCCACCCAGCCCTCCGACATGAGCTTCGCCGTGTCCGACCGCGACGGCTGGGAATGGGCGTCTACCGCGCGCGGCATCTTTGCCCAGAAACGCAATTTACTCAGCCCGAAATTCCACCGCTTCTGGCGCACCATTCTGCGCTTTAATGACCTCGCCCGCGCCGAATTCGCCGCCGGCAAGATCGACGATACGACGCTCGGCGCCTGGCTCGATATGCACGGCTTCGATCAGCCGTTCCGCTGCAACTATATCCTCCCCATGGGCGCCGCCATCTGGTCGACGCCCGAGGCCAATATGCTGGACTATCCGGCCCAGAGTTTCTTCCAGTTCTTCGAAAACCACCGTCTGATGCACAAGGAGCGCCCGAAATGGCGCACAGTCACCGGCGGCAGCCAGACCTATGTCCGCGCCGTCGCCGCCGAGCTCGGTCAGCGTGTACGCACCAATTCGACCGTCACCCGCGTCGCCCCCTTCGGCGACAAGGTTACTGTCCTGACAGCAGACAAGCGCACCGAAGTCTTCGATGACGTCATCATCGCCTCCCATTCCGATCAGGCGCTGCGCCTCGTGCAGGATAGCTATGAGGATCGCGCCTTCCTGCTGCGCTCCGTCCATTATCGTCCCAACACGATCTATCTGCACCGCGACCCGGCTCTTATGCCGACCCGCCGCAGCGCGTGGGCCAGCTGGAATGTCATCAAGCAGGACAATGGCGACATCTGCCTCACCTACTGGATGAACCGCCTTCAGGGCCTTGATGATGCGCGCCCGCTTTTCATCACGCTGAACCCGGAAGTCGCCCCCCGCGAAGACCTCACATTCCATGAATACAGCTTCGATCACCCGCAATTCGATGGCGCCGCCGAGGCAGCCGTGCGCGGACTGAAGCGCACCCAGGGCCAAAACGGCCTCTGGCTCGCTGGCGCCTGGATGGGCCGCGGCTTCCACGAGGATGGCCTGAAGTCCGGGCTTTCTGCCGCCTTGTCGCTAGGTGGCCGTGTCCCGTGGGACGCGAAAGGCGTGGACATTCACACCGCCTCGCGCAAAACTCCCTTTATGGAAATTGCAGCAGAGGTGTCGGTTTGACCGTCCCAGCGCTCAGTTTATGGAAAGGTCAGACGGTACACGCACGCTATGTGCCGTTCGAACGCCGCTTTGCCTACAAGATCGCCATGATCGATATCGACATCGACCGTCTCGAAGAGGCCGATGCACAGACACGCTTCTTCTCCGTTGACCGGCAGGGCCTTTTCTCCTTCCACCGCAAGGATCATGGTGATCGGATCGATGCGCCCTTGCGTCCGTGGGCAGAGCACATGTTCGCGCAGGCTGATGTTGCGCTGGACGGCGGCGCCATTCGCCTTGTCACCTTCCCGCGCCACCTGCTTTACCGTTTCGCGCCCATATCGCTCTGGTATGGCTATGGCCCGGAAGGTGACCTGCGCGGCATCATCTACGAGGTCAACAACACGTTCGGCGAAAGCCATTCCTATGTCGCAGCCGTGTCGGGCGACCGCTCGCGCCACGTGGCTGACAAGGCCTTCCACGTCTCGCCTTTCTTCGACGTCACAGGCACCTACCGCTTCACGCTGCGCCAGCCTGACGCCCGCCTCGGCGTCGTGGTGGAAAGCCTGAAGGATGACGTCCGCCTGCACATGGCCAACATCACCGCCCGTCGCTTGGCAGCGACACCAGCCGCCCTCCTGCGCACGGCCGTCTCCATGCCGCTTTCCACAATCGGCGTCACAATGGGCATCCATTGGCAGGCCTTCCTCCTCTGGATGCGCGGCGCAAAATACCGATCCAAACCCAAGCCCCCGGCAAACGGCGCCACAATTGCCGTTGAAACGGCATGCGATCAGCCACGAGTTGTAAAGGACGCCGCATGACCGACCCTATCATCGCCACCACGCAGTCGATCGGCCGCCTCAAGGGCGTGCCCACCACGTTCCGTCTGGTCGCCCTCGCTGTCCTGCGCACCCAGCGCGGCAAGCTTCAATTTACCCTGCCGGATGGTCGCCAGCTCCTCTTCAGGAATGCCGAGCCCGGCCCTGAAGCCGAAATTATCGTCCACGATTATGGCTTCGTGAAGCGCGCCCTGGCGGGCGGCGATGTCGGCTTTGCCGAGGCCTATATGGACAGCCAGTGGTCAACGCCAAACCTGACCAAGGTGCTGCAGTTCTTCTCGGCGAACTTCGAAAGTGCGCAGCGCCTTGCCCGCGGCGGCATGGTCGTGCGCTGGGCCAACATGGTCCGCCACCTCTTCAACCGGAATTCCAAGGCCGGTGCGCGTCGTAATATCATGGCCCATTATGATCTGGGTAATGACTTCTACAGTCTCTGGCTCGACCCCAGCATGACTTATTCCTCAGCCATCTTCGAAAGTCCCAACCAATCGCTCGAACAGGCTCAGCAGATCAAATACAAGGGCATCTGCGACCGCATCGACGCGGGCCCGTCCAGCAGCATCCTCGAAATCGGCTGCGGTTGGGGCGGGTTCGCCGAATACGCCGCCAAGCATCGCGGCAGCAAGGTCACCTGCCTCACCATCTCGCCGTCCCAGCGCGACTACGCGATGGAGCGCATGCAGCGCGAAGGCCTCTCTGAACGCGTCGAGATCCGTCTCGAAGACTATCGCGATCATCAAGGCATCTATGATGGCGTCGCCTCGATCGAGATGTTCGAAGCGGTCGGCGAATCCTACTGGCCAAGCTATTTCGCCAAGATCTTCGACAGCCTGAAGCAAGGCGGCAAGGCCGCGCTCCAGATCATCACGATTGATGACCACCTCTTCGAGAGCTATCGCAGCCGCGTCGATTTCATCCAGCGCTACATCTTCCCCGGTGGCATGCTGCCGGGGGAAACAGTCCTCAAGGAACAGTTCGCCAAGGCGGGCCTGCGCCATGACGGCGTCCATTATTTTGGCCAGGACTATGCCCGCACCTGCCATGAATGGGCTCGCACCTTCAATGACAAATGGGACGAGATACAGGCCTTCGGTTTCGACGAACCCTTCAAACGCATGTGGAACTTCTATCTCTCCTATTGCGAAGCGGGCTTCCTCGACGGCCGCATCAATGTCGGCCAGTTTTCCGTCTCCAAGGCCTGATCCTGCAGGATAAGTGACGCGCTATCCCCGGCTTATCCCGGCGAAAGCGCCCATCGCCGCTGCCTTCAGCCATATTCTGTCCCACCGTAAAAGCGCGGCGCCTATTCTTGCGCCATGCATTACGAGCCCACCTCCTTGATCTCCAGCATGATCCGCTTTTCGTGGAACCAGGCAGGCTATCTGGTCGAAGGGCTCCACCGCTCTTTCTCTCTCGGGCTTACCGGCTGCCGCCCATTTCTACTGCGTCCAGTCCGCGCCCGCCTCGCCGCGGAGCTTGCGCGTTTCGAGCCGCTCGTCCGTCGTCTCCTCTTCCTGATGGCACTTGAGCTCGGTTCCCTGCCACCGCGCGCGCAAACCAATGCAACGTCCAAATCCGACGGGGCAAAGCACAGCGCGCCGGAACCTTCCCGTTTCCTCCGTAAAACCCGTTTCCGTATTGCGGAGGCGCCGAAGCAAACAGACCTCCTCCCCGCCCAACCGCTGATCCAGCGCCTGCGCGCCCTCAATGACGTGTTCGAGAACCCGCTCTTCTATATCACCGCCATGCGCCGCCGTCTCGGCCAGCCACAAGCCCAGCCCCCGGTCCGTGCCGACACGCCTCCCGCCTTCCGCTCCCGTGCCCATTCAACGCTCGAACGCGAAACACTGAGCGGCCTGCAGGCCGAGATCGCTGCCCTCGTGCCGCACCTCAACTCATCCTGACGACGCCTCCGCCGCAACCGTGTTCGCGCGACATGCACCCCGCATGTGGCGCCATTTGTGCTGGGTCTTTCCTTGCGGTGCCGACGCCTTAGCTTCTCTTCCGAAGGAGCAGGACAATGCAGGCACTCGTCTTCGGCGCATCCGGCGGCATCGGCCGCGCCCTCGTGGCCCAGCTCGCCGCGCGCGCTGACATCACCAACGTCCACGCCGTTTCCCGCTCCGGCACTGAAGCAGCCGAAAAGATCACGCCGCACACGGCCGACATCACCAGCGAAGCCGATCTCGCCGCCCTCGCTACAGCTCTGAAAGGCACAGGCGACCTCAGCCTCGTTATCGTCGCCACGGGCCTCCTCTCAGACGCCAACGGTCTCCAGCCCGAAAAGTCATACCGCCACCAGTCCATGGATGCTTTTGAACAGGTCTTCCGCGCCAACACATTCGGCCCGGCCCTCGTCGCAAAGCACATGCTGCCGCTGATGCCGCGCAAGGGACGCGCCGTCTTCGCCGCCCTCTCGGCCCGCGTCGGCTCGATTACAGATAACCGCCTCGGCGGCTGGCACGCCTACCGCGCCTCCAAGGCCGCCCTCAACATGCTGGTGCGCAACTACGCCATCGAGCAGGCCCGCGTGAACGACCAGTTTATCGCCATCACCCTGCATCCCGGCACAGTCGACACAAGCCTCTCCCGGCCCTTCCAGTCAAACGTGCCCGACGCACAGCTCTTCAGCCCGGACCAGTCGGCCGGCTATCTCCTGAAAGTGATTGAAGGCCTTGGCCCCGCCGACACAGGCAAGAGCTTCGACTGGGCCGGCCAGGAAATCCCCGCCTAAACCAGTCGGCTCTGCTTCACCGCCGCGCCGATAAAGCTCGCAAACAGCGGATGCGGCTCGAACGGACGCGACTTCAGTTCCGGGTGGAACTGCACGCCGATGAACCACGGGTGATCCGGCAGCTCGAAAATCTCCGGCAGCCTGCCATCCGGCGACATGCCCGAGAACAGTACGCCCGCCTTCTCCAGCTGCTTGATATAGCCGGCGTTGACCTCATAGCGGTGACGGTGACGCTCGGAAATGTCCAGCGCGCCATAGATCTCGGCGACCTTGCTGCCTTCTTTCAGGCGGGCCGGATAAGCCCCAAGGCGCATCGTGCCGCCCTTGTCGGTGTTCTCGTCACGCACAACGCGCTCATTGCCCTTGGTCCACTCTTCCATCAGGCCGACCAGCGGTGCTTTGGTCGGACCGAACTCGCTGGTCGAGGCATCTTCGATGCCCGCCATGTGCCGCGCCGCTTCCACGACCGACAGCTGCATGCCGTAGCAGATGCCGAAACAGGGCACCTGGCGTTCCCGCGCAAACCGGGCCGCCCGCATCTTGCCGTGGGCGCCGCGCTCGCCAAAGCCGCCCGGCAGGATCACGCCATGCACGCCTTCGAGAATGTCCAGCGGTGCATGCTCGTCATCGAACTGCTCGGAATCGATCAGCCTGACCTGAACCTTCACCTGGTTGGCGAGGCCGCCATGCACCAGCGCCTCCATGACCGACTTATAGGCGTCCGGCACATCCGTGTACTTGCCGACAAGGCCGATGCACACGTCGCCATCCGGGTTGCGGATCGTCTTGGCGATCTTGTTCCACGAGGTCAGGTCAGGGTCCGGCGCATCCGTGATCCGGAAATGGCCCAGCACTTCCGTGTCGAGGCCCTCGGCATGATAGGCCGCCGGCACGTCATAGATATGGCCCACATCGCGCGCCTCGATCACCGAGGACGGGCGCACGTTACAGAAGCTGGCAATCTTGCCCTTTTCCGTCTCCGGAATCGGCCGGTCACAGCGACACAGCAGGATCTGCGGCTGGATGCCGATGGAGCGCAGCTCCTTGACCGAGTGCTGCGTCGGCTTGGTCTTCATCTCGCCAGCTGCCGGAATGTAGGGCAGCAGCGTCAGGTGGATGAAGCAGGCACGGTCTGGCCCCAGTTCCTGGCCCAGCTGGCGAATGGCTTCGAAGAAGGGCAGGCCTTCAATGTCGCCGACCGTGCCGCCAATTTCGCACAGCACGAATTCCACACCCTCGCCCGGATCGGACAGGACGAAATCCTTGATGTCATTGGTGACGTGCGGAATCACCTGGATCGTCGCGCCAAGGTAATCCCCGCGCCGTTCCTTCTCGATGATGCGCTGATAGATGCGCCCCGTCGTGATATTGTCCGACTGGCGCGCCGAGACGCCGGTAAAGCGTTCATAGTGGCCAAGGTCGAGATCGGTCTCGGCCCCGTCATCGGTGACATAGACCTCGCCATGCTGGCGCGGGCTCATCGTGCCCGGATCGACGTTGAGATAGGGGTCCAGCTTGCGCAGGCGGACCTTGTAGCCACGTGCCTGCAGCAATGCGCCGAGTGCGGCGGAAGCAATCCCTTTGCCAAGGGATGACACCACGCCGCCCGTAATGAAAATATAGCGGATCATGGGACTATCCCGATGCCGTGATTCGTTGATGATTGGCGCGGGCAAAATGCCCTTGCCGCAAATTTACTGGGGATTGCCCGTTTCCGGATCAGTCGGAACAGGGGTTTCCTCTGCTGCCGGGTCGCCAAGTGGCTGGACAGGCTCGGATGCGGTCGGATCGATGAGATCATCCGCAGGCGCGTCAGGGTTCGTCAGGCTGCCCGATCCGGCATCCTGTCCGTCCAGCAGCGACGTAGACGGGTCAAACAGGTCTTTCTGCTCGACCGGCGCGCCGGTTTCGTCAACGCCCAGCGCCTTTTCGACGTCCGAGCGCGTATCATTGGTCCGGTTGGCAATTGCGGTCAGCGCCAGGCTCGTAACAAAGAAAACGCCGCCAAGGATGATTGTGGTACGCACCAGGGCGCCCGCTGCACCGCGGCCCGACATCAGCGAATTGCCACCGCCGCCGCCGCCCATTCCCAAACCGCCGCCTTCCGACTTCTGAATCAGAACCAGCCCGGTCATGATGACACAGGCGAAGATGTGGACGACGAGGATGAGATTCTGCATGGCGGACCGAATTTCCTGAAATCAAGGGGCCCGCATATCGCCTATGAAGGCGAACGCCAAGCCTCTCCCGTCAGTCTGGGTTAAATTGCTGACATGTAAATGGAGAGGAAATCCTCGGCCTTCAAGCTTGCACCACCGATCAGGCCCCCATTAACATCAGTTACGGCAAGGATTTCGGCTGCATTGCCCGGGTTCATGCTGCCGCCATACAGAATCAGTGTGACCGCCGCATCAGGTCCGAACCGGCCCGACAGCCAGGCCCGAATGGCGCCATGCACTTCGCCAATCTGTTCCGTACTGGCAACTTTTCCGGTCCCGATGGCCCAGATTGGTTCATAGGCAATGACGAAATCCGCCGCGCCGATGCCCTCTGGAATCGAGCCCGCGAGCTGGCTTTCAATCCGCTCCAGCGTCCGGCCGCCTTCACGCTCCTCAAGGCTTTCGCCGACACAGATGATCGGCACGAGGCCTGCCCGCAGCGCCGCTTTGGCCTGCGAGGCCACAACGGCGTCGGTTTCGCCATGGTCCGCGCGGCGCTCGGAATGGCCCACGATGACGTGCGATGCGCCCGCATCCGCCAGCATTTCAGCCGAAATATCGCCCGTATGCGCGCCTTTTTCGTTCGGATGGCAGGTTTCCCCACCGATTCGCAGCGCGGAATGCCCCTTCGCCGCTGATCCGAGTGCCACCAGCGTGGCTGGCAGGCAGAGCAGCGCCGTGACATCGTCCCGTCCGGCGCCAACTGCAACAGCGACTGCCTCTATCTGCGATATCCCGGCCTTCAGGCCGTTCATTTTCCAGTTTCCCGCGATCAGTGTCCGTGACATGCAGCCATCCCTATCTTGCAAGACTAAGCCGTGTCGCCTAGCAAGCACTGAGCCATCCCGCAAACCCTCAGAAAGACTGCGTCAAATATGCTAGCCGTGATGAAAAGCCTGATGAATTCGATCTTCGGCAAGATCGTCGTCATGATCATCTGTGCTGGCATGGCGCTCTGGGGCGCCGATCAGGCATGGACCGCGGTGAATTCCGGGCTCGGCGGCAATCTGGCCGGCGCCGGCACGCGCGGCATGGATGCAACATCACTCGACCGCCGTGTCGAAACCCTGCTGCGCAATATCAATACGAATGCCGAAAAGCCGATCACCAAGTCGGAAGCCGTCGAGCAAGGCATTGTCGACCAGGTCTTCGAACTGGAGAAATCCCGCATCGTCAGCCTCGGTTATGCCAATGCCATCGGCATCAAACCCTCGACCGATGCCGTGGTCGAACAGCTGAAAACGGTCGACGCATTCAAGAATCCCCTCACTGGCGAGCTTGATCTCAACACCTATCGCGAAGTGCTCTACCAGAACCGCCTGACCAAGGAAGAATACGAGCAGCAGGTCTCCGACGACCTGATCCTCAAGACCCTGAGCGAAGGGGCCACCGCGGCGCTCTTCCCGCCGCAGGTCCTCGCCGGCATTCAGGCACTCTATATTGGCGAAACGCGCGACGTCGCATGGTTCATCCTCGATGCGTCCAAGGCCCCGACCCCGGATGCGCCGACCGATGAGGAAATCCGCGCCTATTACGACGCCAATCTTGCGGCTCTGGAACAGCCGGAACGCCGTGCCATCGATCTCCTGCAAATGTCTGCCGACGATTTCCTTTCGCAGGTCACGGTCACCGAACAGGAAATCGCGACCATTTACGAGGCGACAAAATCAGAGCGCTTCTCGGAGCCGGAGCAACGCACCTATATCGAGCTTTACTTCGCCAACCGTGATACGGCCCGCGCCGCCTTCGGCCTGCTTGCAGGTGGCGCAGACCCGGCCACGCTGCCTGGCGTCCTTTCCAGCCAGACCAAGACTGGCGACAAGGACAGCATTTCCGACGCCGCCCTCCGGGACGCCATGTTCGGCCCCGGAAAGCAGAGCGGCGCCTTGCTTGAACCGCGTGAGGTTGACGGCCGCTGGCAAGTTGCGCGTCTGGTGTCTGTCCAGCCCGGCGCGGTCTACCCGATCGAGACGGTCTCTGACGTGATCCGCGGCGAACTCGCCCGCGAGCGCGCCCAGGTCCTGTTCTACGAGAAACTCGACGAGCTCGATCGCGCCATCGGCGCCGGTTACCCGCTCAGCCAGATCGCCTCCGAGCTCGGCGTGCCGGTCATCAGCTTCGAGCCAGTCGATGCCAATGGCATGACGGAAGACGGCACGATGATGAACGGCCTGATCGCAGCGCAGGATGCCTTCAACGACGCTTTCAAGATCAATGCCGGTGATGTTTCCATACGCTTTGACGGCAATGACGCTGTCTACCTGACATCGCCAAGCGCAATCGTCGCGCCAAGCACGCCGGACTTCGAGAAGGTCAGGGAAGACATCCGCCAGACACTGGTCGCCCAGCGCGCCGCAACGGCGATGAAAACCTTCACCGATGATATCGTCGCCAGCATCAAATCCGGCGAGACGACACTCGCAGCCGCCGCCGCAGCTGCCGATTCCGCTGTCGACTCCCCAACGATGCCGCTGACGCGCGTCACCGCCGAGCAAAGCGGCCTGCCCACGCCAGCCATCACCGCCATCTTCAGCGGCGATGAGGGCGACGTTTATGCCTATCCGAGCCGCGCCGGCGACAAGTACATGGTCGTGCGCCTCGACAAGATCACGCCGCCTTCGGATGAGGCGCTCGAAGTGCTTGGCACACGCGCCACCTCATCACTCAATCAGGCCCTGAACGAAGACCTCCAGGTTGCCCTTCAGGCCGAGATCGAACGGGCCATCAAGCTGAAGACCAATCCTGCCGGCCTTGAAGCCTACAAGAAATCGATTGCCGCCGATCAATGAGCACGGCCCGTCTGATTGTTCGTCGGCGCATCGGGGATATTGAAACGCCCGTCGGCGCGATGCTGAAACTGGGCGACGACCAGCCCGGAAGTTTCCTGTTCGAATCCATTGCCGGCGGCCAGCGCCTCGGTCGCTATTCCTTCATCGGCCTCGAGCCGGAACAATGGTTCCGCATCCAGGACGGCGTGGCCGAAACCGCCAGCGACGCTGCTTTCAGCGACGGCGTGAAGATGGACGCCAGCCCCGTTACCGCCCTGCGCGCCTTCGTGGCCAGCGCCCGCGCCGAAACCGACACGCCCCTGCCCCCCATGGCCTCCGGCGCGTTTGGCTATGTCGGCTATGACATGATCCAGCATGTCGAGCCGGTCACCATTACCGCCGAGGACACGCTCGACGTGCCAGAAGCCCTGCTGGTCATTCCCAAGGTCGTCATCGTCTTCGACCATATCTATCAGGAAATCCTGCTGATCGGCCGCGTCCATGATGGAAACGAGGCCGCGATCAACACGCTGCTGGATGAGGTCGAAGCCCGCCTTGAGCGTCTGCCGGTCGTTCCGCCCAAGGACCAGAAGCCCGCCGAAGTGACGCTCACCTCCAACACGACCAAGGAGCGCTATTTCGAGATCGTCGAGAAGTGCCGCGAATACATCCGCGCCGGTGACATTTTCCAGGTCGTCCCCAGCCAGCGCCTGTCGACGCCCTTCACGCGCAAGTCGATCAGCTTCTACCGGGCCCTGCGCCGCCTGAACCCGTCCGCCTTTATGTTCCACATGAACCTTGGCACCGTCCGCCTCGTCGGCTCCAGCCCGGAAATCCTTGTGCGCGTCCGCGATGGCCGTGTCGCCATCCGCCCCATCGCCGGCACCCGCCCCGTCTCGGGCGATGCCGCAGAGGATGCCCGCCGCGCCGAGGGCCTGCTGGCCGATCCCAAGGAAATCGCCGAACACCTCATGCTGCTCGACCTCGGCCGCAATGATGTCGGCCGCGTCGCCGCCTATGGCAGCGTCGAAGTCACCGAGCGCTTCATCGTCGAACGCTACAGCCACGTCATGCACATCGTCTCCCATGTCGAAGGCAATCTCCGCGAAGGCCTCGACGCCGTTGATGCGCTCTTCGCCGGCTTCCCGGCAGGCACCGTTTCCGGCGCGCCAAAGATCCGCGCCATGCAGATCATCGATGAGATGGAAAGCGCCAGCCGCGGCATCTATGGCGGCGCCGTCGGCTATTTCGGCTGGAATGGCGACCTCGACACCTGCATCGCCCTGCGCACCGCCATCATCAAGGACGGCCAGCTCCACATTCAGGCCGGTGGCGGGGTCGTCCTCGATTCCGTGCCGCAATACGAATATGACGAGACCCTGCACAAGGCGGGCGCCCTCCGCCGCGCCGCCGAACTCGCCGCCACCTACGAGTTCGACCAATGAAGCCGCACATCCTCGTCGTCGACAATTATGACAGCTTCACCTGGAACCTCGTCCACTATCTGGAAGAGCTGGGCGCCCATACACAGGTCATCCGCAATGACGAGCTGACCGTGGACGAAGCTCTCGCCCTCAAGCCCGACGGCATCCTGCTCTCACCCGGTCCCTGCACGCCCAACGAAGCCGGCATCTGCGTCGATCTCATCAAGTCTGCGCCGGACAACATGCCCATTCTCGGCGTCTGCCTCGGTCACCAGTCCATTGGTCAGGCCTTTGGCGGCGCCGTCATCACGGCGAAGGAAATCCGCCACGGCAAACTGTCCGACATCCACCAGACCGGCGGCGACCTGTTCGAAGGCCTGCCCGAAACCTTCACGGTGGTCCGCTACCACTCGCTCTCAGTCCGTGAGACGGACCTGCCGGATTGCCTCGTCGCCGATGCCCACACGGATGACGGCGAGATCATGGCCCTCCACCACAAGACCCGGCCGCTCTATGGCGTCCAGTTCCATCCCGAATCCATCATGACCGAACACGGCCACGCCCTGCTGAAGAACTTCCTCAGCAAGGTGAAATAGAAGGCGCGCGATGAGCGATCTTGATTCCAGAGCCGCCGCCCTGCTGGGCGCCATGCCGATCAGCCCCAGCGCCGCGCCCGGCCAGAACTTCCTACCGCCCAACACCCGCAGCGACATTCCCGGCGAATTCGGTGGCACGCCCGTCTGGCGCGCAGGCACAGGCCCTGCAACGCTGTTCGTGCACGGCTGGGACGACACCCACCGGGTCTGGCGTCGCTTCGCACAGGATTTCCTCCAGAACACACGGCCCCTCCTCCTGATGGACCTGCCGGGCCATGGCGCCTCAAAAGCCGAATCCTGCACGCCAATCATGGCTGGCGCATCGGTTGCTGCGGTCTGCGCAGCCGAAGGCCCCATCGATACAATCATTGCCCATTCCTTCGGCTGTGAGGCAGCGGCCCTCGCCATCGCGGCTGGCGCTGCGCCCGACTATCTTGTCATGATCGCCCCACCCTTGCTTGGCTGGGCAGACTACCAGCGCATGAAAGGCGAGGATGACGCCGTCATCGCGCGGGCACTCGAATTGCATGAAGAAACAAGCGGCGGCCCGATGGCAAAGACGGACATAACCGCCGCGCTGGCACACTTTGAAGGCGCCATCCTCGTCATCGGATCGGACGCCGACGAAAGCTCCCCCCTCGGCCTGATCCGCGATCTCGCCGACTCCCTGCCGGGCGCGAAACTGGTGGAGAGCGAGACGCTCAGCCACCGCGATCTCGCCCTCGACCAGGGCATCCTCTCCGATATCCTGGCCTTTCTTGCCTACTGAGTCCCGTTTGGCGCATTGAACCGCGTCCCCAAGGCCGCTATCGGTGTCGCTCTTCCACTGGAAATCATTGATGACTGACACTGCCCTCATCACCGCCATCAAGGCCATCGCCCGCAATGAGACGCTGGAAGGCGACACGCTGGAAACGGCGTTCGAACTCCTGCTGACGGGCGAAGCCGCCCCGGAAGAGATCGGCGCTTTCCTGACAGGCCTCGCCGTGCGCGGCGAAACGGCCACCGAGCTGACCGCAGGCGCCCGCATCATGCGCCAGCATGCGCGCAAGATGCATGTCGAAGGCCCCGTGCTCGACACCTGCGGAACAGGCGGCCTGCCATGGAAAAGCCTCAACACATCCACCGCCAGCGCGCTCGTCATCGCCGCTGCCGGTGGCCGCGTCGCCAAGCATGGCAACCGGTCAGTGCCGCCCAAGACCGGGTCGGCCGACGTGCTCGAAGCGCTGGGCGTGAATCTCGAAACCGATGAGAGCGAATTCCAGGCCTGCCTCAATGGCGCCGGTGTCGCCTTCATGTTCGCTCGTGCCCATCACAGCGCCATGCGCCATGTCGCGCCCGTGCGGGCAAAGCTCGGCATCCGCACCATTTTCAACCTGCTCGGCCCGCTCTCCAATCCGGCGGGTGCGCAATTCCAGGTCCTCGGCGTTTTTGCCCCGCAATGGACCCGCCCCATGGCCGAAGCCCTCGCTGCGCTCGGCACAACCAAGGCCTGGGTCGTTCACGGCCGCGACGGCATTGACGAACTGTCGATCGCTGGTGCGTCCCATGTCTGCGAAGTCGAAAACGGTGCCATCCGCGAGTTCGAGATCCATCCCGCCGATGCCGGTCTCGACACCAGTCCGCTCTCGCGCCTTGAAGGCAGCAGCGTGCAGGACAACGCGATGGCCATCACCGACCTGCTCGACAGCCAGGAAGGCCCGTTCCGCGATGCCGTCCTGCTGAACGCCGCCGCGGGTCTTCACGTCCTCGGCCTCGCCACCGATCTGAAACAGGGCGCCGCCATGGCGACCGAAGCCATCGACACCGGCAAGGCGCGCGACACGCTGCGCCGTCTCGCCGCGCTCTCCAACGGGCAGGAACCGGCATGAGCACCGCCCTCGACCGCATCATCGCCTACAAGCATGACGAAGTGGCCGCGCTGAAGCGGGGCCAAAGCTTCGAAAGCTTCTCGCGCATGGCCAGCGAAGCGAGCCCCGTTCGCGGCTTTGCTGCCGCCATGGATCGCGTCGCTTCGCAGGACGAAAACGCCCTGATCTGCGAACTGAAGCGCAAGAGCCCGTCCGCCGGCGAAATTCTGCCCGGCGCCGATCCTGTGGCCATTGCGAAGGAATACGAATCCGGCGGCGCGGCCTGCCTGTCCGTCCTCACAGATGGACCCAGTTTTGGCGGCTCGCTCGCCGACTTCGCCGCCATTCGCAGCGCCGTCAGCCTGCCCATGCTGCGCAAGGACTTCCTCGTCGACACGATCCAGGTTGCCGAGGCCCGCGCCCATGGCGCCGACTGCATCCTCGTCATTCTGTCGGCCGTTGATGACGTGCTGGCCGCCGAGCTTTCGGCTGCCGCCACCGATTTCGGGATGGATGTTCTCATTGAAACGCATGACGAGGCCGAATTGGAACGGTCCCTGCGTCTTCCGTCGCCCCTGATCGGCGTCAATAATCGCGACCTGAAACGCATGGTCACGGATCTCTCCACGACAGAGCGGCTGGCCCCTCTGGTGCCGTCAGACCGCCACCTGATCGCTGAAAGCGGCATATCCACGACAGATCACATCATTCGGCTCCGGGCCTCTGGCGCCCGTCGCTTCCTCATTGGGGAAAGCCTGATGAAAATGAACCAGATGCGCGAATCCGCCGTGACAGGGTTAAGGAAAGCGCGTTCCAATTGACCCGAAACATGAACGCATGTAGAACATAAGCGAACATAGATTCGGACGGAAGGAATCACCCGTGCTGACCAGTAAACAGAAAGAGCTGCTGCTCTTCATCAATGAGCGGATCAAGGAAACCGGCGTTTCCCCCTCGTTTGATGAAATGAAGGAAGCGCTCAATCTTGCTTCCAAGTCCGGCATTCACCGCCTGATCTCGGCGCTTGAGGAACGCGGTTTCATCCGCCGCCTCGCGCATCGGGCCCGCGCGCTCGAAGTGCTGAAGATGCCTGAGTCCGCCATTCCCACGCAGGCCTCCCGCGGCCGCAAGGATTTCAAGCCTGCGCTCGTCGCCACCGGCCTGCCCACCGAGGCACGTGCCCCGCGCGCCATCCCGATCCTTGGCCGCATCGCGGCCGGCGTGCCCATCTCCGCCATCCAGCAGGACAATGGCCACATCACCGCACCGGATGACCTTGCAGAGGGCGAAGAGCATTTCGCGCTTGAGGTCAAAGGTGATTCCATGATCGAGGCCGGCATTCTCGAAGGCGACCTCGTGATCCTCCGCCGCACCGAAGCCGCCAATACGGGCGACATCGTTGTCGCCCTGATCGACGGCGAGGAAGCCACACTGAAGCGCCTCCGTCGCAAGGGGGCCTCCGTTGCCCTTGAGGCCGCGAACCCGGCCTACGAAACCCGCATTTTCGGTCCCGACCGCGTGCAGATCCAGGGCCGCCTTGTCGCCCTCGTCCGCCGCTACGACTGACACTGCCTCCACGGCCGGTCGCGGCAGACCGCACCGGCCTGGACAACCATTCCAGACTTGCCCTGCCATACGGACAGGCCGCCTTCGTGGCTGACCGTGTCCCAATCATGATTGAAGGCGCATGTCTCTGTCGGGGCTGTCAGTGACAGTTGCATGATCGCCGCCGTCTGCGGACGGCAATCGCCCTCGGCGCTGAGCTCGATTACGCCAGCAGGCGTCACCAGTTCGCACGGCAGCTCCCCGCAGCTGGTCGCCTCCAGCGTGCTGTAGCGCAGCGGCGCCAACCCATCGCCATCGGCAAATTCAAATCGCTCCATGCCGCCCTCGCCGGTTCGCGCGAAGACCTCCCCGGAAGCAGACCAGTGCAGGACGAGCTGCGGGCTCGATGCCCATAAATAGACCGCCGGAAGGGCCGCGAAGCCACACAGAAGCACCCGACCTGCCCCGCGAGCGGTCGTTACGAGGGCCAGCGAGACCGCAAATAGTGCCATGCTTGCCCCCGGCATCGCCGACGGGAGAGACACTTTCGACGGCGCCATGTCCGCGCACCCATGCGCAATCATCAGCACCAGCTCCAGCGAATAACCAAACAGCCGGACCCCCACATCGCCCAGCCCGAACGGCGTCAGAAGCAGCGCCAGCGCTGCAGAGGGCGCACTCACGAAACTGATGACAGGCATGGCCAAGAGGTTCGCAATCAGCCCCAGCCCAGCAAGCCTGTCGAAATGGTAGAGCGCGAAAGGTGCTGTCGCCACTGCAGCGACAACAGAAGTCATCACCAGCGAAGCCCAAGCAAACGGGATCGGCCCGAGCACTCGTTCCCGCCCCGCCCTGTGGTGTGACCAAGCCTCGTAGGTGGCGATCAATGCGCCTGATGCCGCAAACGACATCTGGAATCCCGGCGTCATCACGCTTTCCGGCTGCAGCAGCACCACCGCGATCATCGCAATCGCAAAGGACCTCATCGAGATCGCCGCCCGGTCAAACAGCACCGCGCCGAACACTACGGCAGACATGATAAAGGCCCGCTGCGTCGACACACTCGCGCCCGACAGCACGAGATAGGCGAGGCTGGCCAGCAGCGCCGTTACCGCCGCCGGCTTCTGCACCGGCACGCGGAGCGCCAAAGGCTCGAACAGGACAAGTGCTTTTTGCGTCAGGAAGAACACAAGGCCCCCGACAATGCCCATGTGCAGGCCTGAAATGGCGAGCAGGTGCGCGAGACCTGATCCTCGGAGCGCCTCCTGGTCCTCCTCCGCCATGAAGCTGCGGTCGCCGGAGATCAGCGCCGCCGCGAACCCGCCCGCGCGCTCGCCCGCCGCGACATTCACATGCGCGGCGAGATTACGTCGAAAGGTCGAGAGGTTGATACCAAGCCGGTCTGCAATGCCTGTTGGCGCACCGAGCGTGCCGCCCCGGCAGCGGCCCTGCACATAGCCTACGGCGCCCAGTTGCTGGAAATAGGCCTGCCGCTGGAAGTCATAGTCGCCGGGCAGGACAGGTGCCGGTGGGGGCCTCAGCACGGCCCAGCAGCGCACGAAGCGGCCTGGCGCCACTTCCAGCCGCGCCATATGGGTGAGCCGGACAAAGCGCGGCTGATCCTCTGGCGCGAAGCCCTGAATGGCATGAACTTCGAGCCGGAGACGCGGCCCCTTCTTGCCGGGCTCCACACCGGCAACCCAGCCTTCAAGCATCACCGGCCGCGTTGCCTCGCTCACGACCGGAGCGTCCAGAAGGCGGGTCCGCACGGCGCCTGCCGTGAAGCCAGTCACAACCCCGAAACCAGCCACCATCAGCACATAGAGAAAGGCCCACGTCACCAGCCGCCGCGCCGCGAGCAGGAGCAGCCCTGCCCCAATCCACGCGCCAAGACAGACCAAAAGCGACGGCTCGTCGGGTGCCAGAAAATAGGTCGCCGCTCCCGCGCAGAGGGAAAAGGCGAAGAGGAGCGGGCGCGCATCAATCGCGGCGAGCGACCACATGCCGGTCCACAGGGTGTGCCCGGCCGGGGCCGCCCCCTTGCCTTCGGGCGCAACCTTGTGTTTGTGCACCGCAGATGAAGTATCCACCTGCATTTACCTGGAGCCTGACGCCCTTATGACCGTTGTCACGCGATTTGCCCCTTCTCCCACCGGCATGTTGCACATTGGAGGGGCAAGGACCGCACTTTTCAACTACTTGTTTGCCCGCCACCATGGCGGCCGCTTCCTGCTGCGTATCGAAGACACCGATCGCGCCCGCTCGACCGACGAAGCGACAGCCGCCATTTTGGAAGGCATGGCCTGGCTTGGCCTTGATGCCGACGAGCCGCCCCTTATGCAATCAAGCCGGGAAGCGCGCCATGCCGAGGTGGCTGCCGAGATGCTGTCACGTGGCACCGCGTTCAAATGCTACGCCACACCGGAAGAGCTGCAGGCCCGCCGCGACCTTGGCGAAGAAAAACGCCAGGCCGCCAAGGCGGATGGACTCAGTGATCAGGCCCGAGATGCCCTGTTGGCCGAGGCGAACGCGCTGCTGGCCCCCTATCGCTCCCCTTGGCGCGATGGCGCCGCCGCGCCTGCGCCAGACGCCCCCTATACGATCCGCCTTCGCGCGCCTGATGAGGGTGACCGGGTCGTGGAAGATGGTGTTCAGGGCACTGTGCGCATTCAGGCCAGCGAGATTGATGATCTGATCATGCTGCGCGCCGACGGCACGCCGACATACATGCTGGCCGTCGTCGTGGACGACCATGATATGGGCGTGACGCAAGTCATCCGTGGCGACGACCATTTGCGCAACACGTTCCGCCAAATCCCGATCTATGAGGCCATGGGATGGCAGGCCCCTGCCTTCGCGCATGTCTCGCTGATCCACGGGCCGGATGGCGCCAAGCTGTCCAAACGGCACGGCGCACTCTCCACACTCGCCTATCGCGAGATGGGCTACTTGCCGGAAGCGATGAAAGCCTACCTGCTGCGCCTTGGCTGGAGTCACGGGGATCAGGAAATCTTCACCGATGGCGAGGCCATTTCCCTCTTCGATCTCGCCGGTATCGGACGCGCGCCAGCCCGTCTGGACCTCGAGAAACTTGGCCAGATCAACTCGCACTTCATGCGTCTTGCTGATGACGACCGCCTGTTCGGCCTGCTCAAGCCGCTCTTTGAGGCGGATGGCTCACTGCAGCCGGAACAACAGGCGCGCATTCTCCGCGCGCTACCGCATCTGAAAGACCGTGGCAGCACACTTTCAGAGCTGGCATCCGCTTTTGCATTCCTTCAGGTCCAGCGACCGCTGGATCTTAACAAGAACGCCAGAAAGTCGCTTTCCCCGGAAGGACTTGACCGGCTCGCCGGGTTGCGCCACGAACTGGCCTCGATATCGCAGTGGACAGCTGAAGAAATTTCGGGAACGATTACTTCGTATTGCACTGCACAAGACCTATCTATGGGGCAGGTAGGTCAACCGCTTCGCGCCGCGCTCACTGGCGGCCTTCCCGCACCCGACATTGCGCCGGTGCTGGAATGGCTCGGCAAAGAGGAAGCGCTCGGGCGAATTGACGATCAACTCGTCCAGGCTGGCACGTAAGCCACGCCGGACAGACACTGAACATGAAGGGCAAATGCTGATGGAAAACAAGACTAAGAACGCCGGGACCGCCAAGCTGGAAGTCGCTGGCAAATCGTATGATCTGCCGGTCCTGTCCGGAACGCATGGGCCAAATGTTGTCGATGTCCGCAAATTCTACGCGGAATCCAATCATTTCACCTTCGACCCTGGTTTCACGTCGACAGCCAGCTGCGAAAGCCAGATCACGTTCATCGACGGTGACGAAGGCGTGCTGCTGCACCGCGGCTACCCGATCGGCCAGCTGGCCGAACAGTCGACCTTCCCGGAAGTCTGTCACCTCATCCTGAAGGGCGCTCTACCGACCAAGAGCGAACTCGACGTCTTCAACAACGAGATCAAGCAACACACCCTGCTCCACACGCAGATGGACCGCTTCTTCGAAGGCTTCCGCCGCGACAGCCATCCTATGGCGATGCTGACGGGTGCCGTCGGCGCGATGGCCTCGTTCTATCCTGGCGCCATCGACAGCGAAGACCCGGTGGAACGCCACCTCGGTTCAATTCGCCTCGTTGCCAAGATGCCAACGCTATGCGCCCGGATCCTGAAGTACAATATGGGCCAGAAGTTCGTCGATCCGCGTAACGAGCTCTCCTATGCCGAGAACTTCCTGAACATGTGCTTCTCGGTCACGGCCGAGGACTACAAAGTTGATCCGAAAATCGCCAAGGCGATGGATCGCTTCTTCATCCTGCACGCCGATCACGAGCAAAACGCCTCGACGTCCACCGTGCGCCTCGCCGGCTCGTCGGGCGCCCACCCGTTCGCGGCTGTCGCTGCCGGCGTTGCCTGCCTCTGGGGTCCAAGCCATGGCGGCGCCAACGAGGCCTGCCTCAACATGTTGCACGAGATCGGCACGGTTGATCGCATTCCGGAATATATCGAGAAGGCCAAGGACAAGAACGATCCCTTCCGCCTCATGGGCTTCGGTCACCGCGTCTACAAAAACTACGATCCACGCGCCACTGTGATGCGGGAATCGGCTCACGAAGTGCTCGACCTGCTGGGTCTGCGCGATCAGCCAATCCTCAAAGTGGCCATGGAGCTGGAGCGCATTGCGCTCGAAGACGAGTATTTCGTTGAGAAGAAGCTCTATCCGAACGTCGACTTCTATTCCGGCATCATCCTTGATGCGATGGGCTTCCCGAAGCAGATGTTCACCGTGCTCTTCGCGCTCGCCCGCACCGTTGGCTGGGTTGCTCAGCTCAACGAAATGATCGACGACCCGACGCAGCGCATCGGCCGGCCGCGCCAGATCTATACCGGTCACGCCATGCGCGATTATGTTCCGATGGACAAGCGCTAGGCGCCAGCTTCCTCCAGGATCACTTCAGCTGCAATTTCGGCTGCATCGCGATCGCCCTCTTTCATCCGGGAGAGGGCGATTTGCTGTTCGGCCCTCTGGTCGGCCAGCGCTTCCGGATTGGTCAGCCAATTCAGCGCCTCGGATGCGATAAGCTCCGGCTTTTGCTGTGTCTGGACGAACTCCGGCACGATCTCCTCGTCATCACTGACGATGTTCAGCAGCGTGATGTGACGTCTCTTGTAGAGAAACCCGCGCGCGAGCGACCAGGTCACCCAGCCGGTCTTGTAAGCGACGATCATTGGCGTGCCCTGCATGGCCAGCTCGCTTGTCACAGTGCCAGAACAGGCCAGCGCCAGGTCCGCAGCCGCCATGGCATCATAGCGCTCGGCCGGATTGGTGGAGACGGTTGCCCATTGCGTCACATCCGGGAAGGCCTCGGCAAATTGCGTCGCCACACTGGCAGCCGGCGCCATGATGATCGTGCGGTCCGGATCGGAGTCCTTGAGTATGCGCGCCGCCTCGACGAGCGCAGGTGCGACACGCTTGATCTCGCTCGGGCGACTGCCGGGCAGGACGAGGACCACCTGCGCACTGGCAGGAATGCCGTGATTGGTGCGGAAAGCCTCGCCGTTGCCCCATTGATGGCGCGACAGGGCCGGGTTGCCGATCACGGTCGTCTTCAGGCCGAACGGCTCGTAATACGGCGCCTCGATCTCGTGCATGCAGAGCAGGTGATCGACGGTGGCCGCGAGCGTCTTGGCCCTTCCCGCCCTTGTAGCCCAAACCTGCGGTCCGATCAGCTTGACCAGTTTAATGTGGGGCGCCCGCGCCCGGACGCGCTGCGCGACGCGCAACATGAAGCCCCATGAATCGACCAGGATGACGGCGTCGGGTGCATCCGCAACAATGGCCTCAGCGGCCACATCGGCGAGCTTCACGACGGTGCCATAGGCCTTAAGGCCTTCCAGCAGGCCGAGAACGGAGAGTGGCGCGATATCCAGTGGCGATATGATACCAAGGGATGCCATTTCCGCGCCGCCTATGCCGGATATGTGCACGTCCGGTTGCCTTGCCTTGATTGCTTCGATCACTTCGCGCGCCAGGAGGTCGCCCGAGGCCTCAGCTGCGACGAAGTAGAGCCGTGGAGCGGTCATGTCTCGAAGCCGTAGATGAAGACGCCGAGGCGCTCTGCGGCGGCCTGCATCTTGTCCCGCCCGAGCATAAGGGCGCCTTCCGCCTCGACCGCGAGGCCTGCAAGGCCCGCCACTGCGACATGCTCGACCGTTGAAAGACCAACCGTGGGCAGGTCGATGCGGCGTTCCTGACCGGGTTTGGGCCGTTTTACGAGCACGCCACGGCGGGCGGTGGTGGTGCCCCGGATCGTTTCCGGGAGGGCTGCGCACCGCGCCAGCATCGCGTCCGTGCCTTCCTGAGCCTCGACAGCCAGCACGAGCCCCTCGCAGACCACGCAGCCCTGCCCGATATCGAGATCGCCGAGGGCCGCCACGACATGTGCTCCGCGCTTGATGTCAGCGAGGGCCGTATCAGTCGGCTGTGGGCCGGCGATCAGGCCGGAAGGTGCGAGGAGGCCGGCATTGACCTCATCGGAGCCGACCACGTTGAAACCCTGTTTCTCCATTTCGCGGACCAGCAGGCGCAGGAGGGCGTCGTCGCCCTTACCGGCTTCCGCGATGACCTTGGGGAGCAGCGCCGCGCCGCGAAGGTCCAGCTTGAGGTCCTTGAAGTTTGGGCGCTTCACGATGCCCGCAAACAGAACATCCTTGCAGCCAGCCTTCTTGAGCAGCGTGTAGAGTTTGCCGACTTCGCCGAGGCCGACAACATCGCCCGGATAGGTCGCGAGGCGCGGCTCTTCAAAGCCCTTGAGGCGCAGGACATAGACGCCCTGCCCCGTCTGGACGGCATTCTCTGCGATGCTGACAGGCAGGTCGCCCAGGCCCGCGATCAATCCGAGAGGCGCAGTCATGACGCGCACATCAGGGTTTGCAGATCGGCCGGTCGCCGCCCTGGCGAATGAAGTCGATCATTTCCATGGCCAACGGCTTGTCAGCGAAGGTGACAGCAGCCTGCGCCAGGCGGTCCTTGAACAGGCCCTCGCCCGTGAAGACCGCCTTGTAGGCGCCGCGGATTTCCTGAAGCTGCGCCTTGTCGAAACCGCGCCGTTTCAGGCCGACCATGTTGAGACCCGACAGCTTGGCATGGTTGCCGACAACGGAACCGAACGGGATGACATCCTCGACGAGAATCGCACCGCCACCGATGAAGGCATTCCGGCCAATGCGCGTGAACTGGTGAACCGCTGCGAGCCCGCCGAACCAGACATTGTCGCCCACGGTGATATGGCCCGCGAGCGAGACATTGTTTGCCATGACGACATTGTTGCCGATGTGATTGTCATGCGCGATATGCGCGCCGATCATGATGAAGCAATTGTCGCCGACCTGGGTCAGGCCGCCAAATTTCGGGATGCCGGTATGGGCCGTCGCATATTCCCGGAATGTGCAATTTTTGCCGATTTGCAGGCGCGACTCAGGCGTTTCCTGAAAGCCGATCACCTGCGGCGGGCCACCGACGACCGCATGGGGGTGCAGGACGCTGTTCTCGCCCAACGTCGTGTGCCCGATGACAACGGCATGCGAACGCAGCTCGCTGCCCGCGCCGATCACGGCATGCGGGCCGACATGGCAGAACGGGCCGACGCGCGTGCCTTCGCCAAGCTCGGCGCCGGTCTCGACATAGGCGGTTGGATGGATTTCGACGGGCATAGGCGGATCCGGGCGCTGCGGTTGAGGGAAGATCGGTGCAGCCGCGTTCAGGAGGTTTTCTTCGGATTTGCCTGTTTCTGCAACCAGGCAACTTCCCGCATCCACTGACGGATGGGCTTGGCGGGTGTACCCCCCCATGTTTCGCCTGCCTCGATATTGCGGAAAACACCTGCCGAGGCCGCGAGGTTTACGCCGTCGCCGATGACGACATGGTCCGCAATGCCGACGCGTCCACCGATCCGTGCGCCGTCGCCGACAGTCACAGAACCGGAAATACCCCCGAAGGCCGCCATGACGACGCTGCGTCCGAAAACGACATTGTGGGCGATCTGGCAGAGATTATCGATCTTGGTGCGCTCGCCAATGATTGTGTCGTCGAACACGCCGCGATCAATGCAGGAGTTCGCGCCTATGGTCACATTATCCTGCAGGATGACGCGGCCGAAATGCGGCGCATCTTCCATGCCGGCCGGGCCACCGGTGACGCCGAACCCGGCCTCGCCAATACGCACACCCGAAAGGAGCGTGACCTTATCACCAACCAGCGCGCAGATCAGCGAGACGTTGGCGCCGATACGACAATTGCGACCGACCTGGACACCTGGACCGACCACGGCATTCGCACCAATCACCGTGCCTTCACCGATCGTTGCACCGGGTCCTACGACCGCGCCGGGCGACACAATCGCGCCGGGGTGCACCTTGGCTTCAGGAGAAATACGGTCGTCGCCCGACCAGATCAGGTGACGCGGCTGGAACAGCGCGTAGGCCACGAGGCCGTGAAAGTGGCGCGGCAGCGGCGTCACCAGACAGGGAACGCCTTCGGGCGCGTGCTTGAGATTGGCTTCGTTGAGAATGAGGGCCGAGACGTCAGCATCGACGGAAACGTCGCCTTTGCCGTCGCCATCGAGAAAGGCGAGGTCTCCGCGGCGACCTGTGGCCGCTGCGGAGACACTCGTGATCTCAACTGACGCATCACCGTTCAGGACGGCGCCCGTCAGCTCCGCGATCTTGCCAAGCGTCAGTGCGCCTTGCGGTGCGTAGAAGCGTGGATCGACCGTCACCTGGCCATTCGTCCTATTGTGCGGGTTGGGCGGGTGCGCGCTGGCGGGTGACCGTGATGGTCGGCGTTTTGGCGTCCAGCTTGGAGATAACCGCAGCGCTTACGTCGATAGCATCCGAGCTGTAGATGACCTGGGACTTCGACATGACGACCTGGGCATTCTTCTCCTTCACGACTTCCATCAGGACGGGTTCGATCGCCTTGTTGAACTCGATCAGGGCGGCGCGCTCGGTCAGTTGGAATTCCTGGCTGACGGTCTGGCGCTTCTGGGCAAATTCATTGGCCCGGTTCTGGTAAGCCGTGAGTTGCGAGACGAGCGCCGTATCGGCCGCAACCGCTTCACGGGTCTTGCCTTCGACCTTGGCCTGAAGGGCCTTGCCGTCGGTTTCGAGCGTGGCGCGGGTTGGCTCCAGTTCGTTCTTCATCTGGGTCTCAAGATTTTTCAGCTTGGTCTGAATATCCTTGCCAGCCTTGCTGTCGCTGAGAATGCGGCCTTCGTCGATCATGACGACGGTCGTGCCCTGGGCAGACGCTGCAGGGGCCGTAACGGCCGCAGCGCTGACAACCAGCGAAAGGGCAAAAAGCATGTGTTTGAATAGGGACATGGTCCGTCTCCTGTTTGGCATTTCTGGATTAGAAACGTGTAGAGGTTGAGAACCGGAAAGTTTCGGTTCGGTCATAGTCTTCCCTGCGAAGGATCTGCGAGAAGTCAAAGCGGATGGGCCCGAATGGGGAATCCCAGAAGACGCTCAGACCGGCCGATGCCCGCAGGGCTGTGGCATCCTTGGTCAGACGGACGGCGGTCGTGCCGTCGCCTGGATCGTAGTAGACGGTTGGGCTGACATCAGGACCGCGAAGCGTTCCCACGGCACCGACATCTGCAAACAAGGCGCTCTTGATGCCATATTCTTCAGGAAACACGCTTGGCAGGGTGAGTTCGAACGTACCCTGATAGTAGAGGTTGCCGCCGAGCGAGTTGCCGCGCCGCGTCGACAGGAGCTCACCGGTCTCAGGGTCGTAAATCCGGACGATTTCACGTGGGCCGAGGCCAGCCACGTCAAAGCCGCGGAACGTGCTGCCGCCCCGGAAGAAGCGGTTGTTGATCCGGATGCCCTGGCCGTCTTCGAGCGGGAAGATATAGCCGCCCGAGAAGCGGGCGCTGGCAATGATGTCTTTCCAGATACCGCGGTAAAGTGAGGCGCTGCTTTCGGTACGAAGGTATTTCACATCACCACCAAGACCGGCGACTTCCTGGCTGAAGCGGAAGTCAAAGCCGCGCGTCGGCTGGATTGGATCGTTCGTACGGTCCCAGAAGAAACTGTAGCCAAGAATGCTCGAAAGCTCGCTGCGCTCGGATCGGCAGCTGGAATCGCGCAGAAGGTAGAGCGGATCACACTGGTCGACGATCAGAAGCTCATTCGGGAAATCTTCCGTTGTCGCCGCGCGATACTTGTCATCTGTCGCGTCATTCGGTGTGTCAGCTCCGGCCGTCTGGATTACCCGCGTGGATCGGAATCCGGTCACCTTATCAAGTAGGATATCCACATCCGGGATCTGAACGTCATCAGACTGGATCTTGTAGCTGAGGCCCATCTGCATCCGCTCACTGAGCGGGAAGCCGACCCGCAGGCCGGTACCGATCGTTTCGGCCGTATAGCTGCCATACTTCTTGAAGTCCTGCTTGGTGGCGTAGAGATCGACGCCGGCCGACAGGTTGCGATCAAGGAAGCGAGGCTCCGTGAAGCGCAGGTCAACGACCTGCTGGCGGCTGGAGGTCGACACGCGGGCGACGACCGACTGGCCACGGCCCCGCAGGTTGCGCTGTGAGGCGCTGAGATCGAAGAGATAGGAGTCGACCGAAGAGAAGCCTGCTGCGAAGGAGAGTTCGCCGGTTGGCTGCTCCGTGACCTTCACGTCGACGATGCTCTTGTCCGGACCATCACCCGGGTTTTCAACGATCTCGACATCCTTGAAGAAGCCGAGCGCGCGGACACGGTTCTTGGAGCGGTCGAGCAGGATACGGTTGAAGGCGTCACCTTCGGAAATGCGCAGTTCACGGCGGATAACGCGGTCGAGTGTCTGCGTATTGCCGACGATATTGATGCGCTCGATATAGACGCGCGGACCTTCATCCACGGCGAAGGTGACATCGATGCGACCTGTATCCGGGTTCACATCGAGCTGTGGGCGGATATCGACAAAGGCGTAGCCTGCAATACCGGCAGCGTATGTCAGCGTGTCGATCGTGTCTTCGATCAGGTTACCGCGGAAAAGGTCGCCCGTCTGAATCGGCACAGCTGCGCGAAGCGCCTTGGCGTCCAGTTTCTCAAGCGCGGTTTCGACCTTCACCTCGCCAAAATCATACTGACGACCTTCATCGATGGTCATCGTGATGTAGAAGTCTTTCTGGTCCGGCGTCAGTTCAGCGACAGCCGAATCCACGCGGAAATCGTAATAACCATTATTCTGGTAGAACTCGCGCAGCTTCTCGCGGTCATATTCCAGACGGCCAGGGTCATAGTTGTCGTTCGAGCTGAAGAAGCGCCACAGGCGTGACTGGCGCGTTACGATCTCGCTACGCAGGCGCGAGTCGGAATAGGCCTTGTTGCCGATAAAATTGATCGAGCGAACGCCGGTGACGGGGCCTTCCGTGATTTCGAACACGAGGTCGACGCGATTCTGTTCCAGCGGCTTGTATTGTGGCTCGACCTTGGCGGCGAACCGGCCGGACTGACGGTACAGTTCCAGGATACGCTGAACGTCGGCCTGGACACGCGCGGCGGTGAAGATGCCGCGCGGGGCTGCCTGGACCTCTTCCTTGAACTTGTCGTCCTTGAGGGCCTTGTTGCCCTCGAAGATCACGCGGTTGATGATGGGGTTTTCAACGACGCGAACGAGCAGGTCATCCCCGCTCCGGTCGATGGAGACGTCAGCGAAAAGGTTCGTTGCGAACAGGGTTTTCAGGGACAGGTCGATACGTTCCGGATCAAACGGATCGCCCGGCTCGACCAGAAGATACGATTGCACAGTACGCGCCTCGATGCGCTGGTTTCCCTCAACCAGAATGGACCGGATCGTACCGCCATAGCGGCTGTCTTCCTGCGCTTCGGCGGTATTGGTCAGTCCCGGCAGGACGACAAACGAAAAGACGCTGGTCGCCATAAGGGTTGCTGCAAGGAACTTACGCATTGTGGACAAATCTTTCTTGTTATCTCTGAGGCAGCCGTATCAGCCGCCCGTTCCCCCGAACAAGCCGGTCTCCATGATGTCACCCCATGTGATCACCACTACCATCCCCAATAACAGGATCAGACCGAATGTCAGGCTCATCTCCTGCACTTTCTCTGGCAGTTCCCTGCCCGCAATCGCCTCATAAGCATGAAAGACGAGGTGTCCGCCATCCAGCACAGGCAGTGGCAGAAGGTTGAAGAAGCCGACACCTACGGAAATGGCGGCACAGATGCTGAGGAGCATCCAGAACAGTTGTTCCAGCTTGGCGGTCTGGCTGACGTCCGGCTGTTCCCAGACCTTGTTGACGACACGCCGCGAAATATCACCGATCCCGACCGGGCCGGTCATCGTGTGCACGGACATTTTGCCCGTCACGATGCGCGACAGCATGGTCACGGTCCGGTCAATCGTCGCACCGGTTTCCACCACCCCGGCGCCAAGCGCCTGGACGGGGTTGTATTTGACACGTTCGCCAACCGCGATGCGCGCCATGGCGATGCCGATGGTTGCCTGCGGCACCATCTGGCCGAATTCGTTTTCGCGAACCACTTCGTCCGGCGTTACTTCCAGCGCAACGGGCGCGCCATCGCGCAGCACTTCAAACGTCATTTCTTCATTCGGATTGAGCATGATCGGAATGGTGATGCTGCTCGCATCGGTGACCGGATGGCCATTGACGCTGACAAAGGCGTCGCCAGCCTTCATGCCCCCGCGTTCAGCGGGTGAGTCTGCCACCACATCAGCGATGCCGATAGAGTAATTCGTCCGGCCATGCGTCCCGAGGATGAGTGCGAAGATCAGGCTTGCAAGGACGAAATTGGCCAGCGGCCCTGCAAGGCTGACGAGCATGCGCTGCCAGACGGTCAGGCTCTTGTAGGCCTTGCCTACGGGACCCTGCTCCACCTTGCCGACATCTCCGGCCAGTTGGCTTTCGCCGACGAATTTCACGAAACCGCCGAGCGGAATCCAGTTGACGCGCCAGCGCGTGCCGACCTTGTCCTTGCGCTCGTATACGGGGCGGCCGAATCCGACCGAGAAGGACTCGACGGCGGCGCCAAACAGGCGGCCCATGAGGTAGTGTCCAAGCTCGTGAATGATCACGACGATGCCCATCATGAAGACGAGGCATACGATGAAGAGCGGACCCTGGCTAAGCAGCTGACCCAAACGACTTACCCTCCTGCCCGGCTAGGGGCCATTCTCAACAATTCAGTCGCCGTATCGCGGCCGAACTGGTCCAGATAAGCTATTTCGTCCAGCGTGTCACAGGCCAAAGAGGCCATATTGCCGGAAGAAAAGCGACTCAAGGCTTCTTCTACGACCCAGCTTATGTCCAGAAATCCGCATTGACCCGCAATAAATGCAGAAACGGCTGATTCATTAGCGCTATTTAATACCGTCGTACCGCCCGTACCGAGACTTATCGCGCGGCGGGCGAGTTCGATGGCCGGAAAGCGCGCCGGATCAACTGGTTCGAAGTCGAGGCGCCCCAACGCCGCCAGGTCGAGCCGGGCGACATTTGTGGTTAACCGGTCCGGCCAGCCGAGCGCATAGGCAATCGGGGCGCGCATGTCGGGCATGCTGAGCTGCGCGATCACCGAGCCATCCGTGAAATGGGCCATGCCATGAATGATGGATTGTGGATGCACGAGGACTTCGATCTGCGCCGCATCCACGTCGAACAGGTAAGCGGCCTCGATGAATTCGAGGGCCTTGTTCATCAGGGTCGCGCTATCGATGGAATTCTTGATGCCCATGGCCCAGTTGGGGTGAGCGGCCGCCTCAGCGGGCGTTACCCCGGCCATCTGTTCCAGAGAAGCCGTGCGGAACGGGCCGCCGGAGGCTGTGATGCTGAGCTTCTCGAGCGACCGACCGTCGCCGATGGATTGGAATATGCCGCTATGTTCCGAATCAACAGGGAGAATACGCGCGCCGGACTTGGCCGCCTCTGACAGGATCAGCTTGCCACCGCAGACAATGCTTTCCTTGTTGGCAATGGCGACATCCGTCCCCTGGCGCACAGCCGCGAGCGTGGAAGCCAGCCCTGCGGCGCCCACAATGGCTGCTAGAACGCGGTCGCAGGGCCGTGTCGCTGATTCTGTGATGGCCGAGGTGCCGCCGGCCGTCTCGATGCCAGTACCCGCCAGACGGTCCCGTAGCTCCGGCAATTGGCTCTCGTCAGCGATGACGGCGATTTCCGGTCTGACGGCCAGCGCCTGCTCTGCCAGCGCTGCAGCGTCCCTGCCCGCTGCGAGCACCACGATTTCAAACGTGTTGTCGCCGGCCGCATTGGCCTGCCCCACCACGTCGAGAGCAGACGTCCCTATCGAGCCTGTCGAGCCCATGATGGAAATACGACGGTGTTGGGCCATAAACTAGAATCCAAGCGTTTCTGCGAACCCCGGTATGGCATAGAGCGCTAGCGATCCGAAAATACAAACAGCACCCAGGCCGTCCACACGGTCCAGCACGCCGCCATGTCCCGGCAGCAATGTGCCCGCATCCTTGACCTTGAAGCGGCGCTTGATGCCGCTCTCGAAGAGATCCCCGATCTGGGCCACGATGGACGTGCCCACGCCTGCTGCAATCCATACAGGATAAGACGCCATTTCGATGTCGCCGATGGCCAGGCCGCAGAGACCGCAGGCCGTCACTGCACCCAGCGCACCGCTCCAGGTCTTGTTCGGGCTCTCGCTTGGCAGCAGACGGGGTCCGCCGAGGCCGCGCCCGGTGAAATAGGCGGCCGCATCAGAGGCCCACACAAGGGACATGAAAAACAAGGCCGCCGCGCGGCCATCCCATGGGCCGGAACGGAGAAAATAGAGGCCGGCCGCCATGCCGGAGACGTAGAGCAGGCCAAACATGGCCGTGCTGCGAAAGCGCGGCGTACCGCCCGCTGCGACGGCGCAAAACACCATCCCGGCAGCGAAAACCAGTGCAGAGACCCACAGGAGGCCGAGCGGCAGCGACAGCAGGAACAGCGCCGCAGCAGCCGACATGGCCCGCGGACGCGGGAAAACGCTTATCTGGCTCCACTCATGGGCCATGGCCGCTGCAAAGACGGCGCAGCCTATGCCAAGCCACCATCCGCCTGCCCAGACCATGGCAACGGCCACAGGAATGAGCACCGCCGCAGACATCAGGCGCAGTCCGAGTTCCGAGAACCGCCGATCGCGCGGCGTCCAGTCACCCATTAGTAGGCCCCAGGCGTGACAGCGCCGAACCGGCGTTCGCGCTCCTGATATTTCGCCAGAGCTTCCTCGAGGGAGGCGCGATCAAAGTCCGGCCACAGGACATCCATGAAGACGAGTTCCGCATAGGCGCACTGCCAGAGCAGGAAATTGCTGAGCCTGTATTCGCCGCTGGTGCGAATGAGAAGATCGGGGTCTGGCAGCATTTCCGTATCAAGGAAGTGACCGAGGCGCGTTTCGTCGATCTCGTCGGCCTTCAGCTCGCCCGCTTCAACTGCGCGAGCCATCCGGCGGGCAGCGCGGGTGATTTCCTCCCGGCCACCATAATTGAAGGCAATTGTCAGGAAGAATTTGGTGTTCGCAGCCGTCGTCCGTTCAGCCTTGTCGACGAGGGCCGCGACATCAGCCGGCAGGCCTTCGCGCTGGCCGATGATGCGAACGCGAACGCCCTCCTGTGTCAGCCGGGCCAAGTCTCGCTGAACGTAAGCTTTCAGCAGGCCGAACAGCGCGTTCACTTCGGCGGCAGGTCGGCGCCAGTTCTCGGTGGAGAAGGAGAAAACCGTGAGATAGCGGATCCCGATTTCGCCAGCTGCTTCAACCGTGCGCCTCAGCGCCTCAACGCCGCGCTCATGCCCCGCTGCACGCGGAAGGCCGCGCGCCTTGGCCCAGCGGCCGTTGCCATCCATGATGATCGCGACATGGGAGAGCCCCGGCTGCTGCCCCGATACAACATTGGTGACATCAGAGGCGGATACGGCAGACATTAGACCTGCATGATCTCCGTTTCTTTAGCCTTCAGCGCATCATCCACACGGCCCACAAAGGCATCTGTCAGCTTCTGGACTTCGTCGGAGAGGCTGTGGAGGCGGTCTTCGCTGATCTCGCCGTCCTTTTCCATCTTCTTCAGGCTGTCCATCCCGTCGCGGCGGATGTTGCGCACGGCGACTTTTGCGGCTTCGGCATATTTGCCGGCAATCTTGGTCAGCTCCACGCGGCGCTCTTCGTTGAGCGGCGGGATCGGAATGCGCAGGGTCTGGCCATCCATGATCGGGTTGAGGCCGAGACCGGACTCGCGGATGGCGCGGTCCGTAGCGCCCACAACGGTCTTGTCCCACACGTTGACGGACAGCATGCGCATGTCGGTGACGGATACCGAAGCAACCTGCGACAGGGGCACGGTCGAGCCATAGGCAGGCACGTTGATCGAATCGAGCAGGTTTACCGAAGCCCGGCCCGTACGCAGGCCGCTAAACTCGGTCGACAGCGACGTCAGCGCGCCTTCCATCCGGCGTTCAAGATCCTTCTTGTCGTAGGTCATTTCGCGACCCCTCCTTCATTCGATATCGTTGTCGATGTGCCCCGCCCGTGCAGGACATTCAGGAGCGAACCTTCTTCCTTGAGCGAGAAAACCACAATCGGGATATTGTTGTCACGCATGAGGCTGACGGCTGACGAATCCATGACTCGCAGATCTTTGGCCAGCAATTCCTGATAGGCCACTTTCTCATAGCGTGTTGCGCTGCTGTCGAGCTTGGGGTCGGCCGTATAGACGCCGTCGACCTGCGTACCCTTCAGAAGTGCGTCGCAATTCATTTCGATGCAGCGCAGGGCGGCGCCCGTGTCGGTCGTGAAGAAGGGGTTGCCGATACCGGCGGCGAAGATGACGACGCGGCCTTTCTCCATATGGCGCTGGGCGCGGCGGCGGATGTATGGCTCGCAGATCTGGTCCATGTTGATGGCCGACTGGACGCGCGTCGGCACGCCCTGGCTTTCGAGCACGCTTTGCATGGCGAGGGCGTTCATGACCGTTGCGAGCATGCCCATGCTGTCGGCCTGTGCCCGCTCCATGCCCTTCGCAGCGCCCGCCATGCCCCGGAAGATGTTGCCACCCCCGATGACGAGGCATATTTCGGCCCCGGCTGTGCGGGCGCCTGCAATGGCTTTGGCGAACTGTTCAACGGTCGGAATGTCGATGCCGAACTGGCCGGGGCCCATAAGGGCCTCGCCGGACAGTTTGAGGAGCACACGCTTGTATTTTAGCGGGCTGGTCTCCGGATTCTCGCCTGGCATAGCTTTCTCCGTCACTTGAAGCCCTGAATAGAGCTCCTAAAAGATTCCCGGCTGCCTGTCATGGGCAGCCGGGACTGTTTAAGGCCTCACGTGGGGCTAAAGGCAAGCCCGATCAGCTGCCTTTTGTGAGGGAAGCCACTTCATCTGCGAAGTTATCCGCAGCTTTTTCAATGCCTTCACCCAGTTTGAAGTGAACGAAGCCCGTCAATGTCGCGCCCTGATCCTTCAGATAGGCGGCAACCGTCTGGTCAGGGTTCATGACGAAGGGCTGCTCGAGAAGAACAACTTCCTTGTAGAACTTCTGCATCCGGCCCTTGATCATGCCTTCGATGATATTGTCAGGCTTGCCGCTCTCGCGGGCCTGTTCGGTCAGCACGCGCTTCTCGGTTTCAACCAAAGCCGGGTCGAGTTCGTCCGTCGTGGCAGCAGCCGGCGACGTTGCAGCGATGTGCATCGCGATCTTGCGACCGATATCTTCCAGGTCGCCGGAACCCGACAGGGCCACCAGGACGCCGACTTTACCCATGCCAGCCGTTTCGGCGTTGTGGATATAGGAAGCAACCTTGTCAGCCGAGACCTTGGCCGAGCGGCGCAGTGTCATGTTCTCGCCGATCGTGGCGATCATGCGCTTGATCATGTCGTCGACCGTGCCGTTGCCGTCTGGTGCAGGCGCAGCGGCGACAGCCTCAACCGAACCATCGGTGCCAAGTGCGGCGTCAGCGATGCCGGCGAGGGCTTTCTGGAAGCCTTCGTTACGGGCCACGAAGTCGGTCTCGGCGTTCAGTTCGACGATCGCGCCGGACTTGCCGTCAGCCGACACTTTCACAGCCACGAGGCCGTCAGCCGCGGTGCGGCCCGACTTCTTGGCAGCTTTGGACAGGCCTTTGGCGCGCAGCCACTCGATGGCGGCTTCTTCGTCGCCATCATTTTCAACGAGGGCTTTTTTCGCATCCATCATGCCTGCGCCGGTTTTCTCGCGCAGTTCCTTGACGAGCGCAGCAGTAATCTGGGCCATTGCGGTTATCCTTCAGTGTAAAAGTTCAACTCGGAGGGCTTAGGCGCCCGTTGCATCTTCCGTGGTTTCGCCATCAGCAGCGGCGACATCAGCATCGGCCAGGCCATCGAGATCTTCGAGGGCGCCGAGGTCAACACCGAGGCCAGCCGTCGACTCTGCAAGGCCATCGAGCACTGCGTCTGCGAACAGGTTGCAGTAGAGCGAGATGGCGCGTGCCGCGTCGTCATTGCCGGCAAAGCCGTAGTCAGCGTCTGCGGGATCGCAGTTCGTGTCGAGAACGGCCACAACCGGGATACCCAGTTTGCGGGCTTCCATGACGGCGATAGCTTCCTTGTTCGTGTCGATTACGATCATGGCAGCCGGCAGGCCGCCCATTTCCGAGATACCACCGAGGGCACGCTCAAGCTTGTCGCGACGACGCTCCAGGTCGAGAAGCTCTTTCTTGGTGAGGCCTTCGCCGCCACCGGTCGAGAACATCGCGTTCAGCTCTTTCAGCTGCTTGATCGACTTGGACACGGTGGTCCAGTTGGTCAGCGTGCCGCCGAGCCAGCGGTGGTTCATGTAATATTGGGCGCAGCGCTGGGCTGCTTCTGCCACAGGGTCAGAGGCCTGGCGCTTGGTGCCGACGAAGAGAACGCGGCCGCCCTTGGCAACCGTGTCGCGCACGAAAACGAGCGCCTGGTGCAGCGACGGGACGGTCTGGGACAGGTCCATGATGTGGATGCCGGAACGCTCGCCGTAGATGTACGGCTTCATGCGTGGGTTCCAGCGGTGGGTCTGGTGACCGAAGTGAACGCCAGCTTCGAGCAGCTGACGCATTGTGAAGTCAGGTAGTGCCATCAATTTTCTCCATCCGGTTAGCCTTCGCGGGTGGAACGTTGGGCCAAAATGGCTTTCCGCACCGGATGCACCCGGGAATTGGTTTCAGATGAGGCGGCTTATACATAATTCCGCGTGGGCGGCAAGCTGCGCAGATGCGCTTTTGTCACGCGGCCTTCATGGGTTCGACGCGCTCGACACCGGGGGCATCCTTGAGCGCCCGCTGGGCCTTGAGGCCGATCGTATAGGTATCTGCGAGGCGCAGGAGGACAATCCGGCCGTCCTCAAGCGGCATCTCGACCAGAATTGCCCCCCGTTCATGGTCCTGAAGACGCCCCAGATGGCTGATAATGCCAACAATGTCGTCCGTTCTGGCCCCGACGGCGAGCCGAACCTTCAGCGCGCCCATGGATTTCGACAGGCGCGCCGATTCCAGCTGGACGATCCGTTCGGCGTTCAGCTTGATCTCGTCGCCCGTGCGCTTCACGCCAACCGTAATAGCCACCGCATTGCCCACCTGTAACAGGTCATAGCTTTGCTGAAGCGTTTCCGGGAACACCATCATCTCCACCTCGCCCGTGGGGTCAGACAGGGTGAGGAAGGCGAACTTGCCGCCATTACGGGCCGGCTTCTCGTTGCGCATGCGCACGACACCGATCAGCTCGAGTGGTTTGCCATCACTCGCACGTTCCTCGATCTCGATGGCGAGCGTGACCCGGTCGCGGTCGATACCCTCGAGTACATCGTCCAGCGGGTGGCCGGAGAAATAGAAACCAATCGACTTGAATTCCTCGTCCAGCTTCTGCTGGCCGTTCCATGCCTTGGCCGTGGGCAGCGACGGACGCAGGGCCGGCTCCGCCTCGCCGAACAAGCCCCCCTGCCCGCCCTGGCGGTCCTCGGCTGACTTGTTGGCCATCTGGGCGAGGATGGGCGCCGCCGCGAGCACCTTGGCCCGGTTGGCGTCGAGCCCGTCCAGTGCGCCCGACTTGGAGAGCGACTCGAAGGCCTTCTTGTTGATGTGGCGGGGGTCTACCCGCTCGGCAAAATCGTAGAGACTGTCGAACTTGCCGTGCGTATTCCGGATGGCCTCGACATGGCGCATGGCCTCAAGGCCGACGCCTTTAAGAGCGCCCAGTGCATAGACCACGGCGCCATCACGAACATCAAAGTCCGCCGTCGAGGAATTCACGTCCGGCGCCAGCACTGGAATCTTCAGGCGCCGCGCTTCCTGGAAGAAGGCAGCGAGCTTGTCTGTGTTTCCGAGATCGAGGCTCATGGAGGCGGCCAGGAACTCGACCGGGAAATGGCGCTTGAGGTAGCCTGTCTGGTAGCCGATCAACGCATAAGCGGCGGCGTGGGACTTGTTGAAGCCGTAGCCTGCGAACTTTTCCATCGTATCGAAGATCTCGTTGGCGAGCGGCTCGTCCATGTCCTTGCTGGTTGCCGCGCCTTCAACGAAGCGCTTGCGCTGCGCGATCATCTCTTCAAGCTTTTTCTTGCCCATGGCGCGGCGAAGAAGGTCAGCTTCGCCAAGCGAATAGCCGGCGATTTCCTGCGCCATCCGCATAACCTGTTCCTGATAGACCGGCACGCCATAGGTCGCTTCCAGGACCGGCTTCAGGTCCGGGTGGGCATATTGCACGCCTTCCGGGTTTTCCTTGCCCTGCACATAGACCGGGATGTTCTCCATCGGGCCCGGGCGGTAGAGCGAGATGATGGCGATGACGTCTTCGATATTGTTCGGGCGCACCTTTCGCAGCGTGTCGCGCATGCCTGCGCCTTCGAGCTGGAACACGCCCAGCGTCTCACCGCTCGCCATCAGGTCATAGGTCGCCTTGTCGTCGAGGTTTTCCCATTCGGGGCCCACGTCGCGGCCATCGCGGCGGATCAGCTTGAGCGCGCGGTCGATCACCGTCAGTGTTTTCAGGCCGAGGAAGTCGAACTTCACGAGCCCCGCCATCTCGGCATATTTCATGTTGAACTGCGAGGCCGGCAGGTCGGCGCGCGGATCATTGTAGAGCGGCGCGATCTCGACCAGAGGCCGGTCGCCGATCACCACGCCTGCCGCGTGGGTACCTGCGTTCCGGTAAAGCCCTTCCAGCGCAAGCGCGATCTTGATCAGTTCCCCAACGCGCGGGTCTGCCTCGATTTCCTCATCGAACTTCGGTTCGTCGTCGATGGCTTCCTGCAACTTGGGCGGCTTGGCCGGATTGAAAGGGATGAGCTTGGCCAGCCGGTCGACCTGAAAATAAGGCATCTGCATCACGCGGCCGACATCGCGCACAACAGCCTTGGCCTGAAGCGTGCCGAAGGTGATGATCATCGCCACGGATTCCGCGCCATACTTGTCACGGACATAGCGGATCACTTCGCTGCGGCGCTCCTGACAGAAGTCGATGTCGAAGTCGGGCATCGAGACGCGTTCAGGATTGAGGAAGCGTTCGAAGAGAAGGTCAAAGCGGAGCGGGTCGAGATCTGTGATCAGCAGCGACCATGCGACGAGCGAACCTGCGCCCGACCCCCGGCCCGGCCCGACCGGAATACCCTGCTCCTTGGCCCATTTGATGAAGTCGGAAACGATCAGGAAGTATCCGGGAAAGCCCATCCGCTCGATAACGCTGAGTTCGTAATCAAGGCGTTTGAAATAGGTTTCCCGCTCGGCGTAGAGCTTGCTGGCAGCTACAAGACGCCCCTCTAGGCCTTCCTTTGCCTGCTTGCGCAGCTCCTCGATCTCCGAGCGGCCTTCATTGCTGAACGAGGGCAGGATAGGTGCGCGTGTGACGGATTTGACCGAGCAGCGCCGCGCGATTTCAGCCGTGTTCTCAATGGCTTCAGGCAGGTCTGCAAAGAGCTCCGTCATCTCGGCGGCAGACTTGAGATATTGCGACGCGGAGACCCGTTTGCGGTCTTCCTGGCCAAGATACTGGCCATTGGCGATACACATCAGTGCGTCATGCGCCGTGGCATCGGTCGACTTCATGAAGCGCGCGTCATGGGTGGCGACCAGCGGCAGGTCCAGCTCATAGGCCAGATCGATCAGTCCGGGTTCTACGGCCAGCTCGTCCGGCATGCCGTGGCGTGTGATCTCGACATAGCAGCGGCCGGGAAAGGCGCTCGCAAGCGTCGAGAGTTCAGTGCGGGCATCGGCGGTGCGCCCTTTCAGCAGGTGGCGGGCCACGTCTCCTTCGGCACCGCCGGTCAGCACGATCAGGCCGTCCGTGTCGTTCAGCAAAAGGTCGCGGTGCAGTTTCGGCACGCCATCGTCGGCATCGAGATATGCGCGCGAGGACAGCAGCATCAGCCGCTGGTAGCCGGTCTCGTCCTGCGCATAGAGCGAGATACGGCTCGGCTCGCTGCGATGGGCCCCATCCGTCAGGTCGAAGCAGCAGGCCATGATGGGCTGAATGCCGGCGTCCGACATGGTGAGCGAGATTTCGAGCGCGCCGAACAGGTTGTTCCGGTCCGTCATCGCCACCGCCGGCATGCCGTGTTCCAGCAGCCAGCCTTTCAGGCCCTTCGGCGTGATCATGCTTTCGAGCAAGGAATAGCTCGAGCGCACGGCAAGGTGGATGAAGGGCGACTCAGGCAAAGCGGTTTCTCCTGCGGGGAGTGTACAATGCCGCTGCTGCCGCAACCAGACCAGCCGTCAGAAACGGCTGTTCCACAGCTTATTCCGGCTTGTAATCCACCAGCTGGCCGTCCTGAAGGGTCAGGACGCGGTCCATGTGCTGTGTCAGCGCGAAATTGTGCGTCGCTACCAGAACGGCAGCGCCTTCATTGCGGACCATCTTGATAAGGGTCGCGAAGACGCGCTCGGTCGTGACCGGATCAAGGTTGCCGGTCGGTTCGTCAGCAATGACGAGGCGTGGGTCATTGGCGAGTGCGCGGGCAATTGCCACGCGCTGCTGTTCGCCGCCGGACATCTGCCCCGGTTGGTGATGGCCGCGATCAGCCAGGCCCATGACTTCCAGAAGCGCCTGCGCCTTATCGCGCGCGGCTTTCTTCTTCACGCCAGCAATCATCAGCGGCATGGCGATATTGTCGGCCGCGTTGAATTCGGGGAGCAGGTGGTGGAACTGGTAGACGAAGCCGATCTTGTTGCGCCGAACAGCGGTGCGTCCCCGGTCGTCCAGCGAGAGGCAGTCGATGCCATCGAGCATGACCTTACCGCCTTCCGGGCGCTCCAGCAGTCCAGCCGTGTGCAAAAGGGTCGACTTGCCGGAACCTGACGGGCCGACAAGGCCCACAAGTTCGCCCGCGTTAAGGCGCAGCTCGGTCCCTCTAAGGACCGGCAGTTCGCCAGCTTCGGTCCGGTAGGTCCGGTCGATGCCGATGAGTTCGAGGACGGGACCGGACATTATTCGAACCTCAAGGCGCTGACCGGATCCTGGCGGGATGCCCACCAGGCCGGAATGATCGACACGCCCATCGACATGAAAAGGGCATAGAGTCCGGTACGGATCACTTCATGCCAGTCGAGGATCGCCGGCAGGCCTTCAAGGCCATAGGTTTCCGCGTCGAAGACTTCGCCCTGGACGAACAGGTTGATGAAGGCTTCCACGTAATGGATGTTGAGCACCACAAGAACGCCCACAAGCACACCAAGCAGCGCCCCAGCCGTGCCCAGCACAGTGCCCACAAGCAGGAAGACACGCAGCACCCCTCCCCGACCGAGACCGATTGTGCGCAGGATCGCGATATCGCGGGATTTATTCTTCACCAGCATCACCACACCGACAATGATGTTGAGCGTCGCAATCGCCATGATGACCATCACGAGCAGGCGCACCATCGTGCGCTCGACACGCAATGCGTTGAGATAGCTCTCACGCTGGCTCTTCCAGTCGAATGTGTAGAGGGCATTACCGGTCGCGTTGGCGATGGCGGCCATGGCTTCGTGCGTTTTCTCCGGGTCCTTCAACCTTATATCCAGCATGGAATAATGCCCTTTGGACTGGAACAGGATCTGCGCCTGCTCCATCGGCATGAAGGCATACAGGCTGTCGAGTTCGACGCTTCCGGTCTTGAAGATATCGCCTACAGTATAAGTCTTACTGCGCGGCGTGCCGCCCATCGGGCCTGCTGTCTGCTGCGATGTGATGATCTCGACCTTGTCACCCGGGCTGACGCCGAGACCTTCACGTCCGGCAGCCAGAAAGGCGCCGAGCATGATGACATTGCCACCGTTGCGGCCTTCGCCAAAACCAGCATCGATAGCCTTTTGTCCGCCATCCTTGAGGAAGGGCATCGTCGCCAGATCTTCGTTGCGGATGGCACGGACTGCGGCGCCGGTCTTGCGGCCATTGGCCGTGATCAGGACGTATTCCTCGATATAGGGCGTCACGCTCGTGATGCCGTCAATCTCGCGGATCTTGGCAGCGAGGGCGTTGGCCTCGTCCTCGGTATAGCTGCTGACGACACCGTAAACATGTGGCTGACCGCCTAGCAGAGCGTCCAGCAGTGTCGCGCGGAAGCCGCTCATGACGGACATTGTAATGATCAGGGCGGCCACAGCGAAGAAGATGCCGACAAAGGAAATGATCGAGATCAGCGACGCGCCACCGTGCTCGCGCTTGGCGCGCAGGTAGCGCCATGCCAGCGTGCGTTCCAACTTGCCGAAGGGCGAGGCGCGATGACCGAGTTCGCTCATTTTGGTGCCACTTTCCTGATCGCTTCAGCGAAGGGCATCTCGGTCTTCTCGCCGGTCTTGCGGTTCTTGACCTCAACGACGCCATTCTCGATGCCGCGCGGACCAATCACGATCTGCCATGGCAGGCCGATCAGCTCCATGCGCGCAAACTTGCCTCCGGCGCGCTCGTCCGTGTCGTCATAAAGCACGTCCATGCCGGCGTCCGTCAGCGCCTTGTAGGTCTCGTCGCACGACGCGTCACAGGCTGCATCGCCGACGCGCATATTGATCAGGCCGACATGCCACGGCGCGACCGATTCCGGCCATACGATGCCATTCTCGTCATGGCAGGCCTCGATGATGCCGCCGACAAGGCGCGAAACACCAATGCCATAGCTGCCCATCTGGACCGGTACCATCTGGCCATCTGCCGTTTGCACAACAGCGTTCATGGGAAGCGAATACTTGGTCCCGAAGTTGAAAATATGACCAACTTCGATGCCGCGTGCCGAAACCTGGCTTTCGGCCGGGATGGCCGCGAAGGCCGCCTCGTCGTGCATCTCCTCGGTTGCCGCATAATACTGCGTGCGCTTTTCGACTTCAGCATTCAGGTCGCTGTCAAAATCCAGGTCCAGTCCCGGCGGCGGCAGGTCCAGCAGGGCCTTGTCACAGAACACGGCGCTTTCGCCCGTATCAGCCAGGATGATGAATTCGTGGCTCATGTCGCCGCCAATGGGGCCGGTATCAGCGCGCATCGGAATGGCGGTGAGGCCCATACGGTCAAAGGCATTGAGATAGGCACAGAACATCTTGCGATAGGAGACGCGCGCATCTTCTTCCGTCAAATCGAAGGAATAGGCATCCTTCATAAGGAATTCACGGCCGCGCATGACGCCGAAGCGCGGGCGCACCTCGTCACGGAACTTCCACTGCTGGTGATACAGGTTCAGCGGCAGCTGCTTGTAGCTTTTCACATAGGCGCGGAAGACGTCCGTGATCAGCTCTTCATTGGTCGGGCCGAAGAGCATCTCGCGGTCGTGCCGGTCGGTGATGCGCAGCATTTCCTTGCCATAGTCATCATAGCGGCCGGATTCGCGCCAGAGATCGGCTTGCTGGAGCGTTGGCATCAGCATTTCGATGGCACCTGCGCGGTTCATTTCCTCGCGCACGATCTGCTCGATCCGCGTCAGAACCTTCAGACCCATCGGCAGCCACGTGTAGATACCGGCGCCGTTCTGACGGACCATGCCGGTACGCAGCATCAGCTTGTGCGATGCGATGGCCGCATCTGCCGGGGCCTCTTTGCTGACCGGCAGAAAATACTTGGAAAGGCGCATGGATTCCCCGTTATCGCTGAATTACGCGCTCAACTAGCCGCAGCCGCCCCTACTCCGCAAGGAGCAGCGGCACAACCACGGCGGCAATGGCCGTCAGAACCGCAGCGCCGATACTGGCCCACAGCGCTTTCTTCCAGATCATGGGCCGAACGGGGGCGCCCTCTTCGGTGCCCGGCGTATGCGCGCCATCCTCGAACTGACCGCGAACGCCAATCGGCAGGACCGCAAAGAAGCAGACCCACCAACACAAAACGAAGACGACAACGCCGCTCGCTATGGTCATTAGTGGTGGCCTTTCGGCGTTTCCATCAGCTCGATCAGAACACCGTTCGAATTCTTCGGGTGAACGAAGATGATCATCGTGCCGTGCGCGCCGATGCGTGGCTTGCCGAGGACGGTCGCGCCGCGCTTGTTCATCTCGTCGACAGCCTGGTTGATGTCATCCACCTCGAAGCAGACATGGTGCTGTCCGCCCTTGGGGTTTTTCGTGATGAAGTTGGCAATCGGCGATTCGGCATTCAGCGGCTCGATCAGCTCGATCTGCGCATTGGGCAGGTTGACGAAGCAGACTTTGACGCCCTGCTCGGGCATGTCGAATGGCGTGGTAATGTCGGTCGCGCCGTATAGCGTGCGGTAGGTCTCGCAGGCTTCCTCGAGGTCAGGAACGGCCACGCCGACATGGTTCAGCGGGCCCAGTTTGAATTCGCTCATCGTGTTCAACTCCTCAATACGGTCACATCAATCATGGGGCGGCGGCCGAACGTGGCGTCGCAGGCCTTGCGCAGAGCGCGGCCGATCTCGCGTTCAACCAGATCGTCTTCAAGCCGTGTCTTGCGCTTCATCTTCTGCACAGCGTTTTCCGCTGCCTCATCCAGCTCGTCGAGGCTTTCGTCAGCGAGGCGGCCATCGGCTTCAGAGAAGCCGCGCACGACCACGACAGGGCCGTCAATCACGTCGCCGGCCTCGTCGATAACGACGCTCGCGAGCACGAACCCGTTCTCCGCCAGTTTGCGGCGCTCGTTGATGCCCTGCGCGCCTTCCGGCACGAGGAATTTGCCATCCAGATAAAGGCGACCGGCGGGCACGAGATCGATGATCTCGGCCTTGCCCGGGGCGAGGCGCACGAGGCTGCCATTGCGCGGGGCAATTGACTGCGGCACCTGTAGCGACTTGGCATAGGTAGCATGTTCTACGATGTGGCGGCGCTCGCCATGGACAGGCACGGCAATCTCGGGCCGCACCCACTGGTACATGCGCTGCAGCTCGCCGCGGCACGGGTGGCCGGACACGTGGATCGGATCCTTCACCATGCGCGGCGTGATGATCCGCACGCCCTGGTCGGCGAGCGAGTTCTGAAGCTGGAAGATTTCGCGTTCGTTGCCGGGAATAATGCGGCAGGAGAAGATCACGCAGTCGCCCTCATGGAGCGAGACATTCCGGTGATCCTTGCGGGCGATGCGTGCGAGTGCAGCGCGGGCCTCGCCCTGACTACCGGTACAGAGATAGAGAATGTTCTCGGCCGGAATGGAACTGGCGTCAGCCTCGTTCACGAATTCCATGTTGCGCGGCAAGATGCCGACAGCTTTGGCGGCGTCCGTGATGCGGTGCATGCTGCGCCCGACAAGGCAGACGCTGCGGCCGGCCAGTTCAGCCGCTTCGATGATGGATTTCACGCGCGCCACGTTGGACGCGAAGGTCGTCACGGCAACGGCCTGTTTCTGCTCGGCGATCAGGTCGATCAGGCCCTGCTTGACGGTCTCTTCAGAGCCGGACTCGCCCTCCTCGAAGACATTCGTGGAATCGCAGACCATGGCCAGCACGCCGCGATCACCGAGCGCCGTCAGGCCCTTGATGTCCGTTGGCCCGCCAATCTGGGGATCGGGATCGATCTTCCAGTCGCCGGTATGCAGGATCATGCCCGCTGGGGTCTCAATGGCAAGGGCGTTCGGCTCAGGGATGGAGTGGGTCAGGGTTACGTAAGTGACCGAGAACGGCCCGGCAACGACCGTGCCGCCCAGCGCAACCGGCTTCAGCCAGCGCGGATCAACCCCCCGCTCCAGCATCTTGGAGCGCACAAGTTCCGTTGTGAACGGCGTCGCATAGATTGGTGCCTTGGTTTGCAGGCGCGGATAAAGCAGGCCGACAGCGCCGATATGGTCTTCATGGGCATGGGTCAGGAAGATCGCATCGATCTGCTCGCCGATGAGATAGTCAGGATCGGCGCAGATCAGGTCAATCCCCGGCGTATCCAGCGATCCGAACGTGACGCCCACATCGACCAGGATCCAGCGGCGCGCATGGGCCGGTCCATAGCCATAGGCGTTCAGGTTCATGCCGATTTCCTCGCATCCCCCTAGCGGCAGGAAAACGAGTTCGTCGGAGATCTGTGCTGAATCGGCCATAAGGTCCTATTTATTACGTTTGTAGATTTCGAGGAGGCCCGTGATGAGAATATCCGGGTCGTAGTGGTCAATCGTTTCGCTGGCGCCTTCAAAAAGCGAGGCAACGCCGCCGGTCGCAACCACCTGCAAGGGCTTTCCATACTCGGCCTTGATGCGTCGCACCAGCCCGTCAATCAGGTCGATATATCCCCAGAACACGCCGGACTGCATCGCGCTGACCGTGTCCTGCCCGATCACACGTGCGGGGCGCTGGATAGCGATCCGTGGCAGCTGGGCTGCCGCATCGTGCAGAGCGCTGACCGAAAGGTTGATACCGGGCGAGATGATGCCGCCTTCAAAGCCACCATCCTCGGCAACGATATCAAACGTCGTGGCCGTGCCGCTATCGATGACAATCAGGTTGCCCGGATAGGTAACATGGGCGCCAAGCGCGCTGACAATGCGGTCAGCCCCGACCTGTTCCGGTCGGTGAATACGAATTTCGACCCCCGATTTGAGCGATGGATCACCAATGAACATTGGCTCGACATTCAGATACCGGCGCGCGAGGTTGCGGAAGTTGAACACCGCTTGCGGCACAACGGTGGAAATCACGCAGCCGTTGATCTTCCCCAAGTCCATGCCGTGCATGTCCGCCAGGCGCCAGAGCCATGCCGCATGATCGTCGGCCGTCTTGCGGGCATCGGTGGCGCTGCGCCACTGGACGACCCACTTGTCGCCATCGTGCACACCGAAAACCGTGTTCGTGTTACCTACGTCAATCGCAAGCAGCATCGCGCTTAAACTCTCCCTATCAGGTCAACATCTCCAGCCCTTATGGTCTGCCGCGTGCCATCGGGCAATCTGAGTATAAGGGCGCCGGTTTCGTCCATGTCCTCGAAAATGCCTTCAACAGGCTCTGCCGAGGCGTTTACACGTATAATCCCACCGAGACCCTCCGCACGCTCCAGCCAGCTTTTTCGCAGCGTTGAGAAGCCCGAGCGGGCCTCGACAAGGCGTGCTGAAAAAGCGTCTCTCAGTGCATCAAACACCATGGCGGCGGTAATGACCGTGTCTCCACGCAATGCTGCAATTGAAGTCGCGCTTTGGCCTGCGCCCTCTGGCGCATGCGTGACATTGATGCCCATGCCAGCGGCCACCCATGTCTCAGCGCCTGACATGCCGGTTTCAATCAGGATGCCGGACAGTTTCGCGCGATGAATGCGCACGTCATTTGGCCATTTGACCTGCACATTGGCATTCGGCGCGAACTGGAGCGCCATATCGCTAACGGCCAGCGCCGCCGCAAATGGCGTTCGGGCAGCGACAGCCATACCACCCGGCTCGTGAAAGAGCACTGTCGTGAAAAGGTTTCCCGGCGGCGACAGCCAGTTCCGCTGGAGCCGTCCGCGACCGGCTGTCTGGGTTTCGGCAACAAGCCAGCAATCAGCAAAGCCACCTGCCGCAGCACGCCGCTTTGCCTCGCTATTGGTGCTGTCTATCGTACCGAGGTGATGGACGGGCCAGTCAAACTTCAAGAGGGCAGACCCAACGCTGCCGTGTTGGCCCAGTCGGCAAGCGCGTTGATGAAGATCAGGAACACAATGCCCGCCACAAAAGCCGATACCAGAACGGTCAGCGTGACAGACCCGTCAATCGGCTCGAAGCGTTCTTTCGGCTCATCGAACCACATGATCTTCACAACGCGGAGATAATATCCAAGCGACACAACGGACGCGACGACCAGAATGATCGCCAGCGGCATAAGGCCGGCCTGGATACCCGCATTGAAGACTTCCCATTTACCGAAGAAACCACCGAAAGGCGGAAGGCCTGCAATCGAGAAGATCAGAATCGAGAGGGCAATCGCAAGCCACGGGCGCGAGCTCATCAGGCCGCCTAGTTCGTCAATGCTCTCCACCATGCCACCGCGCCGACGCATCGCCAGCACACCGGCAAACAGGCCGAGCGACGAAATCACGTACAGGGTCATAAAGATCAGCAAAGCCCCTGCCCCGGTCTCGCGACCTGCAGCAACGGCAACGAGCGCGTAGCCCATGTTGGCGATCGACGAATAGCCAAGCAGGCGCTTGATGTTCGTCTGAGTCAGCGCGCCGAATGAACCGATCAGCATCGACATGCCCGCGATAATCGAAATGACCATCTGCCACTGGTCGAGAATGTTGCCAAAGGCCGTGAACATGACGTTCGCAAACACGACCATGGAAGCCATTTTCGGTGCGGTCGCAAAGAAGGCGCCCACAGGCGTCGGAGCGCCTTCATAAACGTCAGGCGTCCAGACGTGCATAGGCGCGGCAGAGACTTTGAAGGCCAGACCGACAATCATCATGACCATGCCGAAGAGGAGCCCAATGGATGTGTCAGCCGTGAAAATGCCTGCATAGCTGGTCGTGCCGGCAAAGCCGTACACAAGCGAAGCGCCGTAGAGCAGCATGCCGGATGCCAGTGCGCCCAGAACGAAATACTTGAGGCCCGCCTCGGAAGAGCGCGCAGAGTCGCGGTGGAACGCCGCCAACACATAGGACGAAAGGCTGAGTGTCTCGATGCCCATATAAAGGGTCATGAGGTCTGAAGCGGACAGGATGATGCCCATGCCAAGCGATGCGAAGATCGTCAGCAGGACGTATTCATAACGGATCGTCTCATGACGCTTCAGGAAGCCCTCGGACATGATCAGCGCAAAACCGCCGACAGAGAAGCTAACGAACTTTGCGAAGTTCACGAACGTGTTCGTTCTCACGAGGCCGCCGAACGCCTCACCGCCCTGATAGAAGACGAGGGTGATCGCGGCAGCGCCGAAGAGGGCGAGCGCGCCGTATTTGAATGAAAGGCTGTTGAACCGGTCCTTGAGCAGGGCGCCGAGCAGGACGCCCACGAGGCCAGCTGCCGCAAGCCAAAGCTCCGGTCCGATTGCCAGGATCATAGCGGTATAGTCGAGCATGGGCCGTCAGCCTCCGACCATCAGGGACAGAATGCGGTTGGTCGCCCCTTCAGTAATGTGGAAAATCAGGTTCGGCGCGACGCCAAACAGCAAAGTGAGCAAGGCCAGCGGCACGATGCAGACCAGTTCGATCATACTCATGTCGCGGATGCCTTCGAGTTTCGGATTGGTGATCTCGCCGAACACGGTGCGACGGTAGAGTGTCAGCATGTAGACCGCCGAGAAGATCACGCCGAGGGCTGCGCCTGCAGCCGCCCACGTGGACGCCTGGAAACCACCAACCATTGTCAGGATCTCGCCGATGAAGCCGCTGGTGCCCGGCAGGCCCACGTTTGCCATCGTGAAGAGCATGAACAGGGTTGCGTAAACCGGCATGCGATTAACCAGGCCGCCATAGGCCGCAATCTCGCGTGTGTGCATCCGGTCGTAGACAACGCCGACGATCAGGAACAGCGCCCCCGAGATCAGGCCGTGGCTTAGCATCTGGAAGATCGCGCCCTGAACACCAACCTCGTTGAACGAGAAGATGCCGAGGGTGACAAAGCCCATGTGCGCAACAGATGAGTATGCGATCAGCTTCTTCATGTCGGTCTGGCGCCACGCGACAAGCGACGTGTAGACGATCGCAATAACGGCCAGCGCGAACATCGCCGGCTGGAACAGGTGGCTCGCATCCGGGAACATCGGCAACGAGAATCGCAGGAAGCCGTAGCCGCCCATTTTCAGCAGCACGCCTGCCAGAATAACAGAGCCGGCCGTTGGTGCCTGAACGTGCGCATCAGGAAGCCAAGTATGCACCGGCCACATGGGCAGTTTCACGGCAAAGGATGCCGCAAACGCCAGCCAGAGCCATGTCTGCACGTGTGGCGGGAAGGCGAATTTCTCCAGAACTTCTATGTCCGACGACCCAGCCGCCTGGAACATGTAGACGACGGCAACCAGCATCAATAGCGAGCCAAGCAGCGTGTAAAGGAAGAACTTGAAGGCCGCGTAGATCTTCTCCTTACCGCCCCAGATGCCGATGATCAGGAACATCGGGATCAGGCCAGCCTCGAAGAAGATGTAGAAGAGAACGATGTCCAACGCCGCGAAAACGCCGAGCATGAAGGTTTCGAGCACAAGGAAGGCGACCACGTATTCGGTGACCCGCGTATGAATCGAGTTCCAGCTCGCCAGAAGACAGATCGGCGTCAGGAATGTGGTCAGCAGGATGAGCGGCATCGAGAGGCCATCGACACCGACCTTGTAGGTCACGGCGCCATACCAGGCATAATGCTCGACCAGTTGGTAGCCGGCTGCGTTTGAATCGAATGACAGGAACGCTGCTAACGAGGCGATGAAGGTCGCACCTGAAATGATCATGCCCGCGAGAAGGGCGGCGCGGTTGTCTTTACCGGCTTCCTCCTTGCTGAAACTGCCGGCCGTAGCCGTACGCACGCCCATGATGATGAGCGCGCCAATCAGTGGCAGGAAAACGACTGCTGAAAGGATGGGGAACCCGCCCATTAGTTAGCTCCTCCAGCCCGCAACCACATGACAGCGCCAAAGACGAGCGCCGCACCGATGATCACGAAGGCGTAATGATACAGGTAGCCGGTGTGCATGGCCGACAGGCGGCGCGCACTCCAGCGGGTAAGGGATGTCACGCCATCGGGCCCGAGACGGTCGATGACTTTCTTGTCGGCCTTCCAGAACAGGTTGCCGAGCATCGCCGAGCCCTTGATGAGCGTCGCGTTGTAGATCTCGTCGAAGTACCACTTGTTCTCAAACAAGGCATGCAGCGGGCCACCGCTGTCGGCGAGACGCTTGCCGAAGCCGCGATTGAAGAAATAGGTGAACGTAGCGATCAGGAAGCCGATGACAGTCACCACCAGCGGGGCCAGGATCACCCACTCAGGAACGCTATGGCGGTCATGCAGGACATGATTGTCGACAGCCGAATAGATCGAACTGCCCCAGAATGCGCTCTCGGCGTCCCCGACAAACCACTCGTGGAAATAGAAGCCTGCAAACATGGCGCCCAGGCTGAGGAGCGCTAGCGGCACCAGCATGATGGCTGGGCTCTCATGCGGCTCATGGGCGTGATCATCGTGTGCGTGCGCATGGTCATGACCGTGATCCTCTGCGGCAGCGTGCGCGTGATCCGCATGATTGTCATGGTGTTCCGCTGAGGCCATCGGTCCGTGGAACGTCATATAGATGAGGCGCCAGGAATAGAAGCTGGTGAGCAGCGCAGCGATAATACCGAACCAGAAAGCGACCTGTCCGAACATGACATGATGCTCGCCCGCCGCGAAGGCACTCTCCAGAATGGCATCCTTCGAGAAGAAGCCTGAAAAACCGATCAACGTATGCGGAACGCCGAGGCCGATGATGGCAATGGTGCCGATCATCATGGCAGCATAAGTCAGCGGCATGTATTTCGCGAGACCGCCCATGCGGCGCATGTCCTGCTCGTGGTGCATGCCGTGGATCACCGAACCGGCGCCAAGGAACAGGAGCGCCTTGAAGAAGGCGTGCGTGAAGAGGTGGAACATCGCAGCTTCATAGGCGCCGACACCGGCCGCGAAGAACATGTAGCCGAGCTGCGAACAGGTCGAATAAGCGATGACACGCTTGATGTCGTTCTGCGCCATGCCAACGGTTGCAGCATAAAGACAGGTCACGGCGCCGATGATCGTGATCATGCCGGCGGCATAAAGCGTATGCTCATAGAGCGGCGACATGAGGCAGACGAGGTAGACGCCTGCCGTCACCATGGTCGCGGCGTGGATCAGTGCGGACACCGGCGTTGGGCCTTCCATGGCGTCCGGCAGCCAGACATGCAGGAAGAACTGGGCCGATTTACCCATCGCGCCGATGAAAAGGAGAACGCCAATCAGCTCGAGCGCGTAAACGTGCTGACCAAGGAAGTCGATCGCAAGCTCTTGCGCCGGGGCCGCGCTGGCAAAGGCGAGCGGCGTCACGATCGCATTCTCGCGGATCGCGGTCAGGACCGGCTCGAACTCGACCGAACCGAAGACGAAGAACACGGCCATGATGCCGAGCGCGAGGCCAAAGTCGCCGACGCGGTTGGTCACGAAAGCCTTGATAGACGCGTCGTTCGGCGCCTTCTTCGTGTACCAGAAACCGATCAGCAGGTAGGAGGCGAGACCCACCCCTTCCCAGCCGAAAAAGAGCTGGATGAAATTGTCAGCCACGACGAGCGACAACATCGCGAAGGTGAACAGCGATAGGTAGGCAAAGAAGCGCGACCGGTGCGGGTCTTCGCTCATATAGCCCCAGGAATAGAGGTGCACGAGGCCGGAGACGCCCGTGATAACAGCCATCATTACGATAGACAGCGTGTCTATGCGGATCGCCCAGTTTGCGTGGAATGCGCCGACGTCGATCCACGGCATCAGGGTGATGACACGCGCCCCATTTGTGGCGACAACCTCAACCGCATGGCCGACTTCCTCGGCATGGCCTTCAGCGCCATGAATGCCGGCGGCATAGGCAAAAAGCTGGTAAAGCGAAAGGGCGCCTGCGAGCAGGACCGTGCCCGTTGTCAGGATCATGACCGGCGCGTCGCCGATCTGCTTATGGATCAGCCCCGACAGCGCCACGATACCCGGCGCAAGGACGATGAAGAGGATGAGGAAGTCCGGCAGCATTGTCCGTTACCCTTTCATCAGGTCAACATTCTCGACCGCAATATCGCCGCGATTGCGGAAATACACGACGAGGATGGCGAGACCGACGGCCGCTTCAGCGGCGGCCACGGTGAGGACAAGCATGGCGAAGATCTGCCCGGTGATGTCACCATTGAACACCGAGAAGGCGATCATGTTGATGTTGACCGACAGAAGGATCAGTTCGATCGCCATCAGAATGACGATGATGTTCTTTCGGTTCACGAAGATGCCGACAACACCAATCGTAAAAAGGGCCGCCGAGACAGCGAGATAATGGGAAAGTCCAAGGTCCATGATATCAGATCCCCTGCCCGGAGCTCGGGTCTTTCAATTCGAAGGCGTCGGAACGGCGCCGTGATGTCTGGTGAGCGATGCTCTGGCGTTTCACGCCGGGACGGTGACGAAGCGTCAGCACGATGGCGCCGATCATCGAGACGAGAAGCACGATTCCCGCGAGCTGGAATAGCAGCATATACTGCGTATACATGACCTGACCGATGGCCTCGGCATTGGTTTCTGCGCCTGGCGAGGCGTCGAATGTGCCGACATGGTTTTCGAGGCCAGCAAACGACGCCAATACGATTTCGGCGGCAAATATGATTCCCACCAGAAGCGCGAACGGCCAGTAGCGCAGCGTGCCTTGCTTAAGCTCTGCAAAATCGACATCCAGCATCATGACGACAAACAGGAAGAGCACCGCGACCGCGCCGACATAGACAACGACGAGTAGCATCGCCAGGAATTCAGCGCCGATCAGCACGAGGAGGCCAGCCGACGTGAAGAAGGCCAGGATCAGGAAGAGAACGGAGTGCACGGGGTTGCGCGCCGCGATCACCATCACGGCGGACAAGACCACAATCGTGGCCAGAATCCAGAAAGCGTAAACTGCCAAAGCCCTCAAAGCCCCTATTTGGTGAAACAGCGAGGCCTCTGCCCTGCCGCTCCGGTTCAGTTATTCTGCGGCCGCGCCCCTATCGGTAAGGCGCGTCCAGCTCCAGGTTTTTCGCGATCAGGCGTTCCCACCGATCGCCATTCGCAAGCAGGCGATCCTTGTCGTAGAACAGCTCTTCGCGCGTTTCCGTCGCAAATTCAAAATTCGGTCCTTCGACAATCGCATCCACAGGACAGGCTTCCTGACAGAAGCCGCAATAGATGCATTTCACCATGTCGATATCATAGCGTGTCGTACGACGTGCCCCGTCGGCGCGCGGTTCGGCCTCGATAGTGATCGCTTGGGCGGGACAAACAGCCTCGCACAGCTTGCAAGCGATGCATCGCTCTTCACCGCTTGGATAGCGGCGCAGAGCGTGTTCGCCGCGGAAGCGCGGGCTGAGCGGGTTCTTCTCGAACGGATAGTTCACTGTTGCCTTGCGGCGGAACATCTCCCCAAGGGCGGTCCAGAATGCGCCCAGGAAGTCGGTCAATAGCGCGCCACGGATGGTCTGTGCGATGCTCATGACTGCACTCCGGTATAAGCGACATAGCCAGCGACGATGAGAACCGCAGCAAGGGATGTCGGGAGGAATATCTTCCAGCCGAGACGCATCAGCTGGTCATAGCGATAGCGAGGCACGATGGCCTTCACCATGGCGAACATGAAGAAGAAGAAGAGGATCTTCAGCATGAACCAGAAAAGGCCCGACAGGCTGAGCAGCAGCGGTGGCCAGTCTTTCACCACGTCGCCAAGATCGAACGGGCCATGCCAGCCGCCCAGGAACATGATGGTCATCATGGCGCACATAAGGACGATGTTCAGATACTCGCCCAGCATGAAGAGGAGGTAGGGCGTGGAGCCATACTCGACCTGATAGCCAGCCACGAGTTCCGATTCTGCTTCCGGAAGGTCGAACGGTGGGCGGTTTGTTTCAGCCAGCGCCGAGATGAAGAACATCACGAACATCGGGAACATGACGAAAATCATCGGGAAATACTGGAGGCTGAAGATGTGCCAGTTCCAGAAGCCGCCAGACTGGTTCTCGACAATAGCGCTCAGGTTCATGGATCCCGTCAGCAAGATCACCGTGACGATGATGAAGCCGATGGACACTTCATAAGAGACCATTTGCGCAGCCGAGCGCAGCGCCCCGAGGAACGGATACTTCGAGTTCGAGGCCCAGCCGCCCATGATGATGCCATAGACACCCAGCGAGCTGATGGCGAAGAGGTACAGCACGCCCACATTCAGGTTCGAGACGACCCAGCTTGTGCCCGACGTCGTGCCAGGCGCGACGGGAATCGCAGCCCATGCAACGAATGACAGTGTACATGTCAGGATCGGCGCAAGAATGAAGACCGTCTTGTTGGCGCCGGCCGGGATCACGATCTCCTTTAGAAGGAACTTCCCGAAGTCCGCAAAGGACTGGAACAGACCAAACGGCCCCACAACGTTCGGGCCTTTGCGCATCATCACGCCAGCCCAGATCTTGCGATCAAGCAGGAGCAGGAATGCGATGGAAATCAGCAGGACAAGCGTGAACAAGGCAATCTGGCCAAGTACCATCCAGAAGCCCGTGAAATCGCCAAAAGACTCGATGAGATTGCTCATGCCGCCGCCCTACTCCGCTGCCACCGGAGTGTCCAGAGCCGCGCTGAGCGATGAACACTCGGCCATGGTCTTCGACGCTCTTGCGATCGGGTTTGTCAGGTAAAAATCCTCAATGGGCGCCTTGAAGGCGTCTGCGGAGATAGTCCCCGCCGAGCCCGAACCAGAAGCCTGGAGTGCTGAAACGCCACTGGCGCCCGGCGCAAATCCCAGTCCGGAAAAGACAGTATTTTCGCCTTCCGGCCCACGCAGGCCGACGCGCAGTGCGGCAGCAGTGTCATAGGGCAGCGTCTTGCCAACACCCTGCGACAGGGCGCGGAAGATTGCCCAACCCTCGCGAGCTTCGCCTTTCGGCTGGACCGCGCGGGTCGTCATCTGAATGCGGCCTTCGGTATTGGCGTAGGTAGCATCCATTTCAGTATATGTGGCGCAAGGCAGGATCACGTCAGCGCGCGCGGCGCCAGCGTCGCCATGCGAGCCGACATAGATGACTTTCGCACTGCCAAGACCTGACAGGTCGACTTCGTCCGCGCCGAGCAGGACAACTGTCTCCATGCCGCCGCCGAGTATCTCGGCCGTCGCCTTGCCGCCGTCACCTGGCATGAAACCGACATCCAGCGCGCCGACACGGCCAGCCGCATTATGCAGGACACCGAACCCGGCCCAGTCATCCGCCACTGCGCCAACATCTTGAGCAAGCTTCAGCGCCGCATCCAGCACGGCCTGGCCATCGGCACGGCAAAGGGCGCCCTCGCCGACAACAACCATGGGCCGCTTGGCATCCTTGAGCACTTTGAAGAAATCGCTGCTGGCGACAGTCGCGAGCGCGTCGCCACCGGCGCCGAGATGGTCATAATCATAGGTCAGATCGACCGCTTCGCCGATCACGCCAACTTTCAGCTCGCCCCACAGCCAGGACTTGCGGATGCGCGCATTCCATACAGCTGCTTCCACGCGCGGATTCGTGCCGATGAGAAGCAGCGCATCGGCCTCTTCAACTCCCATAAGAGTCGGATTGAGGATGTAGCGCTCACGCACGCCGTCAGTGCCGTAAACGGCGCCAGCGGGGCGGCAGTCTGTATTCTGGACACCCATCGCGCGGAACAGGTCAAGCGCGGCTTTAGCCTGCTCGACTTCTATGAGGTCGCCTGCAACGACGCCAATCTTGTCGGCGGGCGCTGCAAGTGCAGCCTTGGCGGCTTCGAAAGCTTCACCCCATGTTGCCCGAACGAGTTTGCCATTGGTGCGGACATAAGGCGTGTCGAGGCGCTGGCGGGCCAGACCATCCCAGACGAAGCGGGATTTGTCGGAAATCCACTCTTCGTTCACTTCCTCATTGGTTTCCGGCAGGATCCGCATCACGCCGTCGCCCTTGGCGTCAACGCGGATCGCAGCACCCATCGCATCCATGACGTCGATGGACGAGGTCTTGCGCAGCTCCCATGGGCGCGCATTGAAGGCGTATGGCTTGGAGGTCAGAGCGCCGACCGGGCAGAGGTCAATCACATTGCCCGAGAGTTCAGACGTCAGCGACTTTTCAAGGTAGGTCGTGATTTCGGCATTCTCGCCGCGCGAGATCATGCCGATCTCCTCCACGCCTGCAACTTCGGCCACGAAGCGGACACAGCGCGTGCACTGGATGCAGCGGGTCATGATCGTCTTGACCAGGGGCCCCATATATTTGTCGTCGACGGCGCGCTTGTTCTCTTCATAGCGGCTGCCGCCGCGGCCATAGGCCATGGCCTGGTCCTGAAGGTCGCACTCGCCCCCCTGATCGCAGATCGGGCAATCGAGCGGGTGGTTGATCAGCAGGAACTCCATCACGCCATTGCGGGCCTTCTGGACATAATCGCCCTTGGTGCGCACGTTCGGCGCAGAGCCGTCGCGGTTCGGGCGCATGTCGCCCACGGTCTGCGCGCAGGAGGCAATCGGCTTCGGCGCGCCTTCCCACTCGACAAGGCACATGCGGCAATTGCCGGCAACCGACAGGCGCTCGTGATAGCAGAAGCGCGGAATCTCGGCGCCCGCTTCCTCGCACGCCTGCATCAGCGTGTAGTGCTTGGGGACCTCGATGTCTTGGCCATCGATATTCAGTTTGAACGTGTCAGTCATCGTATGAGAACTCCTTAGCGCGGGCCTCGTCAATGCTGTGAGCCTTCTTCTTCCGGTCCATTCGAATGAACATGAAACTGATGCCCGCAACTAGCGCCGTGCGGAAACAAAGTTGGAACACGCTCACGCCAGCGCCGCCCATGTAGCTAAGAGCAAGGAGCCAGAGTGACAGTTTCACTAGAACAACAGCCACGACTCCCCAAAGAAGATTGATCTGCCAGATTGAGCATAATGCGAGGAAGGCAATTGCAGCAGAAAGTACGAGTTGAACGGATGTAAAAGGCATGGCCAGTAGTTGGCGCAGCTCATCAATACCTAGCATTGTGCGGGCCTGTTCGATCGAAAGCAGGTATCCCCCGGCCACAATCAGGGCCCAAAATAATGCGCCTACATTCAATTTTCGAAAGCTGTGCATCACCTACTCCGCCGCGATGACCGCGCCCTGCACCATGGCGCGAGGCAGACGATACTGGTTGATGCGGTCTTCAATTTCAGGCCGGAAATGGCGGATGAGGCCCTGGATTGGCCAGGCCGCTGCATCGCCGAGCGCACAAATCGTGTGGCCTTCGACCTGCTTGGTCACGTCGAGGAGCGTGTCGATCTCGTCATGCTCGGCCTCGCCTTTGACCATGCGTTCCATCACACGCCACATCCAGCCGGTGCCTTCACGGCATGGCGTACACTGGCCGCAGGACTCGTGCTTGTAGAAGTACGCGAGACGCGCGATCGCCTTGATCAGGTCGGTGTCCTTGTCCATTACGATGACGGCCGCCGTACCGAGACCCGATTTCAGGTCGCGCAGCGTGTCAAAGTCCATGTAGGCATCCATGATCTGCTCGGCTGGCACCATCGGCACGGATGAACCACCCGGGATGACCGCTTTCAGGTTGTCCCAGCCGCCACGGATACCGCCGCAATGTGTATCGATCAGGTCGCGGAACGTGATCGACATCTCTTCTTCCACGTTGCACGGCTTGTTCACGTGGCCGGAGATGCAGAACAGCTTCGTGCCGGAATTGTTCGGACGGCCAAAGCCCGCGAACCATTCGGCGCCGCGGCGCAGGATGGTCGGTGCAACCGCGATGGACTCCACATTGTTCACAGTCGTCGGGCAGCCATAGAGCCCGGCATTGGCCGGGAATGGCGGCTTCATGCGCGGCTGGCCCTTCTTGCCTTCAAGGCTCTCCAGCAGCGCCGTTTCTTCGCCGCAGATATAGGCGCCGGCGCCGTGGTGGACGTAAATATCAAAGTCCCAGCCATTATCATTGTCCTGGCCGATCAGCTTGGCCTCGTAGGCCTCCTTGATTGCGAGCTCCATGGCATGGCGCTCGGCAATGTATTCACCTCGCAGGTAGACATAGCACTTGTGGGCGCGCATCGCGCGGCTCGCCACCATGCAGCCTTCGATGAAGAGATGCGGGTCGTGCCGCATGATTTCGCGGTCCTTGCACGTGCCCGGCTCGGATTCGTCGCCGTTCACAACCAGGTAATGCGGACGTTCACGCACCTCCTTCGGCATGAAGGTCCATTTCAGGCCGGTCGGGAATCCCGCGCCGCCACGGCCGCGCAAGCCGCTGGCCTTGATCTGGTCACAGATCCAGTCAGGCCCCATCGCGAGCATTTCGCGCGTGAGGTGCCACGCGCCGCGCTTTTTCGCGGCTTCCAGACTCGGCGAGTGGAGCCCGTAGAGATTGGTGAAGATGCGGTCCTTGTCGAGCAACATGTCCTAGTCCTCATCACCCTTCTTGGGCAGCAGGGTCGTTTTCGTACCCGGCTTTACCTCTGGTGTTTCACGTTTCGTATTGGTGGGCGCGTCCTCTTTCGGCAGCGCCTTGGAACCTTCAGCATCGGCTACAGGTTCAGCGGCTGGCAGGTTCGGGAGAACTGAAACTTCGTTGCGCGAGCCGTCGAACAGGTGCGGTTCGGTCAGCACGGTCGTGCCACCTTCAGGACCGCTGTTGATCCGGTCGATCTGCGGACCGGGCTGCACATCGGCGCCGTTCTTCAGTTTGGACAGGATCTTGCTGAAGCTGTCAGCGGTCAGGTCTTCGAAATAGTCGTCATTGATCTGCGCCATCGGCGCGTTCACGCAGGCGCCAAGACATTCGACCTCTTCCCAGGAAAGGCGCTTGTCGTCGGTGACGTACATCGCCGGCCCGATTTCCTTTTTGCACACTTCGCGCAGCGATTCAGAACCGCGCAGCATGCAGGGTGTCGTGCCGCAAAGCTGGATGTGGAACTTGCCGACCGGCTGCATACGGAACATCGTGTAGAAGGTCGCGACTTCGTAGACGCGGATATAGGGCATCTCGAGACGGTCGGCCACTTCACGCATGGCAGGCTCGGATAGCCAGCCATTGTTGTCTTTCTGGGCCAGCCAGAGCAGCGGGATCACGGCCGAGCGCTGCCGATCCGCCGGATACTTGGCGCGCCAGAAAGCGATTTTATCTTCTGTTTCAGGCTTGAAGGCGAAGCTGTCGCCGCCTGCCTCGATGTCGAACCGGCGCAATGCCATCTACTGCTCCTTCGCAAGCGGGACAGTCACGTGCCCTGCTTCGTCAATTGGCCAGAACGGATTGTGCGCCACTTCCCAGGCATTACCCTCAGGATCTGCAAAGTAGCCGGAATATCCGCCCCAGTATGTCTTGTGCGGTGGCTTGGAAATGCGCGCGCCTGCACGCTCCAGCCTGCCGAAAATCGCGTCAACTTCATCGACCGACCGCGCATTGAATGCCAGCGCGAAACCTTTGAAGCCTTCGCCGCTGCCTGCCGCCATTCCGGCGTCATCGGCCAGCCTCGACTTGTCCCAAAGGCCAATGACCATTCCGCCAGCATTACAGAACGCGACTTCGCCTTTGACGCCTCGGTCTTCAAACCCCAGAACATCAGTATAAAAATTGATCATGCCCTCAAGGTCACTGACCCCAATGGTGATGACCGATACGCGCTGTTCCGGAAACGCGCCCATGGCTCAGCTGCCCCGCGCGAAGTCGACGCGGGCAATCTTGCCGTCGCGGAGTGTATAGATGGCGGCCACTTCGAAATTATCGCCGCCCGGTGTGCGCTCGACACGCTCATGCACCATGACGATTGAGCCGAGGTCGATCTCATTGACCACGTCTGCGCGGTTCTCAGGAAACTCTGCAAAGAGCGCAAGGTGACGTGCACGAATGGCTGCGTGCCCCGACTGGTTCACGGAGCCGTTGAAACCCGCCAGCTCAGCGTCCTCGGTATAGAACGCCATAAAAGCCTCAATGTCCTGCGCATTGTAGGCATCAAGTTGGCGCTGAACGAGATCAGTTGATGCGCTCAACGGTCAATCTCCCCGAACACGATATCGAGCGTACCGAGAATGGCCGAGACGTCGGCCAACATATGCCCCTTCGAAAGGTGATCCATCGCCTGCAAGTGAGGATAGCCCGGCGCACGAATCTTGGCGCGATAGGGCTTGTTGGTGCCGTCCGAGACGAGATAGACGCCAAACTCACCCTTTGGCGCTTCGACAGCAGCGTAACATTCGCCCTCAGGAACGTGGAAACCTTCCGTGTAGAGTTTGAAGTGATGGATCAGCGCTTCCATCGAGTTCTTCATTTCACCACGGCGAGGAGGTGACAGCTTGGAGTCCCGCGGCAGGACCGGCCCGGGACCTTCCTTGGCCAGAAGCTCAATGCACTGCTGGATGATCTTCGTCGATTCCTTCATCTCTTCCATGCGGCAAACATAGCGATCATAGTTGTCGCCGTTCTTGCCGACCGGAATCTTGAAGTCGAGTTCGTCGTAGCACTCATAGGGCTGCGAGCGGCGAAGGTCCCAGGTGAGGCCCGATCCGCGCACCATGACGCCGGAAAAGCCCCATTCCATGATCGTCTTCACATCGACAACACCGATATCGACATTGCGCTGCTTGAAGATGCGGTTCTCTGTGACGAGGGACTCCACGCGCTCCATCGCTGTGGGGAAAAACTCGCACCACGACGCGATATCATCAATCAGCGCCTGAGGCAGATCCTGATGGACGCCGCCGGGACGAAAATAGGCGGCATGCATGCGGCTGCCGGAAGCACGCTCATAGAAAACGCACAGCTTTTCACGCTCTTCAAAGCACCAGGTGATTGGCGTCAGCGCACCAACATCCATCACCCCTGTGCCAATGTTCAGAAGATGCGACATGATGCGGCCAATTTCCGAATACATCACGCGGATGAGGCTGGCGCGACGCGGAACCTCAACCCCCAGAAGCTTCTCGATTGCCAGACACCAGGCATGTTCCTGGTTCATCGGCGAGCAATAGTCGAGCCGATCAAAGTAAGGCATGCCCTGCAAGTAGGTCTTGTACTCAAGCAGCTTCTCGGTGCCGCGGTGGAGCAGGCCGATATGGCTGTCGATACGCGTCACAACCTCTCCGTCGAGGTCCATGATCATGCGGAGCACGCCGTGCGCGGCCGGGTGTTGCGGACCGAAGTTCAGCGTGAACTTGCGCTCGTCTTCGATTGAGGTGTGGATCGTGTCAGCCATTACTCGGATGCCTCTTCGGAGACGGCTTTCTCATCGCCCGGGATCTGGCTGGTCATGCCTTCCCACGGCGAGAGGAAATCGAAGTTGCGGTATTCCTGGGTCAGCTTCACAGGCTCGTAGACGACACGCTTTTCGAGATCGTCATAGCGAACTTCGTAATTGCCGGTCAGTGGGAAATCCTTGCGCAGCGGATAACCTTCGAAACCGTAATCTGTAAGAATTCGGCGCAGGTCCGGGTGGTCAGAAAACTGGATGCCGTACATGTCGAAGGCCTCCCGCTCGAACCAGTTGGCCGCTGGCCAGAGAACCGTCGCGCTTGGCACAGGGGTTTCTTCATCCGTGCGGATGCGCACGCGAATACGGTGGTTCATGCGCATCGACAGGAGGTGGTAGACGACCTCAAAACGGTCGGACCGCTCGGGGTAATCTACACCGCAAATGTCGATAAGCGTCTCGAAATTGCACTGTTGGTCGTCACGCAAGAAGCGCAACAAGGATATGATGTGGTCGCGCTCGGCCAGCAAGGTCAGCTCGCCAACGACAATCTGGGACGCTCGCACAGCGTCACTTTGCGTTGCCTCGATATGGGCAGCGAGATCATTCAGTGCTTCGATACTCATGCTCTTCCCCTAACGCTCGATCGAGCCTTCGCGGCGGATTTTCTTCTGCAATTGCAGGAAGCCATAGACCAGCGCCTCTGCGGTGGGCGGACAGCCCGGGACGTAGATATCCACAGGCACAATCCGGTCACAGCCGCGAACAACGGAATAAGAATAGTGGTAGTACCCGCCACCATTGGCACAGCTGCCCATCGAGATGACATAGCGCGGCTCTGGCATCTGGTCGTAAACCTTGCGCAGGGCCGGGGCCATCTTGTTGGTCAGCGTGCCGGCCACGATCATCACGTCAGACTGGCGTGGCGACCCCCGCGGCGCCATGCCGAAGCGCTCAAGATCGTAGCGCGGATTGCCGGCGTGCATCATTTCAACAGCGCAGCACGCGAGGCCGAAGGTCATCCACATCAGCGAGCCGGTGCGCGCCCACGCGATCAGGTCGTCTGCAGCTGCCGTGAAGTAGCCTTTGTCGGCGAGTTCGTCCGAAAGGCCGTTATAGAACGGATCGTCGGCGCGAGGAACAAAGCCGCCCTCGACGCCCGAACGTGCCGCGCCGAGCGCGTATTTCTTGAAACCGTCGTCAGCCATTATTCCCACTCCAGCGCGCCACGGCGCCATTCGTAGATGAACCCGATCGTCAACACGCCGAGGAAAACAACCATTGACCAGAAGCCAACAAGACCGATTGTCCCAAGCGTGATGGCCCACGGGAACAGGAATGCGACCTCAAGGTCGAAAATGATGAACAGGATGGCGACGAGATAGAATCGCACATCGAATTTCATCCGCGCGTCGTCGAATGCGCTGAAACCGCACTCATAGGCCGAGTTCTTCTCAGGATCCGGGTTCGATGGCGCCAGAAGCGTTGTTCCGACGATAAAAAGCCCCGAAATAGCGGCGCCAATCACCAGGAATATGATCACTGGAAAATAATCCAGCGCGAGCCGTTCAATCTCGGTCATGTGCAGTTTCTCCTGACCTTGTCTGGCGCCGGATTAGGACGGTTTTGCCCATCGCGCAACAGACAGCCACATTATATCTCCAGCGGCGACTCTATACTCTTAAAGCCCTGAATTCACGGGTCATCAGCTGCGGCGGTGCGTCACGCGCGGGCAAGGCACAGACCCTGAAACCATTTATTGGGCGCGGCGCTCAGACGCCTCTTGCGCGAATGACTTCCCGAGCGCCCGGAATCGCATGTTTTTCGTCAGATCGCCGCAAGCGCCTTGCGCGCCTTGGCGCTGATTCCCTTCCAGTCTTCAGCAGCAATATCCGCACCAGTGGCAATCCAGGAGCCGCCCACAGCGACCACATTCGGCAGCGCCACGTATTTTCCTGCATCTGCTTCGGTGATCCCCCCGGTCGGCATGAAGCGCAGGTGGGGCAGCGGCCCGGCAATGGCCTTCAAGGCGGCAACACCACCGGCGATTGTGGCCGGAAACAGCTTCAGCAGGTCAAACCCGTCTTCATGCCGGCTCATTGCCTCGCTAGCTGTCGCAGCCCCCGGGATCATCAGTCGCCGCCGATTTCCCAGCCCTGCCAGCAATTTCGGTGACATTCCCGGTGAAACAAGGAAGTCAGATCCAGCCGAAAGGGCATTGTCGACATCGGCTTCCGTCAACACGGTGCCCGCACCGACCTTCAGGCCCGGCTCAGCAGATTTCATCTCTTCGATCACGGCCAACCCCGATGGAGTCCTGAGCGTCACTTCGGCAATGGTCAGGCCGCCATCGACCAGTGCACGCGCCAGCGGCGCCGCCATCTCGATACGATCAACAACCAGAACAGGCACAACCGGCGCCTTGCTCGCAGCCTCGACAAGTGACTTCAGTGGGAAGGTCATGCCTTTAGTGTCTCCTGTTCATGATAGGCAGCTGCGCCGATCAGGGGCGCTTCCGGGTCGTGCATCAGCTTAACGGGGCATGTACTCAGATATTTGCTGAGCGGGCCGCGCTCAACGAACCTTTCGCACGCTTCGGGTGTCTTGAGGAAGTCAGCAATGCGCTCGCTGACACCGCCCGCCACAACGACACCCCCGAGAGCTCCATTCGCCAGCACCAGATCACCAACTGCACTCATGACAGTGTTGGCGCGCACCTTGATGAGCTTCAGAAACATTTCATCGCCGGAATCAGCCAGCCGGCGCATGTCCTGCGGGCTAACGTCCTGATACACGCGACCGTAGATTTCGCAGAAAGCTTCATGCACGGCTTCGAGTCCGCTGCCCGAGGCGACTAGCTCATTCGACACATATCCATAGCGCTTCAGGAGAACGCGTGTGAGTTCGATCTCCGTCGCATCCCTCGGTGAAAAGGCAATGTGCCCGCCTTCCCCGTTCAGCACGTACCAACCACCGGTCCGATTGCGCAGCAGGGTGGCAACGCCAAAACCCGTTCCGGGGCCTGCCACGAGCATTGGCGCATTATCGACTGGCGTGCCCTCGATGATGGTTTCAAAGTCTTCGGGACCATGTTCCGGCACCGCGCGCGCCATTGCGGCGAAATCATTGATGAGATGGACGCTGCCGATATCAAAAGCCCGGCTGATCCGGGCAGCTGAGACCTGCCAGCCGCGGTTCGTCAGAACAACCTCACCTTTGCTGACCGGCCCAGCCATTGCGAAACAGGCCTTGCTCGGCTTCTGGCCCGTCTTTTCGAGATAGCTCGCCAATGCATCATCAAACGAATTGAAATCATCGCCCTTGAGTTTCTCGAACGCCTCGATCTGAAATCGACCGCCCACACGGCGCGCCATAGCGAAACGGACATTGGTGCCCCCAACATCACCGACCAAGAGTTCGTGCTCCTTCACTCAGCGCTCCTCGCCAAGAAAGGTAAACTGGCTGGCGCCTGCATCAGCCGTTCCAGCAAACTGGCGGAAATAGGAGAACATTTCCCGGCCAAGCCCCATCGACGACTCGTTGGGACGGAATTGCGCCGGTTCGCGCGCCTCAAATGTGGCGCTATCCACGTTGATGTCGAGACTGCCCTTCTCCGAATTGTAAGCGATCATGTCGCCATCGCGTACTTTCGCGAGCGGACCGCCGCGTGCGGCTTCCGGGCTCATATGGATTGCCGACGGGATCTTGCCGCTGGCGCCTGACATTCGCCCATCCGTCACCAGCGCAACCTTGAATCCCCTGTCCTGGAGAATGCCAAGCACCGGCGTCAGGCCATGTAGTTCCGGCATGCCATTGGCTGCAGGCCCCTGAAAGCGAACCACCGCAACGAAGTCACGATCGAGCTTGCCCGCATCGAAGGCCGCTTTCAGTGCGGCCTGAGAATCAAAGACAATCGCTGGCGCCTCAAGAACGCGGTTGGCAGGCTTCACGGCTGAGACCTTGCTCACCCCCCTTCCAAGCTGGCCGCTCATCAAACGCAATCCACCGTCTTTCGAAAAGGGATCGCTGGCCGGTCGCAGTATCTCAAGGTCAGCGCTCTCGGTCGGCGCATCGCGCCACACCAATTTGCCAGCATCAAGGAAAGGCTCCCGGCAATACCCCGACATGGGTCCGGCAACGCCCTCACAATCACCATGCATCAACCCGGACCCGAGCAGTTCGCGCATCAGGAAGCTCATGCCGCCCGCAGCATGGAAATGGTTCACGTCGGACGGGCCATTCGGATAGATGCGCGCCAGCAGCGGCGTTACCGCGCTGATGTCGGCGAAATCTTCGAGTGTCACTTGAATGCCCGCAGCGGCGGCCATGGCCGGAATGTGCAGTGCGTGATTGGTGGAGCCGCCGGTTGCCATCAGCCCGACAATGCCATTCACGACCGAGCGCTCATCCACCAGTTCACCGGCAGGACGGTAATCATCGCCCTGCGCTGTAATCGCTGCAGCGCGCTGCGTTGCCGCACGAGTCAGCGCCTCGCGCAATGGTGTGCCCGGATTGGTGAATGCGGCGCCGGGCAGGTGCAGGCCCATGACCTCCATCAGCATCTGGTTCGAGTTGGCAGTGCCATAGAAGGTGCAGGTGCCTTGGGTGTGGTAGCTTTCGGCTTCAGCTTTGAGCAGTTCTTCGCGGCCAACCTTGCCTTCTGCAAACAGTTGGCGAATCCGAACCTTTTCAGGGTTTGGCAGGCCCGATGGCATCGGGCCTGCGGGCACAAAGACGGACGGTATCCAGCCGAAGCGCAGGGCCGCGATCACGAGCCCAGGGACAATCTTGTCGCAAACGCCGAGATGCAACGCGGCGTCGAATACATCGTGGCTGAGGCCAATCGCGGATGACATGGCAATCACGTCGCGCGAAAACAGGGACAGCTCCATGCCTTCCTGGCCTTGCGTGACACCATCGCACATCGCCGGCACTCCGCCGGCGACTTGCGCTACGGCGCCCGCCTCGCGGGCAGCTTTACGGATGATGTCCGGATAATGCTCGAACGGCGCATGAGCCGAGAGCATATCATTATACGCCGTGATGATGCCGATATTTGGCCACCCTGCGCCCAGCAGCTCGGTCTTTTCCATAACTGCGCACCCCGCCGAGGCATGCGCAAGATTGCCCTCCGTCATCTTCAGGCGGGCGAAATTAGTCGGCCGTCGCGAACGGATCATGTCCAGATAAGCAGCGCGAGTGTCTTTTGAGCGAAGCCGTATGCGTTCCGTAACTTGAGCTATGGTGGGGTTCATGTCTGGCATTATGGGGCCCATATGATTGTGAGACGCGGTCCAAGTCCGTCAATTGCATACCGGACTGGCATGTCTTCAGGTGACATCTTGAGAGCTGAATCTAGCACCTCGCGCTTGTCCTCTCCAAATATGAGCAGCATAGCGGCATCAGAATCAATGATCGCTGGCCCCGTCAGCGTCATACGATCGGCGTATTGCCCGGCGATCTCGCATCCGGTGGCATCTATAGCTGCGACAGTCGCGCCCTCACCCGCATGCATGGCAGCCTTGAGGCCGCGCGAATTGGGGAACCAACTCGCCGTATGACCGTCGGAGCCCATTCCAAGAAGAATAAGGTCAATCGGATCGCAATGAGGCCGATAAGCGAGCCCGCGATCCTCGACCGCCGCGGCGGCAGTTTCTGCCGACGTCTTCATGGGCAGGAATCCGGCTGCGCCGGCTTTGCCTGTCAGCAAATTTTGTCTGACCAACGCTTCATTGGAGCCGGCATGTTCCGGCCCGACCCATCTTTCGTCGACCAGGCCGACCGTTACCCGATCCCAAGCGAGATCAGTTTTTGACAGGCGATTGAAGACGGGCGCTGGGCTCGACCCGCCAGACACCATGAAGCTTGCTCTACCCGAATCCTCGATAGCTGCCGCGAGCACGCCACTCGCCATGCGCGCCGCAAAGTCTGCGGCCTCCTCTCGCGTCGCATGGGCGAGAAACTCGTGCTTCATGACCCTACTTCCCTTCGAACCAGGCGCGCCCATCGCGGTCCATCATCATGGCCGCCGCAAGCGGACCGTTACTGCCGGCCGCGTAAAGCTCCGGAGTGCCGCCGCCGCGCTCCCAGGCCTCAATCAGGCCGTCGACCCATGTCCATGCAGCCTCGACCTCATCGCGGCGCATGAAGAGCGAAAGATTGCCGCGAACCACGTCCATCAGCAGGCGCTCATAAGCATCCGGATACCGGACCGTGAAGCTCTCGGCATATGATAGGTTCAGCGGAAGGGATTTGACCCGCAGGCCACCCGGACCGGGCTCCTTGATCTGCACATAGAGCCGGACGCCTTCATCAGGTTGCAGGCGAATGACCAACCGATTGACCGCGTCATTCCCCTCTCCGAAGAGCGGATGGGGCGTGGGCTTGAACTGGATGACGATGTCTGAATGGCGGTAGGGGAGACGCTTGCCAGTCCGCAGATAGAACGGCACACCAGCCCAGCGCCAGTTGTCGACAGCCGCCTTGATGGCCACGAATGTTTCCGTCGTGCTCGCGGTGTCTGACGACAGTTCGTCGACATAGCCTTTGACGGGCTCATCGCCGCGCACACCCGCCTTGTACTGGCCGCGCACTGTGAGACGCTTCGCATCATCGCCCGTGATTGGCGTCAGCGCATTGAGAACCTTGATTTTTTCTGTCCGAACATCATCATCATCGAGATGGTTCGGCGGCTCCATTGCTGTCAAACAAAGCAGCTGGAGCATGTGGTTCTGAACCATGTCACGTAGTGCGCCGGACTTGTCGTAATAGTCGGCGCGCCCCTCCAGCCCGAGGTCTTCAGCGACGGTGATCTGAACGTGATCGATATAGTTGCGCGACCAGAGCGGCTCGAAAAGCATGTTGGCAAACCGCAGAACCATCAGGTTCTGGACGGTCTCCTTGCCGAGGTAGTGGTCAATCCGGAACACTTGTCGCTCGGCGAAGACAGCGCCAACGCCATCATTTATTTCACGGGCGGAATCGAGATCCGTGCCGATCGGCTTTTCAAGCACAACGCGCGCATTGGGCGTGGCAAGTCCGGCCCGGCCAAGGGCTTCAGAAATGTCCACATAGAGCCGCGGCGACGTTGCCAGATAGAACACGCACGGATGGTCTTTATTGGCAGAAAGCTTGGACTTCAGGGTTGGCCAATCTGCATCCGTGTTGGTGGCATCGATGGCCACATATTCAACCAGCTTCTCAAAAACCTTCCAGGCCTTGGCGTCCCAGCTCTTGCCTGACGCCGTTTCGCAGGCCTCTCGCGCCATTTCGCGGTACTCGTTTGTCGTCATCTCGGACCGCGCGGTCCCGACAATGCGGCTGGATTCGGGAATTTGTCCGTCAAGCCAGCGGTGATAAAGCGCGGGAAGAAGCTTCCGGCGCGACAGATCCCCCGTGCCGCCAAAAATGACAATGTCGAACGGATCGACCGGAATAAACTTGGCCATATTTCGAACTCCCCGATCAGACATGTTCGCGCCAACGCGCGAATTCGGCTCTGGCTTATAGTATTTTACGGAACATGCAAAAGCAGACTGTGTTAGCGCCTATCATTTTAGCGCCCATGATCAGGTTTACACCATTCGCTATCTGATATCATTATAGATCACACTGCATCGGCATAGTAGTTTGCAGTATTTTTCATACCCCCCTACATTGCGGCGCTCACCTTGGCGACGGGGCGTGAAAATTCCCCTGCGATTTTCCGAATTTGAGGCAGAATGTCCAGCAACCGTACCCGACTTGAAGACCTTGCCGAAATCGCTGGTGTGTCCATCGCCACCGTATCACGTGCATTGAACAATAGTTCGGCAGTCAACGACGAAACAAAGCGGCGTGTCTGGAAAATCGCGCGCGAGCAGAATTACAGCTTTCGCCCAAGCATGCCCGCGCTTATTTCCGGCGCCACAGCTACGATTGCACTTATCATTCCAACATCCCCCGGCCGCCCTACTCAGGCTTTGACGCCCTTCTTTCAGGAACTCGTTGGCGGGATCAGTGATGCAGCGCGCAGCGTAGATTGCGATGTTCTGATCTCTCACCTCACGCCCAAAAGCCCCGATGACCTTGCGCATGTGATGTCGACCAACCGCGCTGACGGAGTATTTTTTCTTGGCCAGAGCCTCTTCCATGAGCGGTTCAACAAGCTTGCGGAAACGGAGACTCGCTTCGTGGTCTGGGGTGGGCAGCTGCAAGGGCAAAAGTACTGTTCCGTCGGATCGGACAATGTGAGGGGCGGCATGCGCGCAACGAGCCATTTGCTCAACCTTGGCCGTCGACGGATCGCTTTTATCGGCGATATTCGTGTACCTGAGGTGCTGCAACGCTATGAAGGCTATGTTGAGGCTCATGCACGTGCCGGAGCAGAGGTTGACCCCACACTCATCATCGCAGCCCGTTTCGAGATTGAGTCGGCTGAAGCAGCAATGAACGCACTGCTTTCAGACGGTCGGGATTTTGACGGCGTATTTGGCAGCAGTGACCTTGTGGCGCTTGGTGCCATACGCAGCCTGTCCCAGGCCGGTCGCCAGGTGCCTACTGATGTGTCCGTTGTTGGCTACGACAATATCGGCCTTGCCGCCTACAGTCTGCCTTCGTTGACCACCATCTCGCAGGATCTGGGCAAAGCGGGGCGCGTAATTGTCTCAAAGCTGTTGGCCGCCAGCGACGGCGTCGCCCTGCCGTCTGAACGCCTGCCAACTGAGCTCATTGTCCGGGAATCCTGTGGACTCGCCTAAGTGCGACCAATCCAGACCGAATATTCGGGTATAGCGCCAGTCATGCCGTCTGCGTCCCAACCTGACGCCAGCAGCGCCTGCGCGTCCTCCGGCATGCATGAAGGCCTCGCCTGCGCCGAAGCTCCGAGATTGAAAATGCAGAGAAGGGCCTCACCGCCCGATGAGCGACGAAAGGCCAGCAGTGGCGCCGCGACATCTTCGAACTGTATATCGCCTGCCGTCAGAGCGCCCGAAGCCCCTCGGACATCCAAGAGACGGCGTGTGAAGTTCAGAACGGACTCAGAATCGCCATGCTGAACGTCAACGGCAGCCTCAAGATGGCCCTGCCCCATAGGTAACCAGGCAATTCCTGTCGTGAAACCGCCCAAAGGCGCTTTTGAGACCCATGGCATTGGCGTGCGTGCCCCGTCACGGCCGAGTGTCAGCGGCCAGTTCGCAATGGCTTCCGGGTCCTGCAGCTTGTCGAACGGAACCTCCGCCTGAGGCAGGCCGAGCTCTTCGCCCTGATACAATATCGGGTTGCCTCTCAGGCATAAAAGCAGCGCATTAGTCAGCTTGGCAAAACGATTCCTGTCGGCGCCGTCATACCAGCGGCTCACGCACCGGGGCGCATCGTGGTTCGAGAATGCCCAAGATGGCCAGCCGTCCTCGACCGGACCTATCCAGTTGGATTGGGCGCGCCGAACGCGGCCGGGTGTCAAACTCGACGCATAGAGAAAGTCAAAATTGTAAGCCGAGTTGAGGCGATTATCCCCCACTGTAAAGGCCCGCATTTCCGGTAGCGGATCCGGTCCGGCGACCTCGGCCACCGTAAACACCGCACCAAATTCGTCCGTCAGCGCGCGCACGCGTTCCAAGTATAGCGGAATGTCGGGATGGGACTGGTTGTTGACATGGTGCTGCAGGTCGAAAGGGCGCGTGATGGTACGGTCACCCATCTCCCACGCCGGATTGTCCCGGAAATCCGGGTCAAACATGGAGAAGTTGATGGCATCGAGTCGGAAACCATCGACGCCGCGCTCAAGCCAGAATCGAGACGCAGCCAGCAATGTGTCCTGTACTTCCTTATTGTGCAGATTCAGCTGCGGCTGGTCGCTGAGGAAGTTGTGCATGTAGTATTGCTGGCGGCGCGCATCCCATGTCCAGGCGGCACCACCAAATACAGCTTGCCAGTTATTAGGCGGCGTCCCGTCTGGTCGCGCATCACGCCAGACATACCAGTCTGCCTTGACGTTGGTTCGGTTGCTCCGGCTTTCCGCAAACCATGCGTGGGCATCCGACGTATGGGACATGACCTGATCAATGACCACTTTCAGACCAAGCGCATGCGCTTCTTCTACGAGGCGGTCAAAATCGGCGAGGGTTCCAAAGATTGGATCCACATCGCAATAGTCCGAGACATCATAGCCAAAGTCTTTCATTGGCGACGTGAAGAAGGGTGAAATCCAGATACCCGCGACGCCCAGCGACGCAACATATTGGAGCTTCGCGGTAATGCCCGGCAGGTCTCCGATCCCGTCACCGTTGGTGTCGAGATAACTGCGCGGATATATCTGATAAATGACTGCGCCTCGCCACCACGGCTGGTCGTCATGTTCTTGTTCCATCTCGTCCTCACATGCATCCGCGTGTCAAAAGCCCGTCAGCCAGGGCATTCAAGGCCATTCCATCTCGCGGTCAACGCAATAAAGGCACGGGAAAATCGCCTTTGACCCAGGCCAAAAGCACCCTAGATGTGGCCTATGGAATTCGACACCCGCTCTCTTCGGGACGCCCTTGGCTTGTTTGTCACAGGCGTCACCATCATCACTGCGCGTAATGAGGCGGGCGTTCCCTTTGGCGTGACAGCCAACAGCTTCAATTCCGTATCCATGGACCCGCCTTTGATCCTCTGGTCACTGAGCCGGGCGTCGCGCAATGTCTCTGCCTTCCAAAAAGCGCAACATTTCTGTGTCCACATATTGCGGGAAAATCAGGAAGAGCTGTCCCGACGCTTTGCGATGAGCGATATCGACAAGTTTGAAGGCATGGAATTTGAACCGGGAGCTGGCGGCGTTCCGATACTTCCCGGAAGCGCCGCACGCCTTGAGTGTCGAACCTACGCCCAGCATGACGGCGGTGACCATGTGATATTCCTCGGCGAGGTTATCCGCATTGCTGCAGACCATGAAGCACGACCCCTTCTGTTTCATGGTGGGCGTTATGCCGTTTTATCTGATACGACCACTTCCTAGGCGAGCACGCGTCGATGGCCGGGACACCCTTGCGCGATAAGCACGCCAGATGGAGGGCATCCAATGAACCTGTTTTTGCGATTCATGATCGTTTTGCTGTCTGCCTTGCGCAGCCCCATTGCGGACGATCCGTTGGCGCCGACACGGGTGACCGTCTCCGTTTGGCCCCTTGATCAGGCCTTTGCGCCTGCTGTGCCACTGCACCGGATCCGCTCGCTCACCGACTTGGCGACAATCAACTCTGTCATTCAAATCGGACTGGGACGGCTGATCCGAAAGAACGGCTGGATGCCGATCATACAGGTCGAAACGATCAGCCTGTCAGGCGAACTGAGGTATCCTGCAAAGCTTGAGATCGTTACCCGAATTGTAGGTTGGCAGGATAATTATGTTTGCTACACCCACGATATAAATGTGAAGGGAGAGCCCGTCGCTGTCAGCCGAATGTTGGCGCGGATCATTGGTCGAAAAGGGGTCAAGATCGGTATCGATGGCATCGCGAGAGAGTTGGGAGCGCCAGCGGAAAGCCCCCGGTTGGACGCGAGCTTTGCGGCGATGATCGCCGAATCGGAAAAAGGCCGCGCCCTCGCAGGCCCTGCGCGCGACGCAGCCTAACGCTCTATCAGATCGCTTCCTGTGCCCGGTCCGCGGAGTGTTGGTCGCCAGGAGTCACGCAGCGGCTGGACGGTATGACAAGGAAAGCACTCGTGCCACGGCCTTCCTGACTGTCGAGCAGTACATCACCGTCATGCTGACGCGCGAGCTTACGGCTCACTGTCAAGCCGAGACCTACGCCACGACCATCCTTGAATTCGTTCGTCCGCGCGCCTTGGAAGAAGGGCTCGAAGGCCTTTTCAATTTCCTCTTTGCTCATGCCCGACCCGCGATCCCGGACCATGAGGAGGATCCCCCGCCCAACAATCCTTGAGACTTTCACCGTAATTGGCGAGCTTGAGCCATGCTCGAACGCATTCGTCACAAGGTTCTGGACAATCCGCTCCAGCGCCGTACGATCATAATAAACCTTCGGTAGGCCCGGCTCGGCGCTGACCTGCAGAGGCACATCGGCATAGCCCGGCGAAGCAAGACGGACCCGACTGACAGCGCTGTTAATGATCTCGGAGAGCTCCACGACCTCTTCTTCGGCTGTCACCGTTTCGCGGTTCAGTTTCGAGAAGCTGATGATCTGATCAATGATACCGCCCAGATAGGATGCGTGCTTGCGAATCTGGTCTGCATAGCCACGGAATTCGCGCTCATCGAATGGAATGTTCGAATCGCTTCCCATGAGGCCCGAACACCCAACAATCACATCCAGCGGCACCTTGAGTTCGCGGCTCATTGAGTTGAGGAAGCGGGTTTTGGCCGCATCCGCGGTCTCTGCCTCTTCCTTCGCTACCTCGATCTCACGCTTACTCTGCTCCAGGCTCGTCACATCCGTGTGGAGAATCACGTGACCACCATTCGGCACCGTCTCGACCGACTTCTGCCAATAGCGATCTCCGGCCTTCGGTAGACGCCTCGAGCCGACACTGAGATCACCCTCTGTGCCGGTGAAGTAGGCCCTGTGGAGGTCATTCTGGACGAGAACTGTTCCATTGGCGTCGAGATAGGCAAACGCCTGCCCACTCGCGTTCAAGGCCCCAATCAGAATTTCATGGGATTCGGTCGCGCGGATGCGGGATTCCACGTTCGACACGAATGTCAGATACGTGCGCTTCATGCCGAAATAGACGGCGAACATGAACACCATAACCATCAGCGAGATTGCGACGGTTGAGCGAGCCGATGCGATACCGACAAAGAGCAGGAACATGAAGATGGCCGCGCCTGAGTAGCGCAGTGCCACCCTTGGCACATGCGGCAGCAAAGCCGACATGCCCGCAATCATCGGCAGGATAAGCAGGGCGGCATAGATAACCGCCATATACTTGTCGCCATTGATGAAGAACGGTAGAGAGCCCCACGCCGCGCCGAATGTGTAGGCCAACCACTCAGAACGCCGCAGGTATCGCCCGCTGACCTTTGTCGGTCTCGACAGTCCGCGCTTCAGAAGGGCATCGATGACAAGCACGGCCGCCAGCACCCAGTTCATGAACAGCCAGTAACGCAGTGACGTATTCGCGATGCTTTGCTCGATCAGAATGGTTGTCGCCGTCGAGTTGACGAGCATGACCCCTGCCATCGTGGCGGTGTGACTCGCGAACGCCAGGTGCTGCTCAAGCAAGACCACGCGATCCACGGCGGTCGCGTTTGGGTGCCTGCTCTGCAGCAAGTACTTCAGGAATGGAATCTGAGAACCATTAGTCGGCATTAGGCCCGTTTACCGCCATAAGATGAAAATGAGCCTTGTCACCAAGTGCTAACTTTATGAGAGTGAATGCGATTTCGTTAATAAATTGAGTTCATGGGACACAGTGTGGACACGCCCAATCCGTTGAAGATTGCAATTATCGGGGCCGGTCCCGCGGGCCTCAGCGCAGCGCATTTTCTTATGCAGCGCGGCATTCGCGCGACCGTTTTCGAGGCTAATGACCGTATAGGTGGAAAATCCTTTTCGATCATTAACGGGGACAACCTGAATGAGATGGGAACCTGCTACACCACTCGGTCACATACGATGATCAAGGGGTGGATGAAGGATAACGGAATAACGTTGAAGCGACTTGGCGTAGCCCTTTATGATGGCGAGCCCGTTGTGAATTATGTAAAACATGGTCCCGGAGCCCCGCTTCCCTTTCAGGTTCTCCGATTCATCCGAAAGGCGGCGATCCTCCGGAAAAACATCAAGCAACGCCCTGATGATCCCGAGATTATGAAAGAGGCTTCGCTTTCAACGATCGAATGGGTGCGGGCGCTCAACATTCCAAAAATCGAACGGGCCATGCATCGAATCCAGACTACGCAGGGATATGGCTACGTTGACAAGGCCACGATCGGCCAAACCGTCCAATGGTGCGACCTGCAATACGTTCTGTCTGGCGTTCTGAATGATCTCCATATGCCTGAACAGGGGTGGACGACGTTCTGGCAAAGATTCGCCCGCAGTTTCGACGTCCGACTTGGCACGCCCGTTCTCGGCATCGACCGATCTGGCCGCAAACCCGTGATTTATACGCGCGACGCCGAACACGTCTTTGATGCCGTTCTGTCAACAATCCCAATGCAATTATTCACGGCAATTGCAAAGGCAACGGAACTTGAGCAACGCGTCGCTGACAGCATTGCCTGGCAAACATATACAACGACACTGCTCGCCTCGAATGACTGGTTCACAGGGCATCAGGTAATCGGCTATTCGCGCGCATCCAAGGACAGCTCACTGCAGGGGGCTATTCTGGGTGGCCGCGCCGAGGGCGAAAGCGCCGACCTTGGCGGCCGCCTATACGTCACAGGACAGTTCTCGGAGAGCCTGACGCCGGAAGAATTGCGCGAAATCCTGCATGCCGATGCCGCACATCTCGGCTTCACGATTAACAACGTCATCCTCCAAAAATCCTGGCAATATTTTCCGCAATACAAAGCTGAGGCCGTAGCGCGTGGCCTGTTTGGAGATTTGCTCAGGGTGCAGGGCCACAATAAAACGTGGTTCAGTGGTTCGACATTCTCGCATGAACTCGTGTCCAGTGTTGTGGGCCGAAGCGAAATTGTGGTGCGCGATATGACAGCGGCGATGTCAGGACAGTTACAGACTGTCCCGGCCGACGCTTGAACTGGTCAGAATAAGAAATGAATTAACGCCTGGCAGGGGCAGTAAGACTCGAACTTACGACACCCGGTTTTGGAGACCGGTACTCTACCAACTGAGCTATACCCCTACAGGCGAAGCGGTTGTTTGCCCCAAACTCCGCGACGGTGCAAGCGCAAGAATGTATCTGTTTTGCAGAACCAACTTGCCGAATTACCCACTGAAGTAAGTGTCAATTTCCTGCAGGACACTCGAGATCCAGATTCGCTCTTCGAGACTTATCTCCGGACGCCATACTTGGAAGATTAGCACAAAGCGCTCTCGGTCACTGTTGTTCCACGCCTCATGTTCAATGGAATCGTTGAAAATCAACAGTTCGTCCCGGCGCCATTCCCGCGTCTCATTGCCCACTCTCAAACCGCAATCACCGGGAATCTCCAGAGGGAGGTGGCATGTCAGACGCGTGTTCAAAAATCCTACATGCGCCGCTATCCGGGCTTTCGGCGCCAGGCGGGATATCAAGCTTGACGGCCCACGGCCGGGAATAATCTCCTGTGGCACGCCGCTGAGTGCGGCCAGCGTATTAGCAAAACGCTCTGCGCAGCGATCCAACACAACGCCATCTTTTTGAATGAACAAGGCCGTCCAGTCCTGACTGTCGATCAGGGGATTATCCTTGTTGACCGGCTTGTTCCCCGTCGTGTGGATGTAGGGGACGAAATCCGAGATATCTGCACGAGCCGATTCAAACTCACGCTGGATTGCGCCTGATGAAGCCATCAGATCGTCCGTCCATTCAAATTCTGACGGCTCATAAAACTGGATATCGGGCAGTTCCGGATAATAGAACGCACGTGGTTGTTGTATGTATCTCTGCCTTCTCTCCGCCAACAGGTCCAGCGACTGCCTGAAACGCGCGCTCAGCCCGTCACGATGGCCGAAAAGCCCACTCAGACGCGCCTCTATATGATCGACCAATTCTGACTTATGCGATTCATACAGACGACGAACCCGCAGCAACTCGACCGCCATTTCTGCCGGCAAACCGTCCCCTTCGGGCGCCAGTCGGCCCACCAGATCATAAAATGATGCGGCACCCCGTTTATCGCCGCTGTTCCAAAGCGCATCGCCTTTGAGGATCAGGGCGCGCAGGTTCCTGGGCTCTAGGTTCAAGGCCCGATCAGCCGCCCCTACCACACCTTGCCAGTCCGCCTGAATACGTGCTGACAAGGCAATCGCAATCCAGACAGATATATCGGCCTGACCGGCTGCGGCGATCGCTTCAAACTTTTCCCGCGCGGTCTTCCCATCCCCTGCCCGCAAGGCCTGCATGCCGGTCGTGCCAAGCTGATTGATGTCGGTCATTTCGCTCATGGGCAGTCGCACCTTTTGGTCAAAGGAAATTGGCTAAAGTTCATCACGCCGGTCTACAACACTTCGCCACAAGGCAAAACGCCGCCCCGTTTCCGGAGCGGCGTTTGACTTCAACAAGCTGCTTACAGCCTATTTCTTGATTGCGGAGACGACGCCTGCGCCGACGGTGCGGCCACCTTCGCGGATCGCGAAGCGCAGGCCCTGGTCCATGGCGATCGGCTGGATCAGCTCAACGTCCATTTTCACGTTAT